>Ga0082212_10002423_pt1 | contig 27172 bp, 21 predicted proteins | sample TergutNt197P3_FD_71548 | JGI IMG/M metagenome (GOLD analysis project Ga0082212, IMG submission 71548) | Neocapritermes taracua P3 segment gut microbial communities from Petit-Saut dam, French Guiana - Nt197 P3 | ecosystem: Host-associated > Arthropoda: Insects > Digestive system > Gut ...
GAAGCCAAAACGCCTGAATATGTTCTGGTTAGCAACGGATTACAAGGATGACAATCGGAGCAAATATCCGTTTCGCTTGCGCCCCAATAAATAGCATCTTGCGGAACGCCTGCTCTGTCATAGAAACCAAACCAACCACCTACATTGGGCAACCAAAAACGATTTCCTGAGTTGTCTAAGCAAAAACGGTCGAAATAATCCATCAGATTAATTACCACTGTATTACCACCGTTTTCTACCAATCGAGCGGAATCAACTACTGCAGCGCGTTCGCCGCGCAAAATGCAGAATCCCATCGGCGGTATCACTGTGCCTTCGGGCAACACAAATGCTGCGCCAATATTGCGTATAAAAGTATTATTGCAGTCGGGCGAATCAGTCGTAGAATTTGCCATAAAATAGCCCGAAATATCTATCGGATTGCATTTATCCGGATTGTAAAGTTCTACCCATTCGCCGCCACCTTGAGTATTTAACTGAAGACATTGATAGCCGTAAATCGCGCCGTCGTATTTTTCCGGCGTAATCATTGCCTCATTAATAAGTATGGAAGGTCCATCGTATCGGCATTCGTCAAAGTTACATTCTTCATTCATGGTTGACTCAACCAAAACGGAATCAATACATGGAAGAATATTGATGAGAATTGTTCCGCTAACGGTTGTTCCATTTTGCAAATCAACTTCGTATTTGACCGAATCTCTTGTAACATTTGTTACCCAAGGAGAAGCGTAAGAAAAAATTCCGGATTGCGAAATCGCATCGATGGCGCTGGGCAGTTGCGTACGCTGAGTAAGACGATAAGCCGTAGCGTTGGCGTGAGTAACCGCAAACGTGCGAGGTGGTTCGCAATCGGTTATTGTCATTTCATCACAAATGGAAAATACCAACGTTTGGTTATTGTTCAGTTGGTAATAATATCCCAACGGATTCCACGCCAAAAGAGTTGTGGTTGTTGTAGTTGTATTTTCTGCTCCAGCGTTGATTGTCAACACTCTATACGATATCCTGTATATTCTTGTCGAATCGTCTATCGTAGAACTGGTGGCGCCAAGCGCTAATAAAGTCGCCATTGGTGAAGAGAAAGTATAAGAAATGTAAATGTTGTTGAGAGCACTGCAATCTTGATAATTTCGGTAATGCACCAACAATTCTTCGACAATGGTGTCGCCCACTGCAAAGCAGTTTTTCTTAAACCTGCTTTCAAATTCAATCCATGGGTCTAACGAAGTAGGATATTGGAAAAATACCCAAGCTGTATCTGTTACTCCTTCCGAAACACAACTAACGGAGTAACGAACAGAATCTGTCTGTCCAAAATAATTATCTTCAACATCAAAATTGGGATAATAACGCAATTGGTTATTGATTATCTGCACTCGCGTATAAGGAAAAGGATTGTCCAAAATTCTTATTTGCGGATTAGAACAAGGATACGAATCGTTGGCAAGAATATCTGCTTCAACATAACTTAAGCAAGGATTAACTGAAACGGTATCGTTAACGGCTTTGATTCCGAGACAATCTTCAACCACCAAATTCAAAATGATTATACTATCGCAATCAACCGCATTTTTCAATATAAGCGTGTCGAGCGTTGTTTCTGTCAATATTCTTTCATTGAAAATATACGATTGTCCGCATTGTATCAGCGTATCTATTCGTGTTGTATCTGCACCGAGTCTGAAATACATATCGCCGTTTTGATTCATCGAAGTGGCTTGTTCCAAAAAGTTATTAAACGGCTGCTTGCCATTCGGGAAAAAAGTTGCATTATTGAATACCGTTTTGGGAATGGTCAGGTCTTTGTTCACATTGGTAACATTGTATGCGTACTGATTCCACACAGGACGCGCGTACGGCCACGGCGACTGCAACGATTTGAAAATATGCAGTTTACTGCTGGTTGCACCGGCAAGTCGTCCGGTGGTAATAATTTCGGCTTCGCCATCGTTGTCAACATCAGCCACTATAGGATATTCGACGACGGTAGCCGATTGCACGGTAAATCTTGCCAAATCATACACAATTGTATCTGCGCCGGTAAGATGCGATTTCAAACTTCCGTTGATAATGCGCAAATATTCCGTATCGCGATAGACGATTTCCTTTATTCCGTCCTGATTAAAATCAAAAAGTGTCATTCCGGTAGAACCGGACGGGTCGTTAATTGGCTCTGTCCACATCAGTTGCAATGAATTGCCGTTAACTTTGTATGCTTTTATATTTTGATTGAAATTATTAACATAATAAAGCACCAGTATTTCGATTTTGCCATCATTATCAATATCACCAATTAACGGATAATTTTGATAACCCGTACTGGTGCCTGCAATGTTATTTTCCGAAAATATAATAGCGCCTGTGCGAGGATTGTAGGCGTAAATACCAAAATTGGTACTGTTTTGTTTTACCAGCACATCTAATTGCCCATCGCCGTCAAAGTCGGCAACTTCAACTTGCCCATCTGCCGTAAATCCTGCCGGCGGCGTAATACTTTTTATTAAATTCACCTGCTTGTTCGCTACATCAACCGAATAAATATCCGTACCGCAAATCAATTCTGTGCCCGGCACATCGGGCAGCACATCGGCAGCTACGGAAACACTGCTCGGACTATAGTGAAAATAACCGGTACCTCTATTACCGCTTCCGCTACCGATAAGCTCCAGCGAATAGGCATCAAATACCTGATGTCCGATAAAAACTTCGGGACGACCGTCATTGTTAAAGTCGGCAAAGCCAATCGCACCAACTTGGAAATTTCCGTTTAGCGATTTGAACAAAGTAACAGGCGTGTTTATATCTGTAAATTTAAACGAGCGCAATCCGGCATTGGTACGGACGATGATTAACCCAATGGTATCCCGTCCGCCGTTATCATAATCCGCTACGCGCAACATTCCATAATTTGTTGAATAATAATGACCGAATTCGGTTGAAAATTTTTGGTATTTGCTTAAATCATTTCCCTGAAATATGACAAATTCTGTAAGATTAGCCGCAGAATAAACGGTTTGGAGCGCCACTATTTCCGGAATACCATCGCCATCGAGGTCGCCAACCAAAGGCGGATAGTGCTCGTGCGCCCACTCTTCGGACGAATGTGCCAGCCGTATGCCCCATTCTGTTGTATCTACGGTGGTGTAACAATCAATTTCATCTACATTGTCGGGATAGGAAACTTGTGCGTTAGCCAAGCCGAACAAAAGCAGTAATAAGATTAGCGTAAACAGTTTTTTCATAAGATGTTAGGTTTACGTGAACAAAGTTATGAAAAAAATTAGATCTTTCAAAAATTACTCAACCATCTTTTCACTTCTTCCACACTAACTCCTTTTCTGTTTGCATAATCTTTTAGTTGGTCTTCGCCGATTTTTCCAATAACAAAATAAGCGCTTTGCGGATGTGCGAGTAAGAGTCCGCAAATAGAAGAAGTAGGATACATCGCTCCATTTTCGGTAATGGAGATACCGATAGCGCTGAAATCAAGAATCTTATTTAGCGTAAAAATAACCGATTGGTCAGGTAGCGAAGGATAACCAACGGCAGGTCTGATACCTTGGTAGCGCGATTTAAACAATTCCTTAGTGCTTAAATTTTCGTCGGGAACATAACTCCAATATGTTGTGCGGATTTGTTTGTGCAACCATTCGGCTGCAGCTTCTGCCAAGCGATCGGCTACGGTTTGCACAAGCAGCGATTTATAGGTGTCGTCTGCCGATTCATACTTGTTTTTTAATTCATCTGCTCCGACAATAGATACAGCAAAAATGCCTGCGTAATCGTTTGTCGGAGAAATAAAATCTGCCAAAGAAAGATGATAAGCCGATTGGTTGGCTTGTTGCTGACGAAGCATTGGAATATAAATTCCGTTCAAGTCGTCGTTGGGATAAAAAACAATACCTTCGTTTTCCGATTTAGCTTTTATAATACAAAAAGTTGCATTCGCCGAAAGTGTATTATTTTCTATTATTTCGGAAAATAGCTCCCGTGCGTCTTTGAATAACTGCAAAGCTTCTGCTGCCTTTTCGCGGTTTTCGGCTTTTTGCAAAAACGCCGTTTCGCACGAAAGACAGGAGCAAATCTCTTCAATACCGGCGTAATTGCCTGTTATTTTCCACGCCGAAAAAAAATAAGTCCAATTAATATATGCAGAAATTTCCCTCAACGAAATATTCCGAAGGATAATAATGCCTTTTTGTTTTGGTTCCATGTATTAATTTACGATTGCCAAAAACCTAAATTAGTATAATATGCGAATGACTGGTAAAAGAGTGCCGTTAAGCACAAAATATTGGTAGAAAATAAAATTATCCGCCAAACAGCGTGCTGTTAGGTACGCAATATTTAGAAACGTAAATCATATTTTGTACCTGACGGCACAAAACATCGAGATTTTCAATAGTTCTACCCATATACTGTTCCTAACAGAACAAAAAACAGTATTTTCAACCCATCATTCGCATATATTTACAAAAGAAATACATTTTTACGAAAAAAGAGAATAATGAAAGAAAAATTCTCTAATTATTCCCTTTTTGACACATACAGCTCCTGAATATTCGTTCAGAAGCACTTAAAAAATATAAAATTTTTATCTATAATCCTTCAATTCTTCTTGTAATCTCTTACGTGCAAAAAAGATACGGCTTTTTACAGTTCCAATCGGGATGCTCATTCTTTCGGCAATTTCTTCATATTTGTAACCTTCTACATGCATGTTGAACAAAACAGAATATTCATCATGATAGCTATTCATTTTTTTGTTTATTTCTTTCAACGTGTAAGCATGTTCAGGAGAATTGATGCCCGATTCTTGCGGAATATTCAAATGATAAAGGTTTTCTGTCTGATCAACAAATGTTTGATTTCTAACTAATTTGCGGTAATCATTAATAAAAAGATTACGCATAACAGTGTACATCCAAGCTTTGAAATTGGTGTCGTCTGCAAACTTATCCTGATTGTTTAACACCCTAAGCGAAGTTTCTTGCAACAAGTCGTTCGCATCGTCATAATTTGCGGTCAATTTGAACGCAAATCTTTTTAAATCATCTTGCAACCCAAGCAAATTTGTAGCAAATTCAAGTTTTGTCATGGCTTTTTTAATTTTAAATTGTTAAACATTGAATTACTGTCGGGCTAAAGGTTGTTTAAATAAGTGAGACATTTCATTTCCCCGTTTTTCTGAAATAACTAACAACGCTGCATCTCTTAAATTCTGCGGAAGTTCAATATCCCTTTGCTGTAAGCTGCGAAGCCAGCCGGCAACATCTTCTTCTTGTAGCGTGTAAAGCACTTCTTCAAACATTCTTATTTCCTGAACGGTATAATTATTATCTTTTTTAGTTTTAAAAATATCCAATTCTTCGTCATCATAATAAACTATTTCGGCGCCCATTGTCAACAAACTTGTTTTTTCGCAAACTTCATGCGCTCCACAACATTCGCCGGCCTCTGATTCTTTATGTTCATCTTTTCTATTTTTTATGGCAAAATAAAAAACAAAATTCAGCGCCACAATTATAATGATAGATATAAACAAAAGAACCATATAAATAACTTGTTTTCGAACGATATGACAAATGTAAAAATTAAATTTGAAAAAAAAATATTATTTTTGCATCTTATATCATTTGAAAAGGAAAATTAACGCATCATAACAAATGTAAAAAACTGTATCTTTTCCTTTAAAGTTGACCTGGAAACCAGAAAACAAGTTGACAAGTTTTAGGGAAAAATTCGTTCACTTATTTACCTGTCCACTTTAACTAAAAATATACAATATTTTGCGTCAAATTTAGTTTTACTATAGAAACCGGCTAAATTTTGCGCGCAAAATAAATTATGATGATTTTTTACAAAAAAGCACATAATTTATGGCAAAAAATAGTTTCTGTATGTATATTATTATATTTGTGGAAAATTTAGACAGATTCTAAAATAATAAAACACTTTGAAAACACCTTTTAAACATATTTTACTTTTAATCGGCATTTTGCTGATTTCCGTTGGTTGTTCTACCAAGAAAAACACTTGGATGTCAAGGAATTACCAAGCACTCAACGTAAAATACAATGTCCACTTCAACGGTTTTGAGAGCTTTAAATCCGGCTTGCAGAGCATTAACCGAAACCACGTTGACGATTATTCCGAAGTGCTGCTGATGTTTCCCATCAGCTACCATCCCAACGCGTCTGCCGGTATGGGCGATATGGAACGAGCAATAGAAAAATCGAAGAAAGCGATAAAAACTCGTTCTATCAAGAAAAAGCCAAAAAGGAATCCGAAAAAAATGAAGAATCCCGAATACGTAGCTTTTTACAACCAAGAGGAATTTAACGTTATGATTGACGACGCTTGGTTGCTGCAGGGAAAAGCCGAATTTTACAAAACCGACTTTTTGGCTGCCGCCGCCACATTTACCTATATTACCCGTCATTTTTCGTCAAATAAAGATGTTGTATCCGAAGCGCAAATATGGTTGGCACGCAGTTATGCCGAAATGGGTTGGCTGTACGAAGCCGCCGACATACTCAACAGAGCAAACAAAGACGGTTTTTCTAAAAAGCAAAACACATTTTTTGCCGCCGTCAGCGCCGATTTGTTGCTAAAAGAAGGACAGTACAAAGAAGCAATTCCTTTCTTGAAATTAGCCATCGATGGCGAAAAAAACAAAAAGCAACGCACAAGATTTCAGTTTATCCTCGGACAGCTTTACGAAATGCAAGGCGACAAGAAAAATGCGTTTGAAATGTTTTCTGCCGTAGTAAAAAGCAATCCACCGTTTGAAATGGAGCTGAATGCACGGCTTCGAAAAGCCGAAAACCACGTCGGTTCCGACGAAGATATGTTGAAAATGCTTGCCAAAATGGCGAAAGACAGCAAAAATCAAGATTATCTCGATCAGATTTACGCCGCCATCGGAAATATTCACAAACAGCAAGGCAATACCGACAAAGCCATCGAAAACTATAAATTATCCATCGAAAAAAGCACCCGTGGCGGTTATGAAAAAGCGCAATCGCTGATTTTGCTCGCAGACTTGTATTACGAAAAGGAAAAATTTATGGAAGCACAACCATATTATTCCGAAGCCGTAGCGTTGATGAATCCCGCGAGTTCCGATTTTAGGCGCGTAAATGTGTTGGCACAAACATTATCGGAATTAGCTCGGTATGTCGAAGTTGTAACACTTCAAGACAGTTTGCAAATGCTATCGAAACTACCGGAGCGAGAGCAGATGGCGAAAATTAATGAACTTATCAAGCGAGTTATAGCAGAAGAAGCCGAAGCCAAAAAAAAGGCAGAAGAAGAAAGAAAATTAGCAGAAAGTTCTTTTGGCGCCGGAAGCGCTTTTAGCAATAATACCCAAACCAATATGCTGATGTCGCTGGGGCAAGCAAATGCGTCGTTTTATTTCTATAATCCACAGTTGCTGACTGCCGGAAAAACCGATTTCCAACGCAAATGGGGAACTCGGCGACTGGAAGATAACTGGCGCAGACAGGTAAAAACAGCAGTAATAGATGTTGAATCCAACGAAGAAGAGGAAAAGGCCGAAGAACTCAGCGAAGAAGCAAAAGCAGAATTAGCGGCGTTGAACGACAACAAAAAGCCCGAATTTTATCTTCGCCAGTTGTTTACAGCCAAAGAACAATTCGAGGCTTCCGATGCCGAAATTATGGACGCACTATACAATATCGGGTTTATCTACAACGATAAAATAGGCAGTACGCCAAAAGCAATTCAAGCTTTTGAAGAGTTGGAGCGTCGCTTCCCGTCGTTCGAAAAGCTGCCCGATGTGTATTTCTATTTGTATCAAACGTATGTAAAACAAAACGATAAAGCAAAAGCTGATTTGTATAGAACACGGTTAATTTCGCAATTCCCGGACAGTAAATACGCGCAGATGCTTTCGCAACCCGATTACGAAGACAAACTGAGGCGAATGGCTGCCGAACAAGATTCGCTGTATGAGAAAACGTATTCGGCTTATTTGGCAAGTGATTTCGAGCAGGTGCTTTATAGCTATAGGTATATGAGCAAAAATTATCCCGCCTCTTATTTGATGCCTAAATTTGCGTTGTTGCACTCATTGAGCATCGCCAAAACAGATACGCCCGAAAACTTTAAAATATCATTGGAAGAATTAATCGAAAGATATCCCGACAGCGATGTTACGACTATCGCCAAAGATATGCTTGCATTACTTTCGCAGGGACAAGAATCACAAATAGGCGGCAGTCACGGAAACCTTATCGCGCTTCGCGAGCAAGAAAGTACAAAGATTGATGAAAGCAACGAAGAGTTGAACTTTAAAGTTAACGCCGAGGACATTCATTATTTTGTAATACACGCACCTAAAGGCAGCGTTGACCTCAACAGACTACAATTTAACATCGCGGCATATAACTTTACCAAATTCTTAATAAAAGATTTTGATATTGAAATAAGAAGGTACGACGAAGAAGATTTTATCATTGTCCGCAACCTCGAAGGCTTGGAAGAAGCGCTTTGGTATCAGTCGGGCATAATGGCAGACAATTTTCTTTCTTCGGAAATTCGAAACAATAACTTAACCTATTTTGTTATTTCCAAAGAAAACTTTGGGTTGATTTTTAGCCGCTTTACCGTAGAAGATTATATTAAGTTCTACAACAATAACATTGCAGGCGGGCGACATCGGATAAATAACAATGTGGTCAGCCAACTGGCAACACCTGCCGGACAAGCAACGATTGTGAATGTTCAGCAAGAAGTAACGGAAGTAAAACCGGAATATCTGGCACCGGAAAAACCGGCAGTGCAAGAACAGCCTGTACAAATAACACAAACGAAACTGGAAGTAAAACCAGAACCCGCTCAACCAAAACCGGAGCCGGTGCAACAACCAAAAGAAGAACCCGTACAGCCAAAACCTGTTGAACCAAAGAAAGAAGAATCGGTACAACCAAAGCTGGAACCAGTTCAACCGAAAAAAGAAGAGCCCGTTCAACCGAAACCGGAAGAAAAACCTGCTCCGGCATTAGAAGAGAAAAAACAAGAAGAAGCTCCGGCACCTGCGCCGACAGTTGTGCCACCACCGGAAGCGCCGAAAAAAGATTTGCCGAAATTCAAAGGATTATATACATTCGACGAAACTGCGAAGCATTATTTTGCGTTGTATGTATTGAGTGGAAGTTTTGATTTTGAACAGGTAAAAGCAGCGTTGGACAAATATAATTCGGAAAATTATCCGTTAATGAATTTGCAGGTAACACAAGCAAATTCGGGCAAGAATAAAGTAATTTTGGTGGGAATGCTGCCCGATGCCGCTTCCGCAACATCATATTTGATGCGTATTGTGAAAGATAGAAGCCTGTTTACCGGAATGCAGTCAGCTGTGTTTAGAAACTTAATTATTACAGAAGAAAATCTCAAAACATTGGATAGAGTCGGCAATCCGACCGTGTATTTAGAGTTTTTGAGAGAATTTTATTTAAAATAGATTTGTTTCCTACAAAGACGCAAAGTCCACTAAGAAAACATTGTGTTCTTTGTGGCTTTGTGGGAAATGTTTATTGAATTAGACATCGTAAAAAAATTATATGAAAAAAGACAAAATTCTTTGGGTTGACGACGAAATAGATTTGCTGAAATCGCATATTATGTTTTTAGAAAGCAAAGGCTACGACGTAACAATGCTCAACAACGGACAAGATGCGATAGACGCTTGTCGAAAAGAAATTTTTGATATTATTTTCTTGGACGAAAATATGCCCGGATTGAGTGGCTTGGAAACGCTTGCCGAAATCAAAACGATTAATTCCAACATTCCCGTGGTAATGATTACTAAAAGCGAGGAAGAAAATATTATGGATATGGCAATCGGCAGTAAAATAGCCGATTACTTGATTAAGCCTGTCAATCCGAATCAAATTTTGCTAACCATCAAAAAGAATATACACAAGCGCGACATTATTTCGGAAAAAACAACGCACGATTATCGTTCGGAGTTCAACAAAATCGGAATGCAGATAAACGACAGCGCATCATTCGAAGATTGGAAAAACGTATATAAAAAGCTCGTGCATTGGGATTTGGTGCTGAACGACACCGAAAATGAAATGGGCGATTTACTCAATATGCAGAAAGTTGAGGCAAACGCCAACTTCGTAAAATACATCAAGAAAAACTACGAAAAATGGTTTGATAATCCGGAGGAAAAACCGTTGATAAGTCCTGACATTTTCAACAAAAAAGTATTTCCGTTGTTGGATAACGGCGAAAAAGTCTTTTTTATCCTCATCGATAATTTTCGCCTCGACCAATGGAGATTAATTAAAGATGTGTTGGCGGAATTTTACAATTTTCCCGACGAAGATATTTATTCGAGCATTTTGCCCACCGCTACTCAATATGCGCGCAACGCCATATTTTCAGGATTAATGCCGTTGAAAATACAAGAAATGTTTCCCGACTTTTGGATAGACGAAGACGAAGAGGAAGGCAAAAACATGAACGAAAAAGAGTTGATTAAAACGCAAATTGATCGTTTTCGTAAAAAATACACCTATTCATATCACAAAATAAACGATACATACCACGGCGAAAAACTGATAGAAAACATTTCGCAACTATATGACAATCAGCTGAATGTTATAGTTTTCAATTTTATTGATATGCTTTCGCACGCCCGCACAGAGTCGAAAATGATAAAAGAACTTGCCGGAACCGAAGCCGCTTATCGTTCACTTACCGTTTCATGGTTTAAGCATTCGCCGTTGTACGAGTTGCTGAAAATTTTGTCGCGGAAAGATTACAAAGTAATACTGACCACCGACCACGGAACAATCTGCGTTGACGACCCAATAAAAGTGGTAGGCGATAAAAATACTAATACTTGTTTGCGGTATAAAGTCGGTAAAAATCTTGCTTACGACAAAAAAGATGTGTACGAAATAAAAAATCCCGCAAAGTTCGGCTTGCCGAGTCCTAACTTAAGTTCGACGTATATTTTTGCCACGAACGAGGATTTTTTTGCGTATCCAAACAACTATAATTATTACGTCGGTTATTATAAAAATACCTTTCAGCACGGAGGAGTTTCATTGGAAGAAATGCTGATTCCGATTGTGACGATGGAACCAAAGAAATAATTGACGACTTACGAATCAATGAACATAACAATTTCCTCGTTAGAAACAATTCGTTCGTCGGCGCGGACGTTTATCGACCAAATGGGCACCGACAAAGTTTTTGCTTTTTATGCCGGTATGGGCGCCGGGAAAACTACTTTTATCAAAGCGCTTTGCGAGGAGCTCGGCGTTGAAGAAACTGTGAACAGCCCGACTTTTTCGATTATTAATGAGTATGATAGCGCTTCGGAACAACGAATTTACCACTTTGATTTTTACCGCATCAACAAACCGGAAGAGGCATTGCAATTTGGCATTGAAGATTATTTTTACAGTGGAAATATTTGCTTTATAGAGTGGCCCGAAAAGGTTGGTGATTTGCTGCCACAAGATATTGTAAAAGTATATATCACAGAGAACGAAAACGGCACAAGAAATGTGAAAACCCTCTAAATCTCCCTAAAGGGAGACTTTGCAAACGTCCGTCAGGTAAAAGTCCCCTTTAGGGGATTTAGGGGTTTAACATATTCATCAGCTTTTTATATCCTGCGCGTTTCACTGCAGAGTTTTTAAACAAAGCATTAAAAGAGCTGCTAGACAAACTCAACCAATCATTTTTTGTCATATTCAAAAAACGTTCCGAAGGATTTAATTCCATAATTTTGTGTGGATTTGCTTTTTTTTGATTCCAAGGGCAAACATCTTGACAGATATCGCATCCAAAAAGGCAATTAGATAATTTATCGGCAAGTTCAGGCGGAATTTCGCCTTTCTTTTCTATTGTTAAATAAGCAATACATTGCGAAGCATTCAATCCTTGTACCGACAACGCATTAGTTGGACAAGCATCAATACAGCGCGTGCAGTTTCCGCAACGAGACGGTTGAGATTCGTCGTATTCCAATTCAACATCAATTATCAATTCACCGATAAAAAAGAAAGAACCCATTTGCGGATTAATCAAATTGGTATTTTTACCAATCCAGCCAAGTCCTGCTTTTTCTGCCCATCGCCGTTCGAGCACAGGCGCCGAATCACAAAAAGCTACGCCGGTTACAGCACATATGGTGTTGTTGATAAAATCTTTTAGCTCGTAAAGTTTCGATTTGATAAGATAGTGATAATCTGCTCCGTAAGCATATTTTGCAATTTGAGGAGCGGTTGGATTTTGCAACGTTTCGGGAAAATAATTGAGCAGTACAACAATAACGGACTTTGCATTTTCGACCAACAAACGAGGGTCAACCCTTTTCTCAAAATAATTTTCTAAATACCTCATTTCGCCGTGCACACCTGACTGCAGCCATTGCCGGAGATATTCGGCATCTTGTTTAAGAAAATTCGCTTCAGCAATGCCGCAAGCATCGAAGCCTACTGTTAACGCTTGCTTTTTTATCAAAGCTGTTATCTCGGATTTTGTCATAATACAAAAATCCTATCGATTCAACAGCATTTCCAAGTTTTCTTTCAGCGTACTGTCGAGGTAAGTATGCCGCGAAACAATATTTCCGGATTGGTCAAGTAGAAATAATGTTGGCAGTTGAATAATATCGTATGTTTCCAGCAAATCCGAATTTAAGCCTTTTTCGTCAAAAAGCCGAATCCAAGGAACTCTTTTTGAAGCTTCTTTGAACAAATCAGTATCGCCGTCGAAAGAAACGCCAACCATTTCAAACCCTTTGTCGTGGTATTTTATATATTGATCGCGAGAACCCATCACATATTCCATTGAATAGTCTGCCTTGTAATAAGCAAAATTCACGAGCACAACTTTACCTCGAAAATCGGACAACGAGATAGTGTCGCCACTGGTATTGGGTAACTTGATGTCCATAACTGTAGACACATGACTGTTTTTAAGTAAAAGTTGTTTTATATCTTCCGAACGTTTCAACCGTCTTGCCTGCTGCACCAAATCCGTCAATTCCTTACTTCTTATCGAATGTGGATAATGAGCATTATAAGCCGTTGCTACAGCTACAAAAAGCTTCAAGTCTCGATCGTTGGAAATATGGTAAAAACGCGAACCGGCAACTTTATGAAAAATAGCGTGATAAGCAGCGCTTGACTTCGTGTCGCAATAGATGATTTTTTGAGCTAATGAATCATGTTGCGCAATCAGTTTGCTTATTTCGCTGTGGTTGTTTGCTATATTATCGTTATCAAAACTTTCCTCATATGCTTTTATTGCCTTTTCCACTCTTTTGATAGACCGATTTAATTCAGATATTTTTTCGATGTTTTTTGAACCTGTTATCGTATAATCTTTAAAATTAGGGTCTTCTGACCGAATAACAACCGTTTCACTCGAATCGATGGCAAAAGTAACAACCTCGTCGTCAATGCGAACTCTGTAAAAATCGGGATAAGCCGGATGTTCTTTTTTAAAGTGAAAATATCCGTGACTTTTAAGCACAAAAGAATCAATCGTGCGAATTTTATCAGGCGATAAATGTTCCAAATATATTACATGGTTTTTCCCGTCGTTGATTTTTCCTTCCACACGGAAATACCTGTTATCTTTACACGAGGCAAAAAGAAACACAGATATAAACAAAAACAGAATAAACTTTTTCATAAATTCCAACACATTTTATATAATCTTTACAAATGTAGGAAAAATTATTTCTTGACATAATAAATTTAACAAAAATCACTACCTTTGTTTAACTATAAGAGCAAAAACATGAAAAAAATCCTTTTTCCGGGCACTTTCGACCCTTTTACAATCGGTCACCTGTCTATTGTGAACCGCGCATTGCAACATTTTGACGAAGTGGTAATAGGCATTGGGCATAATATGTTCAAAAAAACGTTTTTCCCGATAGAAAAAAGACTGGCTATTGTGAAAAAAATAGTTGAAAACGAGCCAAGGGTCAGCGTGGTTAGCTACGATTCGCTGACAGTGGATTTTGCCACAGAGATAGGCGCCGATTTAATTTTGAGAGGAATTAGAACTGTTGCTGATTTTGAATACGAAAGGAATGTGGCGGACACAAACCGCAGTTTAACCGGCATAGAAACCGTTATGCTTTTTACCGAAACACAATATTCTTTTATCAGTTCTTCTATTGTGCGAGAACTGCTTATCTACGGAAAAGATGTAAGTAAATATGTACCGAATAATATTGATTTGAAACAATTTATCAATTAATAATTAACAAGTAATAATTAATAATTAGCAGTGCACTTTTCATTTTAATTATAATTATTACTTGTTAATTATTAATTGATTACACGTTCATTCCGCCGCAAACATTAATAACTTGTCCACTCACATAGCTCGACATATCTGATGCAAGAAACAACGTAACGTTGGCAACATCTTCGGGTGTTCCACCACGGCGCAACGCGATTTTTTCGTACCAACCTTTGCGAATTTCTTCGGGCAGCTGATGCGTCATTTCCGTTTCAATAAATCCGGGAGCAATCACGTTGGCGCGAACTCCTCTCGAACCTAATTCCTTAGCTATCGATTTTGCAAGACCAATCATACCTGCTTTAGAAGCAGAATAATTTGCCTGTCCCGCATTTCCCGACACGCCTACAACAGAACTCATATTGATAATACTGCCCGATTTTTGCTTCATCATAATCGGCGTACAAGCATGGATAAAATTGAAAGCAGACTTCAAATTCACATTAATAACAGCATCCCATTGCGCTTCGGTCATACGCATCATCAAACCGTCTTTGGTTATTCCCGCATTGTTTACCAAAATATCAACACGCCCAAAATCTTTCACGATTTGCGTTACAATTTCGTGAGTTTCATCAAAGTTGGCTGCGTTAGAAGCATAACCTTTTGCTTTTACACCCAATGCAGCGATTTCTTTTTCCGTAGCTTGTCCGTTTTCGTCAATAATCAAATCGGTAAACGCAATATTTGCCCCTTCTGAAGCCAATTTTATGGCAATAGCTTTTCCGATGCCGCGTGCCGCACCCGTTACAATAGCTACCTTTCCTTCTAATAATTTCATACGTAAATTGTTTTATTTTTCGTTGAATAAATAAATTTAAACCGGCTGCAAAGGTAGTGTTTTAATTAAAATTCGTACCTTTGCTTTATTATTTTTTTTCAGCATGAAAATTACAGAACTAATCGATACTAAAAAAACTGCTTTTTCGTTTGAATTATTGCCGCCCGTGAAAGGCAGCAACATCAGTAAAGTCTACAAAGATATTGATGCGCTAAAAGAATTTGATCCGAAATACATCAACATTACCACACATAGAAGCGAGGTTATTTATCGCACGCTTCCCAACGGATTATTTGAGCAGATTGCTGTTCGTCATCGTCCCGGAACAGTGGCTATTGCGGCGGCTATCCAAAATAAGTATAAAATTCCGGTAGTGCCACACATTATTTGCAGCGGGTTTACCAAAAGCGAAACGGAATACGCGCTAATTGATCTTAGTTTTTTGGACATAGAAAATCTATTGGTACTGCGCGGCGACAAAGCTAAACACGAAAGAGCTTATAATCCGAGCGCCGAAAATCACGCACACGCCATTGATTTACAACAGCAAATTAATGAATTTAATGCCGGAATATTTTTGGACGGTTCAGAATTTGAACGATTGTCGAAACCATTTTCGTACGGCGTAGCCGGTTATCCCGAAAAACACGAAGACGCGCCTAATTTCGATTCTGATATTTTTTGGTTAAAAGAAAAAGTGAAAGCAGGAGCAGAATATATTGTAACACAAATGTTTTTCGACAACAACAAATATTTTTCATTTGTTGACCGTTGTCGTGCCGAAGGCATTACCGTACCAATTATTCCGGGAATAAAACCGATAAACCTATTGAGTCAGTTGACTGTTTTACCCAAAATATTTCACATTGATATACCCGAAGATTTTGCAAAAGAACTACGCAAGTGCAACACCAACGAAGAAGCAGCGCAAGCAGGCGTAGAATGGTGCGCTATGCAAGCAGCAGAACTGAAAGCAAAAGGTGTTCCAAGCATTCATTTTTATTCGTTGGCAGCTGTGCAAAGCGTAAAAAAAGTAGCTGAAAAAATCTATTAAATAAAAACAAAAAGACGATTGTTCTTGTTAGTAATGAAAAGTGCCATTAGGCACAAGATATTGGTAGAAAAACGTTTCAACCACCAACCAAAGTGCCGGTAGGCACATAATATAAATCATATCCCGTTCCTAACAGAACTGAAAACGACAATTTGTGATTCGCATTAGAATTTAATCGTAAATCAAGTTATGAGTTTTTTATTTGCATTATTCATTATTATCATTGTCATTGTGCTTATTGTGATAAGTTCAGTGATAAATATATTCCGTGAAATATTAGGAATAGGCAAGAAACGTACAGATTTTTCGCAGCATAAAAGAGGAACGCAGGTTCATCAAACAACATCAAAGAAAAAGAAAATATTTGAAAAATCGGAAGGAGAATACGTTGATTTTGAAGAGCTAAACCCCTAAATCTCCTAAAAGGGACTTAAAATACTATCAGTCTCCAAAAGTCCCCTTAGGGGATTTAGGAGTAATTAATAATTTTAAAAACAATACACTATGGATTATTTTTCATTAATAGTAGGCTTTGTTGCCGTTGTATATGGCGTTTATTCGTACAACACCAAAGTAAAAAATCCGAAAAATCTGCCTGCTTTTTTGCAGAACAATAGAACTGTTCGGCTGTTTTTTTTCACAATAACGCCTATTGCATTGGGTATTATTATCATTGCCGCAAATATGACGGGAATCTATTTAAAAGGAGCATAGATGAAAAAACAATTTGTCTGCCTTTTTCTTTGTTCCTTTTTATTTCTTTCCTGCGGTCAACAGCCAATTAAGCAGAAGAATAAAAATGAAACGACGCAGATTTCTATTGTTCAAGCACCTAATTTTAATGCCGATTCAACTTATTTGTTTATACAAAAACAAGTTGATTTCGGTCCGCGTGTACCAAACACACAGGCGCATAAATTGTGTGCCGAATACTTGGCGAACGAACTTCGCCGTTTTGGAGCAGAAGTTATAGAGCAAAGAGCTAATTTAAAAGCATTCGACGGCACAATATTAGAAGCAGTAAACATTATTGGTTCTTTTAATCCGGAAAATGAAAACCGCATTTTGTTGTTTGCGCATTGGGACAGCCGACCTTTTGCCGATAACGACCCGAATCCGGAAAACCATCGCACTGCCGTACTCGGTGCCAACGATGGTGCAAGCGGTGTTGGCGTATTGCTCGAAATAGCAAGATTAATCGGTCAAAATCCACCGAACATCGGCATTGACATTATCTTTTTCGACGCCGAAGATTACGGACAACCTTCTTTTGATACAGGGAGAAAAGTAGAACACAGTTGGGCGTTGGGTTCGCAACATTGGGCGAGAAATCCGCATAAACCGAATTACCGCGCTCGTTACGGTATATTGCTTGATATGGTCGGTGCAAAAAATGCAACCTTTCCAAAAGAAGGATTTTCCATGCGCTATGCACCGCATATTGTGGAAAAAATTTGGACAAAAGCTCGCTCGTTGGGTTACGGCGACTTGTTTGTGGACAAAAAAGCAGGCTATATTACAGACGATCATTTATATGTAAATGAAATTATCGGCATTCCAAGCATTGATATTATTGACCTCAATGAAAATGGCTTTTTTGAATATTGGCACACCGTTGACGACACGATGGAACACATCGACAAAGGTGTTTTGAAAGCTGTTGGACAGACGGTTTTGGAAGTTATTTATAATGAACATTTTCGTTAAGCAATAAGCATAATCCAAATGAATTTGGCTTCTGCTATTGCGAGAACCAACGGTCAGCGTTAGCTAAAATGACTAAATTTATTGAATAATATGTTATTGCCTTTTTTTCAAAAAGATGTAATTGAAGCCGGTTGCGACGAAGCCGGAAGAGGTTGTTTATCCGGACCGGTATTTGCAGCATCGGTCATTTTACCGGCTGATTTTTCCTGCGCAGCTTTGACCGACTCCAAACAACTAACCGAAAAACAACGCTACGCATTAAGACCAATTATCGAAAAAGAAGCGATTGATTGGAAAATCGGAATCGTATCGCCGCAAGAAATAGACGAAATTAATATTTTAAATGCCTCTTTTCTCGCCATGCACAGAGCAATTTCTGTGCTGAAAATTCGTCCACAGTACTTAATTATTGACGGAAACAGATTCAAAAAATACGAAGACATTCCGCATCAGTGCATCGTAAAAGGCGATGGAAAATATTTGTCGATTGCCGCCGCATCTATTTTAGCAAAAACATACCGCGACGATTATATGGCGAAACTGCACGAAGAATTTCCGCAATACGATTGGCTGCAAAACAAAGGTTATCCGACCAAAAAGCACCGTGCTTGCATCAAGGAATTCGGTGTTTCACCGCATCATCGCGTTACTTTTCGATTGTTGAAATAGAGATATGTTGGAAATGCAATAAAAACTGCCGAAAGCGAAAAAACTTTCGGTAGTTTTTTTATTTGTTTTGTTGATTGAGTTGTTTTTTTGATTGTCAAAATTTGCAGTATTCATTTTTTAATTATATATTTGACAAAACATTTATTATGTTTAACCTTAAATCTTAATTATTATGAAAAAACTTACTTTTACACTTATTGGTTTCGCTTTTTTAGTAAATGTGTCGGCACAGATTAAAATTAATTCTTCCGGGCAAGTGGGAATAGGAACATCCACAGTAAGTAATGACCAGAACTGGGAGCGAGTATTAGATGTTTATTCTTCCAATTTTGCGAAACTTTTGGTAAGAAGCAGTAATGTCAAGACAGGCATTTTCTCTCACAATTCTTGGAATGGTACTACTGCCGGAAGAATCGGAACAGAATCAACCCATGATTTAAGATTAACAGCCGGTTATGGAAATGATGTAATGATTTTACGAACAAACGGGAATGTTGGGATAGGTATAACACCTTCCTATAAATTGGAGGTTAATGGAGTTACGCGCTCAAGCGGGTTTATCGGCAGTTATCTCAATTTTATTCCTAACGATAATTTTACTTACGATGGAAAAACAGTCGGACAATATGCTTTAAACTGGCAGTCGGATTCATGGCATACAGCATCAACGACTTTATGGCTGACAGCGCATGGAGGAATGAAATTTTTCACGGCAGGCAGTCCACGTTTATTTATTCATAATAACGGCAATATTGGGATAGGCAAAGCGCCCGCTACTAATCGTAAGTTGGATGTTGCAGGTAATGCTTATGCTAATGATATTTTACTTACTTCCGACGAACGTTTGAAAACAGATATAAAACCTCTATCCAACGAGAAAGAAAAACTTTATTTATTGCAAGGAAAATCTTATAAGAAAATACTTCCGTCAACAGGTTTGGAAGAAGATTCATTAACGGAAAAGAAAGAAACAATCGAATTTCCGGGATACGGTTATTTAGCTCAAGAATTAAAAGAGATTTTTCCTGACTTGGCAGAACAAGGTTCTGATGGTTATTATGCCGTTAATTACATTGGATTGATTCCCATTATTGTTGAAGCGTTGAAAGACCAACGATTGGAAATAGACGAAAAACAGTCGCAAATAGATAAACAACAATCTCAAATAGACGAACAGCGCGAACAAATTAAACAGTTGATAAAATTAATGGATATAAAATCTATTAATGAAGATGTTTTCAGAGAAAGTGGAATAGAATCTATCCCGCTATTGTTGCAAAATACGCCTAATCCTTTTAACGAAACAACCGAAATAGGTTATTTTATTCCTGAAACCGTGCGCAGTGCCAATATTTACATCTACGATGTAAACGGATTTCAACAAAAAAGTATTTCTATTATAGAACGAGGTAAAGGCGCAACTACTTTACAAGCTTCTGCACTGAGAGCAGGAATTTATTTTTACACGTTGATTTGCGATGGCAAACCGGTGGATACGAAACAAATGATTTTAACGAAATAAGAGGATATGGACATGAAAACTAGAATAATCATACTAATAATGAGCATTTTATGTATTTTAAATACCCAAGCTGAATTGCAATATTTTTTACCAACTTCAAATGCTTATATATCTATAAACAACGTTAAATTTTGGTTTGAAGGCGATACGATTATTGACAACAAACGCTATACGAAAGTATATCAACAATATTGTTATTCTGAAACGGAATGTGAAGATAATTTTTATTATTATGCTGCAGTGCGAGAAGATACGATTGGTATGAAAATTTATGGATTGTTTCCATGTGCCGATTCTCCATATACTAATTGTTCGGAAAAATTATTAGCCGATTTTGATGTAGAAGTTGGAGATAGAATAATGGTTTATAGTCAATGGTTTACTTCGCAACTTCCTGCGATAGTTGAAAGTGTAGATTTTGTAGAAATAAATGGAGAATACAGAAAACGGATAAATATTAAAGATGAATATCAATTTTTTCCCGATTCTCCTCGTGATATTTGGATAGAAGGAATAGGCAGTGTTATTTATGGTTTGTTTTTCCCAAATCCAGAAGTTGTGATAGATGCCGAAGATCCTCCTGCATTTTTGTGTTTGCACATAGATGATTTCCTTATTTACCAAAATCCTTTCTATAATACTTGTTACTTCAAACTGGAAGGATATTGCGATGGTTATTGGTGTTGCGTAAGTGATTGTACAGCATTAGGCGGAACACAAAATAATTGTGAACTTTACTGTGCGCCACCAATTAATGATAAAATTATAGCTTTTGGACGTTGCGTAAGGAATTGTAGGAATGAAGGCGAAGAGTTTGGCGACTGTTTAATTCATTGTCGCGAAGAATATGATAATACAAGTATATTTGAGAAATTATATAACGCGTTTAATATTTCATTATCGCCAACAAATGAATATCTTTTAGTAGAAACAGAATTTGCTTCTTGTTCGTATGTGATTTATAATGTTTTGGGTTCTGTTGTCAAACGTGGAGATTTATCAAACTCACAGATTAATATTTCTATGTTCAGTCCAGGAATTTATTACGTTGTGTTTTATCATAAAAATAATTTGATATATACTAGTAAATTTATTAAACGATAAAGCTATGAAAAAGACAAAAATAATTTTAGCCTGTCTTGTTTTTTGTTTTGCATGGCAGGTAAATGCACAAGATTACCAATACATCCCAATGCCAACAACAGATGCTACTTGGAATGTATTTTATCGTCCACCGGCATCTTTCACTTCATATAATAAAATATATTCTACAGCAGGAGACACTATTATTGGTGATGGAACTTGGACTAAAATTGTTTTAACCAATAGTGCCAATGAAGAAATTTATCAAGGAGCTTATTTGGAAACGGATAAGGTAGTTCGATTTTGTTCACCTACAGAAAAAATAGACACTATTTACGATTTTAACGTAAATATTGGAGACACTATCGCATTTATAAATTTTAGAAAAAATTATCCTTATCCTGACTTTGACGGTATGTGGTGGAGTGATACTACTCTTATTGTAAGTAAAGTTGATAATATTTTGATAGGGAACAATCTCAGAAGGAAAATTACATTTAAATCAATTGGTAATGGTGCAATGCAGTTTTTACAAGAAACATGGATTGAAGGGATAGGTAGTGTACATGGTGTTTTATTCCCATTAAATATAAGGACTTTAGTAGATGAAATGGGTGAAATAGAAAACTTAACCTGTTTTTTTGAGAATAATCAACTTTTATGGCAGAATACACCATATAATCTTTGCAAACCAACAAGCATTGATGAGCCTAATAAGACCAACAAAATTAAAATCTATCCTAACCCTGTGTTTGAACATGTAGTTATAAATATTCCTGAAATATTTTCCGAGAATATTTATTTAACTGTTTACAATGCTGTCGGAGTAGCGGTTTTAAAAAGAACACTTTCTGAAATTGAAACAATGTTGGATTTATCTCATCTTCCAAGCAGCATCTATTATTTTAAATTACAATCTTCGAATGTAACGATTACTAAAAAAATTGTGAAACAGTAAAAAACAAGTACATTATGAAAAATAATATATCTTATACATTATTACGCCATTTATTATTTGTCCTGTTACTCGGATTTAGTGGTGCTTTTGCACAAACGGCAAGAACAGCATGGTTGTTATTTCCGTCAGAACAGGATATAATCTCTATGAGAGACGGAAGAACAACTTTAAAAAATACGGAATACAATGATTTTTTGGAAAAAGCAGATATTAAAACGATTAGAAGATCTTTTCCATATTCCAAAAATGATACATTAAGGCGATTGTATACAGTATCGATTGTCGAAGAAAAAATACCAATATTATTTTCGGAAAAAAGAATAGAACGTGCTTATATACAGGAAGACTGTGAAGATATTGTATTATATGATCCTTCAGATGCTTTTTGGCCTCTTACCACTGATTCTACTTACCTTTGGCATTTAAAAAAAATCCAAGCAAATCTTGCATGGAATATAACAAAAGGAAGTCCGGATGTAAAAATAGCGATAATAGATACATGGTTTGACATAAATCATCCGGATTTAATAAATCAAATGTATGTTACATATGACCCTTTAGATAATCAGCCTTTTTATTCCTCTGCAAGTCATAATAATCACGGAACGACTGTCGCTAGTCTTGCCGCAGCAGAAACCGATGGTGGTGGAGATTTAGCTTCGGTAGGATTTAACAGTAAAATCATCCCATACAAGGCACATGGCGTTGGCATTATAGGGTATTTAGAAAGAGCACAGCATGCTTCTTTAGCAATGAATGCGGATGTTTTAACATCAAGTGCAGGTGGTTGGAGTTGCAGTAATAATTTTAACGATATAGAACGCATTGCTGTTCGGGAAATTTTAGATAACGGAACAGTTATTGTCATGCCGGCAGGTAATGGTTGGAGAGGTGTCAATTGTACAATCAATGGAGAATATGCACCTTGGCGTCCTTTGCATCCACACTATGATGATAGAATTATTATTGTGTCAAGCACAGATAAGAACGACAACCATACTTTTTACTGCAGAAGCTTTGAAGAGATGCGTACTCATTCTCACTTTCCGTACGTGGATATATGTGCTCCTGGGGTTGAAACTTGGGTAGCACTCGTATCCGTAAAATTAGATGGAACACCTGCAGAGTATCTGTATTATCCCTATTCCACAGGCACTTCTAATGCCACGCCGATAGTTGCCGGAGTTGCGGCTTTACTAAAAAGCATTAATAGGGATTTAACTCCCGCAGAGATTAAGAACATTATTAAATCGACGGCAGATCCTATAGCCGATGCACATTTATTTCCGGGATTACTTGGAGCAGGACGTGTTAATGCATATAAAGCTGTTAAAGCTGCGTGTGCAACATTACCACCAACGTTTAATTTCACAAATCAAACCGTAACAACCAGTAGAACCATTACGAGTTGTGGCGACATCAACGTTCAAAACGTAACCGTTACCAGCGGTGCCATATTAACACTCAAAGCGGCAAGCAATATCAATGTTCAAGGCGTAGCTGTTAATAATAATTCCAAATTAATCCTTGATGCCGGTGAGGAAGTTAATATTATCAACAATTTTGAAGTAGCATTAGGTTCAGAATTAGAAATTAAATAGAGCCTCATTCAGTAAACTAAAAAAACTAATCTCAACCAATTCTGAAGTGAAAAGATTGGGATTTTTTATTTCCTGCACATTCCAACATAACGAATCACCTTTTCGGCACAATTCTCTCCATCAATAGCCGATGAAGTGATGCCACCTGCATATCCTGCACCTTCGCCACACGGAAAAAGACCTTTAATTTGAACATGCTCCAATGTTTCTTTATCGCGCGGAATACGTATCGGAGAAGATGACCGCGACTCTACGCCAACTACTACAGCTTCGTTGGAAAGAAAACCGCGCATCTTATTATCAAACAATTTGAATCCTTTTCGTAATCGGTTGCTGATAAATTCAGGCAGCCAAAAATGCACAGGCGAAGAAATCGTACCTGGCAAATACGAACAATCAGGCAGTCCGGGAACTAATCGTCCTTGCACAAAATCGGCAAGACGCTGCGCAGGCGCTTTTACGCCGCCTGCACCATTCACAAACGACAAGTTCTCGACATATTCTTGGTATTTCAATCCGGCTAACGAACCGTATTGCTGAAACTCGCCCAAATCTTCGGGACGAATTTCGACCACAATGCCCGAATTAGCAAAAGGCGATTGTCGTTTGGAATTAGACATACCGTTTACTACGATTTCCTTTTCGGCAGTCGAAGCCGGCACAATAATTCCGCCCGGACACATACAAAAAGAATATACGCCTCTGCCATCCACCTGCTCCACAAGGCTGTAAGCAGCAGGTGGAAGATACTCGCCTCTTTCCTTTACTTTGTATTGAATCGAATCAATCAACGCTTGCGGGTGTTCTACTCTCACGCCCATCGCAAAGCCTTTTGCTTCAAGTAAAATATTTTGCCGATGAAGTGTTTCATATACATCGCGCGCCGAATGTCCCGTTGCCAAGATGACAGCAGCGCTAAAAAAAGTATCGCCATCGGCTGTTTTTACGCCTTTAATACTATTATTTTCAACAATAAAGTCGGTTACTTTTTTATTAAAATGAACTTCTCCACCACATTCAATAATGGTCTTCCGAATATTTTTAATCACTTCGGGCAAGCGGTCGCTGCCGATGTGCGGATGCGCTTCATACAAAATTTCATCTTGTGCGCCGTGGTAATGGAAAATCTGAAAAATACGTTGAAAATCGCCGCGTTTTTTTGAGCGAGTATATAATTTCCCGTCTGAGAAAGTTCCGGCGCCACCTTCGCCAAAACAGTAATTTGAATCAGAATTTAACCCTTCGTTTCGAGATAATGTGGCGATATCTCTCTTCCGCTCGCTGATGTCTTTTCCTCTTTCCAATACAACAGGTTTATAGCCAAGTTCTATTAGTTTCAGCGCGGCAAACAATCCTGCCGGACCTGCTCCGACAATCAGAACTTCTGCTTTCTCCGAAACATTTTGGTAACGAAACGGATAAGGTTCTTGTTGAGGTGTTTCGCCATCGCAAAAAACATTCAGCGTTAAGTTTACTTTCGGATAAGTGGAACGTGCATCAATAGATTTACGCTCTATGAGAAAACCGTTGATTCTGTTGCTTGAAATATTTAAATTTTTCGCAATTGCATTTTTCAGCAACTCTTCTTTGTTAGCAGTTTCGGGATTAACGGATAACTGAATTTTGACGGACATATTGAAAAGTATTAATTCATTTGAACCTTGATTTACAAGATTAAAGGATTAACGAGATGTCTTTTATCTTGTTAATCCTTTAATCTTGTAAAAATCTCGGTTCAAAAATCTATTCTGTAATCTTCTTAAACAAATTTTTCATACTCACTTCTTCCGAAATCATTTTGCTTAATTCAGCAATAGGAACACGTTTTTGCTCCATCGTATCGCGATAGCGCACAGTAACGGCATTGTCCGTTAGCGTATCATGGTCAACAGTGATGCAGAAAGGTGTACCAATCGCATCTTGACGACGATAGCGTTTGCCAATGGTATCTTTTTCGTCGTAAGCACACTTGAACTCGAATTTCAATTCATTCATAATTTCGCGTGCTTTTTCGGGAAGTCCGTCTTTTTTTATCAATGGTAAAATTGCCGCTTTAACAGGCGCCAATACTGTTGGAAATTTCAACACAACACGTGTTTCGCCATTTTCAAGCGTTTCTTCGTTGTATGCCGCCGACATAATGGAAAGGAACATACGGTCAACGCCGATAGATGTTTCAACCACATAAGGCGTATATGATTCGTTTATTTCCGGGTCGAAATACTTGATGTTTTTTCCCGAATATTTTTCGTGGCTACCTAAGTCAAAATCGGTACGCGAGTGAATACCTTCTACTTCTTTAAATCCAAAAGGCATTTCAAATTCAATATCGGTAGCAGCATTAGCATAATGAGCCAATTTATCATGATCGTGATAACGGTATTTGTGGTCGCCGAGCCCAAGCGCTTTGTGCCATTTCAAACGGATTTTTTTCCATTCTTCAAACCATTCCAATTCCGTTCCGGGTTTTACAAAAAATTGCATTTCCATTTGCTCGAATTCGCGCATACGAAAAATGAACTGACGAGCAACTATCTCATTTCTAAATGCTTTTCCGATTTGTGCAATTCCGAAAGGAATTTTCATTCTGCCCGTTTTTTGCACATTCAAGTAATTTACAAAAATACCTTGCGCGGTTTCGGGACGAAGATAAACTTTCAATGCACCGTCGGAAGTTGAACCCATTTCGGTACTGAACATCAAATTAAACTGACGCACATCTGTCCAATTTTTTGTTCCGCTGATGGGGCAAACCACTTCGTAATCAACAATGATTTGTTTCAATTCCACAAGGTCGCTATCGTTCAATGCTTTTACAAAACGTGCGTGTATTTCATCGCGTTTTGCTTGGTTTTCCAATACGCGAGGATTGGTTTGTTTAAACATTTCGGCATCGAAACTATCGCCAAATTTCTTGGCGGCTTTTTCTACTTCTTTGGCAATTTTATCTTCGTATTTCGCCATCAATTCTTCGATAAGAACATCGGCGCGATAACGTTTTTTACTGTCTTTGTTATCGAGCAACGGGTCGTTGAACGCATCTACGTGTCCCGACGCTTTCCAAGTAGTTGGATGCATAAAAATAGCGGCATCAATTCCCACTACATTTTCGTGCAACAGCACCATGCTGTCCCACCAATATTTTTTGATGTTGTTTTTCAGTTCTACACCATTCTGACCATAATCGTACACCGCGCCCAAACCGTCATAAATTTCGCTCGACGGAAACACAAAACCATATTCCTTACTGTGCGCTACGAGTTTTTTGAAAACATCTTCTTGTGAAGCCATAATTAAGTTTCAGATTTAAAATTCAAAATTTCAAATTACAAAGTTGCAAAGATAGTAAGTTCTTTCGATATTTTTTGTACTTTTACGGACAATTTTAGAACAGCACAAGGATTAACAAAATATGAGTACAGAAGATACCATAAATGAGGAATTAGAAGACGAAGTAAAACACGAAAACACGGAA
>Ga0082212_10002424_pt1 | contig 27171 bp, 24 predicted proteins | sample TergutNt197P3_FD_71548 | JGI IMG/M metagenome (GOLD analysis project Ga0082212, IMG submission 71548) | Neocapritermes taracua P3 segment gut microbial communities from Petit-Saut dam, French Guiana - Nt197 P3 | ecosystem: Host-associated > Arthropoda: Insects > Digestive system > Gut ...
ATCCGGCGCAGGTGGCGGGATACCGATTGCTCGGTTACGAGAATCGCAAACTTCGGGATGAGGATTTTCACAACGATGCGGTCGATGCGGGTGAAATCGGAGCGGGACATACCGTAACGGCACTGTACGAGATTGTCCCGGCAGGCGAGCGTCTTCCCACGGCGGTTGACAAGTCTCGGTACGATAGTGAGACGGCGGTACAGCAACTGGAAATGGCGACAACCGAGGTGTCCGACGAATTGATGTTCGTAAAATTGCGGTACAAGGAGCCCGACGGCGACAAGAGTGCGCTGTTGGAGTATCCTGTGAAAAAGACAACGAACGACGCGAATGCCGACTCCCAATTCGCCTCGGCGGTCGCACTCTACGGTATGCTACTCCGTTCGAGTCGCCACAGCGGCACAGGAACCTGGGACACCGTATTGGAATTAGCAACGCCGAACGTGAAGGAAGACAAGTACCGTGAAGAGTTCATCGAACTCGTGAAAAAGGCGAAGGGCATTTGATATTTCGCTTGCGTTTTAGCCGTGAAACGCGTCTTTCTGACGCAGACCGGGGACACAGTCCCCGGCTCTCTTTGTACACTGATTTTTGCTACTCGTTGTTGTCGGTCTTGATTTATTAGAAGAATAAGGTAAACATGATAGAGTCATGCTTCGTTTACGCCGCCTCTTTGCCCTCATGAAAAAGGAAACGTTGCAGGTGCGGCGCGATCCGAGTTGCATTCTGATTGCGTTCGTCCTGCCGATGATTCTCCTCTTTATCTTCGGCTACGGTTTGTCCCTCGATGCCAAACACGTCAAAGTTGCCGTGATCGTGGAAGACCACTCTCCGATGGCACTTTCGCTCTGGGATGCGTTCGATACAACGGACTACGTCGATCCGATGCGTTTTGACCGCCGACAAGATGCCGAAGAAGCAATCGTCAATTCCCAAGTGCGTGGTCTGCTCGTGATTCGGGAAGACTTTTCGCAGCAACTTCTCGCTGGCGGCAAACCGGCGATCCAACTCATTACCGACGGTGTCGAAACGAATACGGCAACGATTCTGGAAAATTACGTGCTCGGTGTCATCGGCACTTGGGCAAACCACCAGCGCCGCGACAAAGGAGGCAACAGTTTTTCACCGGTCACCATTGAAAGCCGGGTCTATTTCAACCCGGAATTGGAAACCCGATATGCATTGATTCCCGGTTCTATTGCGCTCATCATGGCGATCATCGGAACGTTGCTCACGTCGCTAGTCGTTGCGAGAGAATGGGAACGCGGCACGATGGAGGCAATGCTCGCCACGCCGTCCGGTCCGTTCGATATGCTGTTCGGCAAACTCGTTCCATATTACGTTCTCGGTATGGGTTCCAACGCCGTATGCGTTCTGATTGCCGTGCATCTGTTCCATTTGCCGTTTCGCGGCTCGGTCATTTCGCTCTTTTTGATTTCTTCGGTCTTTTTGATTGCATCACTTGGTATGGGCTTCTGGATTTCGACGTTGACGAAGAATCAATTTCTCGCTTCCCAGATGGCACTGATGTTGGCGTTTTTACCGAATTTCATTTTATCCGGGGCGATTTTCGAGATTAGTTCGATGCCGCTACCGATTCAAACGCTCACGTATCTTTTTCCCGCTCGATATTATGTAGCATGCTTGCAGACGATTTTCATGACCGGCGATATTTGGACATTATTTTTCCGCAATACGATGTGTATGTGTGTCATAGCGGCTTTCTTTTTTTGCGTAACCATCCGCATTACCCCGGAGCGGTTGGAATAGCGTGAAGTAATAAAGAGCGGTTCCACAATAACATTTGCAGACCGTCTGTCATTCCACGACGACGACCGACTGTTCGGACAAGATGCCGAAAATTTCTCTGGCATCATGATCGACAAAGACAATGGTGGCGTTCTGTGTACTTGCCGAACCTAATATCCAGCCGTTGTTTAAGGCGATAGAGCGGTCTGAGCGGTTCGTTACGTAAAATTCACCGCCGTGCATCGGGCTTCCGGTTTGGGACAACGAACAAGAAAATCGACCGGCATATAATCCGCCGAGCAATAACGTTAACTCTCGCCGCTGGGTCGAAATCTGGGCATCAAATTGACCGTATAACACTTTTAACGTTGTTCCCACCGGCAATTCTTGTGTGCCGGTTAAACCGTTAATTTTGCATAACAGAGTTGGAGTTAAGTTGAAATCCTTGGCAATCGATTCGACCGTTTCCCCCGGTTTAACACGATAAGGCGGCTCCAAAATGTGCGTATCCTTGGCATAGATCACTTTGAGTGCCAGCATGTCGAGAATTGGCTGCATCATGGTTCTTTCCGGGGCACCTAACTGATTGCGTTCGTAGAGTTGACTCAACTGGATGAACGCACGTCGCATGTTTTCGGGATTGCCGGATTCTGCCAGCAATCGTTGCGATTGAATAAATTCCGCAATTTCAGGAGCAATTGATGGTGTGGCGGGTTGCGCAACCGGTGGCGCACTGGGTGTGGCAACAAGACGTGCCTGAACTTGTTCGGGAAGCGGTTGCGGCGGAGCAATTTGCTTGGGACGACCGAACGACACGACTGGAGCGTTGGGCTGGGGTTCCGGCTTGACGGGTTCAAAAGAGAGCGACGACCGGGCGGCTGTCCGGGTGTATGCCGGAGCAGGCTGCTGGGCAGCAGCAAGCGGAACGCTGTCCGACGTGGAAAAGTCTTGAATTGCTGCGGTTGTCGCCGGAGAGTAGCCTTGATTCTCCGAGTCCGATGCAATTCGGCGGATCGACGTTCTGCCAATGGGCTGATAGGCAATCTGCTCATGGACAGGTGAAGGTATTTCGGATAAGGGGGAAGGCTGTGTGGTTGGGGGGAAGTCTTGGAAAGATGCCACGGGGGAGGGCATTACAGGGATAACCGGACCATCCCAGGATTCCCCAAGTGGCGGTGGCGACGGATTAGGCGGCGTTGCCGAAATCGGCGGTGCTCCTAAAAAGGGAGGAGCCGCAGTGGGGGACTCGACAGCAGGTTCGGAAAAGTTCGGCGGAGGTAAAACAGTTGCTTCTGGCGAGGAAAATTCCGGGGCGGCTTGCAGTTCAAAGCCGGGTGCGTCCACCGATGCAACACGTGGAGCATCTGCCTCAAAGGGAGCGGCAAACGAAGTCGTTGGTTCGACGAGGAAACTCGGCGGGGCGGAACTGGTAGATGGCCCGATGGCACCGACCGGAGCAATGCCTTCTGCACTGAACATGCCGGAGAGACCGGAAACTTCGGCTTGACCGTCATTGGCAACGTTGATGCCTAACTCTTCGTTCAGATATTTACGTTGACTTTCGGACAAAGTATTATCTCGTGTTGGCTTGAAGAGCACAAAGGCACCGTAAGCGGCAAAGCACAACACTAAAAAGATGGCGACTCCCTTAACGTACTTCACGATCAACTCCTTTTCGATCTGCGCAAAACTGGACATCCGGCATTCCCAACCGGTATGATACAGACTTTTTCGGGTACTTGCCTAGACCAATTTGGCAATTTTTTGCAAAGAATCTCCATTTATCGGGATTTTCCGAAGAACGTACCGATTGCCGAAAACGTAGCGAATCTACCGATCATACCGAATACAGGGGCATGGTTCGCAAACGGTATATCTTTTTTTTACCGTCAGAACGGGTTGAAACATTTATGCCGCCCGGCGAGTCTGCCAACGGGAGCCGCTCTTGGAAATCGACCGGACAATCGTTTCGGCAACGGAAATCGACTCCAATGCCCGACTGCCCGAAACACGAGGAACTTTGTGCGTCTGAATCGAAAGAACGAAATCATCCAACTCCGCCGCCAATGCGTCCACAGCATCGTGAGTGGTGTTTTCCAACGTAAACGCATCCTTCATAAACGTCGGAGCCAACAGCGGGATCGAAGCGGGTAAAACCTTGTTCGGTGCGAACTTGCCCTGCAAGACCGTTTCGTCAGCACGATGACACGTCGTTGTTCGTGTTGCGAAATCAATCGTTACCGTTGCCGTTGCCGTTGTAATTTTCATTTTTCGTTCCGCCTTTTCCGCCACTCGGGTCGAAAACAGATTTGCCGCACAACCATTGTCAAAAAGCAGACGTGCATGTGCAATGTCTTCGTTCGGTCCGCCGATGACGTGGAATCCGATGGCATCCACCGAAAAAACATGCGAGGCGGCAAGCGACATGACCAAATCGATGTCGTGAATCATCATATCGAACACCGTACCGACATCGGTACTTCGGAACGTGTAGCCGCTCGTTCGGACGGCATCAATCAGAATTGGTTCGTCAACCATCAGATCGTTTCGTATCAATTTTTTTGCCGCACTCCAAGCCGGATTGAACTCTTCGACATGACCAACCTGCAAAACGAGTTTGTGTTGTCGGGCAAGTTCGACCAATTTTCGCCCTTCGGCAAGCGACGCACACATCGGTTTTTCCATCAAAACGTGTTTCCCGGCTTGCAGACAGGCAGTTCCGAGACCGAAATGCAAATACGTTGGCGAAGCAATCACGGCGGCATCGACCATCGGCAACATTTCGTCGAACGAATCAAATGCCTGCACACCCAGTTTTTCGGCGAGAACATTCCGGGCAACACTATCTGGATCGACAACGCCCACCAACTCCACACCGGGATGTGCGGCGGCTTTCTCCGCATGAAAAGAACCTAAACGACCTGCTCCAATAATTCCTAGTTTTAACATTTTAGTGAAACTCCATTTTCATCGTGTTTTTTCGCGTTCCTTGCGAATTTCTTTATTTCGCAATCTTACGATTGCGGCTCTGATCGTCTCTCCTGACTCCTTTTCTTTGCCTCTGCCCTCTTGTAGGCTTCGATTTGTTCGGCTTGTATTTTACGTCTTGTCTCAATCCTTCTCTGAGTAATTTCAGGGGCTTCTTTGGCAAGTGCTTCCATTTTTGCTAAACTTTCTTCTCTCGTCAAAATTTTTATTTCGCCGTGGGCAAACTGTTTCTGAACGAATTCGTTCTGATATTTTTGGGCTTCTTCTTCAATGCCCTGATTGATAATTTCCCAAAGCTCTTCTTGTCTTGCTAAAAACTCTTTTTTCGTTATTGGCGGCATCTTACATCTCCTCGTATTCTGGTTCGTTGTCCCTATCATGCCAATTTGTGTTAACCTGATACAATGCTTGGCTAAACGGCGGCAAATGGGTTACTGTCGTATGCAATTCCGTAACAAGGTTCCCCTGGTCGTAATAGTATCGGGCTTGGTAATCTTCGTTCACAGTAAACCGTTCTCCCGTAAACAGGTCAATAATCTGATAAGTAATGACGGTTTGTGTGTTCATTGTATCCTTTTTTCGACGAAAATGCCATATTAGCGCGTTTCACGGCTCAAAGGCAAGCGATGAGACTCCGCTTCATGCGGCTTCACGAAAAAATCCTTGTTCCTTAATCTCGTCCGTATCAAGCAGCATCGTTCTGTCGAGCAACTGCCGAACACATTCGGCATTGAGCGCATGTCCGCCGCGAACCGATTCGATAGTGCCGACCAAATCGAACCCAAGCAACGCAAAATCGCCGACCATATCGAGCGTCTTGTGCCGCGCACATTCATTTTCGTAGCGGAAACTATTTTCAAGCGGTCCCGATTTTGTCAGAACCAATACGTTCTGCGGAGTAACTCTCTGGCAAAGTCCTTGTTCGAGAAGCGCATCCGCCTCATGTTTGGCAATAAATGTTCGGGTTAATGCCAATTCGTCGCGGAAGTTCTCCGGTGAAAATTCAAACCGGCATTGTTGCAAGGAAAGAGGATAATTTTTTTCGGGAATAAGCGTGTATTGAAATTCACACGCACCTCGCCGATTCGTCGTAACAATCATGTAAGCGTGATTGTTGCCGACACGAAAGGCTCGCGTTACGACTCTAACAGGACGTTTGGCAGGTTGAGCGACGACTCCGGCATCGTTCAGAGCGGCAACGAACATTTGACTGGAACCGTCAAAGCCGGGCATCTCGGCGCGATCGACCCAGATTTCACAGTTGTCGATTCGCAAACCGTGCAAGGCGGCAAGAACGTGTTCAACCATATCGACACGGGCATTGCGATAAACGAGAGACGTTTGCCGCGGTTTCTCTTCCCGATTTTGAACGACGGCAGGAATTCGCGGCTGTCCGAACTGGTCGCCGCGAACAAAGACGATTCCGCTGTTCGGCGGAGCCGGTTTGAATTGAAGCGTAACATCATTTCCCGTCCAAAAACCGAAGCCCGTAAGACTGACGCTTTTGGCTATCGTATTTTGATTGCGAAAGGATTTTCCGGTTTCCTTTCCGGCAAACAGCGAGCGAGCATCAATAGTGTTGGACATGGGTGGTTAGGGGGAAATGATAAAAATAAATTGGGTGAATCATCATGAAAGCCGGGAACGAAGGCAATAGCCGGAGTGACCGGACATTTAGCCGATACTCCGGGTTTATCCGGTCGCTCCACTTCGTTGCGCTTCCGGCTTTCAGTATCTTACCGTTGCATCGGTATTCCTCCAGATGTCGGAGCGGCACCGGTCGGAGCAGTTGCCGTTCGGGCGGCACTGGCAGTACCGGGAGGATTGCCGATGGCATTTTGGGTTTGCGACAAATTCGGCTGCGGCAAATTACGACTTGCATAAATCTGGTAGATAATGTGCTTCGTAATGTTCAAGCGGTCATTGAACCATACGAGTCGTTGGTCCATATCTTCGGCAACCGATTGCGGATCGGCAGGGTCCGGCGTGAATTCACGATAGTCCGTTACTTGCATGATGTTATTTGCCATCGCGTAGGCACCAATCGTTTTCTTGATGTCCTGATAGGTATCGAACATGATTTGGGAATTTTTGAGAGCAAACTGCCGCTGCAAACTCTTGGCATCTGCCTCAAATTTTGCCATGTCGGTGGTGATGTCATCGAGCAATCGCTGGTGCTCTTGAGTGCCGGGTTTATACGTCGAGGCTTCCAGGTTTTTTTGTTTTTTACCGATTTCCTCTTTTCGGGCATTGAAGGCATCTTCGGCTCTCTGCACTTCTGCTTTCAATGCTTCTTGCTTTGCGGTGAATTCAGGATGCATCTTGATGAGTTGTGCAACGTCAACAATAGCAACGATATACTGTGCCGGTGCGGCTTGTTGCTGCGCAGGCTGTTGTGCCGTTGCGGGAACGGCATAAACTCCCAGTACGAGAGCGATTCCAATGAGTGTAATCCAATGGTTTTTTTTCACTGTGTATTCCTCCATGAATAATTAGGGATGTGTGCTTTTGGGAAAGGAGAACGTACCCCGCTTCCCGTCAGAACGTATTCTGATGATTTTCTAAAATCGGGTCAAGAGCAATTTTTGTTGAATGAATTTTCCGCAAAATCGGTAGAATCGGCAAAATCAGAACAATTTGCCAAGTTGTGTTTTCAGTGAAGATACGATATTTCGCTTGCGTTTTAGCTGTGAAACGCGCTGCCTCAATTTTATTCCTCAATACAATAGAGCGTATTCGTTCCGCGGATGTACAGCCGGTTGTTCAACATTGCCGGACTGCTTTCGCACGGTTCCGACATCAGATTTTCTGCGATGACCATCGCTTTCGCAGACTCTTCGGTCAACTGTCCCTCGTCATCCACGGCAATTTTCGACAAGTCAAGCACAAACGCCTTCGGTTGCCGCTCTCGTTGCTCGTTCACTTCCGTTTTGTCAAAAATATAAACGTAATTGCCAACCCGAATTGGCGAAGAATAAATGTCAACCATATCGCCGACTTCCAGTTCCCAATACTTTGCCCGCTTTTTGTTTGGGTCAATCGCCGTCGGATCGTATCCCGTCAAATAACCGCCGGAATCAAGCGTCAAAAAATATTTTTCGGTTGCCAAAGGACTCACCGTATTCGGTGTGGCATTTGCCCCTGTCCAAAGAATATGTGTTGCTGTAACGTCGCCCGAACCGGTTGCATCAATTGCCGTCGTTCGGGGCATTTCATTCGCAATCAACACAACATTACCAAGGGCAACCGGCGACGGTCCCACGTCTCCATCGAGACATTTTACCCGCCATATTTCCTTACCGTCTTCGGGATTGTACGCAATGGCAAATGGACAACCACACGTAATAATTTGATACGAATCGCCGATTTTTTTGACCGTCGGCGATGACCACGAATTCGGCATTCCCGTCCGAGGTGTTTCCCAGAGAATTTCGCCTGTATCGAGGTTCAGTGCGACCAATTTCGACTTTCTCTTGTATCCGTGTTCGTCTTCTTCTGCATCATTGCCTTCGTCTCCGTCGCCGACATCAAACTGCACGATTAACTTGTCGAAACAAAGAGCGGGGGAACTCGCAAAACCGTAGTGGCTGTCGGGAATACCGAAACTATGCCGCCAAACGAATTTTCCCGTGAAATCGACCGCCACCAGTTCACCGTTCGTAAACATAGCATACACATGGCGACCGTCCACCACCGCTGTTGGGGCGGCAAGACTCACGTCTTCCGAAACTTGTTTGATATTCGCTTCCTTTCGGGTAACGTCTGCTTCCCAAAGGAGTTCGCCGTTTTCCGTGTTGTAACAGAAGACTTTCTGCGTTTCCTCATCGGCACCGGTCAGAAATAACTTATCTCCCCAAATGACGGGAGACGATTGACCGGGTAGCGGCACTTCAACCTGCCAAGCGATATTTTCTCCCGTCTTTCCGTTCCAGTGAATCGGCGGTTTGTCGGAATAACCAACCCCGTTGCCGTCGAAATTGCGGAAGGAAATCCAATGCTGGGCGAGAATTTCGTCGGTTAATTTGGTTGCCTCTAAAACCGGGGGGCTAACGCCACCCCGCTCATTATCTACTGCCATCTGCATCGCCGGAGTACCGGCTAAATCGGGAGCCAACTTTGCTCGGAACAACTGTTCCATTTGGGAAGGAGGTACGAGCAGAAGTCCCAGATAGAATCCCACTAACAACATTAACCACGAAGTTACGACGGCAAATCGCCAGGAACCGCTCTTTTCGGTTGTCTTCTCCATTTCGCTTGGGTCGGGAATCTGCCGCTTCAATACGTCGATGGTACGAATGGCAATGAAAAACAGAAACGCCGAGAGGAGCAAGAAATGCGTTGCCCGATGAACGGTCGTGCGGCGTTGAAAATAACTGAGCCGCAACTCGTAGTCCAGTTCCCTGATTTGTGTTTTGATGGTTTCGTCTTGCCGGTTTTGAGCAAGCAACTGCCGAAGGGCAAGGAGATTGCGGTCATCGTTCGGCAATTTGTTAAACGAATCCTCGGCGGGCTTTCGGTACGAGGGGGTGTTTGCAGGAATCGCTTCCATTTCGGCGGTTGTCATTGCACTGTCGGGAGCAAGGAGTCCGTGATAATTGATGCCGATGATGATGCAAAAGACGATGCAAGATGCACCGCTTATGATGGCAAGGATAACGGCAAGGCGGTAGAGCAATTGCACACCGGGAACGGAGGTCGTGTCTAAAACGGTCTTCATATCGGCATTATATCCTTTATGAGCGGCGGGCGTAAGCCCACCGGTAATCGGCGACGCAGTCTGCATTGTACAATATCCCGCTGAAAGTTTTACGCACCCATGCGGTACAATCCGGTCGCTCCATCGTTTTTTATCTGCCCACTTTCCGGGCTTTTATTTGCGGAGGACGGCAACCATTATTTCTTGCCGATTGAAAACCAACTGCTTCATCCGAACATCAGCAAAGCCCCAAGTTCGAATACGGTCGAGCAACATCGGCAGTTTGTCGGCAAGGTCCCAGCGAATCAATTTTAACGTAAAAAGAAGTCCGCGAACCGAGCCGCCTGCTTTCTCAATGACTTCTTCCAACACGTCCAACGTGTAGTTGGGGGCAACATTCATATCGGCAGTGATCCACCGGACATCACGGAATAATGACCGCTTCGTGTCTTTAATTCGGTAGCGCACGTGTGTAAACTTCGGATGATTCAGCACGGCAGAATGAATCGCTCCCGGATCGACACCGAACACCTTAACTCCTTGCTGTAAAAGGAATTGCGAACAGCCGCCAGGAGATGCTCCAATGTCGAGACATGTGTCGTTATTCCCCAAAACGATGCCCGACCAAAGAATGCCCTCTTGAAATTTAAGATAAGCGCGGGAAACTGCATCACTTGGCAATGTGATCGGCAAAATACCGCCGGCATATCGAGAATGAATCGGCGATGTTTCCGTAACGGTATGAGTTCCCAGCATGAAAAGATTCGGTTCGATCTGGACAACGTCCAACACCGTTTCGCCGGATGGGGCAGGATGAAAAATGTCGTGTGCTCCTGTCCCCAAAAATTTTGTTTGCGGTGAGTGCTCGATGATTTGCCGATGGATTTCGACGAGTTCCGGTGGAATATGCGGTTCAAAATCGTGTTCGCCGACCGGCTGTGGATCACGTTGAAAAACGTGAACACGGTTGATGAATAAATGATGTTCGGCAACGATTTTCCAAACTTCCGCAACGAGTTGATCTCGGTTATCGGTTTCAATTTTTCCGAGCGAAATGCTGGCGGTTCGGGCAAAGACCGAGCGTTCCGCCAAGTTTTCCGGCGGCGATTCCGTTTTGAACGACACGAAACCGGGTCGGGCAAAGGCGGCGCGCATTTCGGGAAATGTCCGCACAACGTCCTTTTTGAAAACCGATTCGGCTCCGATTTGGCAAGTGGAAAAAATAAACATCGCTCCCGAAAAGTCTAGGGCACTTCGATAAATTGTCAAGATACGAAAGAGCAGAATAGGTCTTTCGGGATTTTTTCTTTCAAGAGTCCCGCTCAATCGACCGATTATCAAGCATAAGTATCCCGATAATCGGTACAACCGTTAAATTTTACCTGCCCCGATTAACCAGATACCGCAAATTAACATTTTTTTGTTGCCGTCCCCCATAACGAGGAAAAATATGAGACATCTTTCGCTCAAAATCAGTTCACTTGGAATTGTCCTGTTGGCTCTTTGCGTCTTTTCCGCCGGATTCGCTGACGACCTTTCCGACCTTGAAAAAATGCTCCAGGAAGAACTGAAATCCAGTACCACTGCCGGTAAAATGGACATGACACCGCCGAAAAGCATCGGTACATCCGCCGCCAAGACGGAAACTGCCAAACCGGAAACGTCATCTCCCAATCCAGGTACTCCTGCCAAAACGGTAACAACCAAACCGACTCCCCAAGCAGCCGCCCCCAAAGTCGCCAGCACGACCATCATCAGCGACGGTTGGTCCACGGTAAAGCCGAACGCTCCCGGTCTTGTCATTCCCGAACCAAAGGTCGTCGCTCCGCCGGTCAAACCCGCCTTCAAAGAAACCGCTCCGCAGCCCTTTGCCGCACCGGAAGTCATTGAAGAACCGGCGGTGCTTACCGAACCGGAAACCATCAAAATCGAAAGCGAAGAATCTCCCGCCGTGGCAGCCGAATCGGAATCGCTCATTCCCAAAGGATTATTCGACGAAGAAGGCTTCGACGTTGCCATCGAAATCATCGGCGAAGCAGGTGCGGAAGGTTCCGAAATGTTCGACTTGATACCGGAGTTCGGTGCCGAAGCCGGTGGGGCATCCACCCGACGAGTTTTTACCAGCATCGAAGAATTGGACATGCTTACCGAGCCGAAAAAAACCGCTTCGGCATCTCCTGCCCAAAAAAGCGAATTAAGTTCCATTCTGGACAATTTGGCAAACGAACAGGTTGACGAATCAATGGAAGACGGAGCCGGGCTTTTTGACAATCTCGCCGGTTTGCCCGACAAAACGCAGGTTACGGTCAGCATCCCGGATTTCGACAGCGATGACGACGAAACCGTCTGGCAAATGATCGATGCCAGTCTGGTCGGCGATCCGCATGGACAAGATAAACTCAAATTGATGTACGACGAAATCCTCAACGGTTTGCGAACGCGAAACGTTATCAACCGTTACGATATGTGGAAGGGTTTTTCCAAAAAGGCACTTCGGGACACAGCCGGTATCAATACGGGGAGCGAACTCGATGGTCGATGCCGACTGACGTGGTATCAAAAACTCTATGCCGAACCGGTGCAATCGGTGTTCGAGACGGAAGAGTATTCCAGGGAATTGTTCGTCGGTTTGTCCGGCGGACATCGACACTTGGCAGAGTTGTTCCCTGGTATTCGGGAGCGAATGGATGTTCCCAAGCGGGAAGATGCCGGTATTCGTTTTCCGCTCTGCACCACACCGATGGAAGCCGTCAATGAAGTGAAACGTTGTTTGCTCATTGCGGCGGCATCGCACGCCAAGGCGTTTTCAACGTTCACCTATTCCGAACTTGCCGAACTGGATAAAAATTTCGTGAATACCTTCATCGGACCGGGCTGTATCAATGGACACACCATTCCCGCCCGATCTGTGGGGCGAAAGCATGTGGATATTCTGGATAGAATGGACAAAGCCGCCCTGTACGATGCCGGTGAAGCCCTGCTCCCGCTGACGAACACGGCGTTGCTCGACTTGCTGGCTCAACTGCCCGAAGACGCACTGCCGCTCGTTGCGATGAATGGGCAACGTTTTCAACGACTTTCGACGGCGGCGGGCGACATCATCATCGGCGGTCGGGGGAAAAACTCTTACGACCTCGATTCGCCGGAAATGCGTGAAGTGATTTGCGTCATTAGTTTCGGTGAAGAAGATATTTATCGTGAAGGCTCATGCACCATGAACCGTCCAGTGCTGGCAATCCTTGCTTTGGGCAAGAAAAACACTTTCGTCGGCACAAAGCCGGGAATCCAAGGCGGCTCTATCATGGGGGTGTCCATGTTGCTTGACCGACACGGCGACAGCAACTATTCCGCCGTTGATGTTGCCCAAGGCTCCACGATGGGTGGAGTCGGGATTTTAATCAACTACGAAGGCAACAACACCTACACGGCAAAGCGGCGCGTTCAAGGACACGCTCTGCTAGGGCTGGGCATGCTGATTGACAAAGGACAGGGCAATGCTTCCTACAAGGCATCGCTTTGGGCACAAGGTTTTGGAGCCCCCGGCGGTTACGGAATCATCTCGAACACTGCCGGTAACAACTACTATTACTGCGGAGGTCTTTACTTCGACTCTTATCCTGAACATCCCGGCTATGACGGCTGGGGACAAGGTGTCGGAGCCGGTATTCGGCAGGTTGCCAATGGCGGAATCGGCGTGATTCTTTCCGGCGAAGGGGACGACATCTATGAAGTCGATTACTTCGGACACGGCGGCGGATATTGGCTCGGTGTCGGCATTGCCCGCGACTTCGGCGGAAACGACCAGCGGCATGGAACAACCCTGAAAACCTACGACGGCAGACCCCGTATTCCCGGCAATGGTACGCAAACCCAATGGACGCGATTTGCCAATGGTTTCGGTTGCCACTATGCTCTCGGCTATTGCTTCGACGATGGCGGCGACGACCTTTACGGTGGTCGAATCATGGGAACCGGGATGGCGTGGGACTTGGCGTTTGGAATCCTTTGCGACTTCAACGGCAGTGGCAAATACACGGCGACCGGCAATATGACGCAGGGAGTCGGTGCCGAAGGGAGTATTGGTGTTCTTTTCTCCTACGGCGGCGATGACACATTTGCCAGCCGGAGCCAAGGACTTGCCAGTGGCAGTGTAACGTATCACCCACCGGCGTGCGGCGGTAATTTCAGTTTTAACATTAACTACGGCGGAGAGAATAAATTCGGCAGCGGTGCATCGAACAATTCGTATGCCCAACGTGGAACTTCTTCTGGATTTTTGATCCAGCGTCCGACGGAAAAAGAGGCTGCGCATAACATTGTTGCGTTGCGTCAGGCAATTGAAATCCGCAATCAGGAAATTGCCGAATACGATGCGATGGTTGCTCAAAAGAAAGAAGAAGCGGCGGCGAAGCGGCAGCGGTATGTTCCGAGGCAGGCGAGACCGAAGCCGATTTCGGAGAGTCAAATCCTCAGTGCCGTACCGGACTTCGACAGCAACGTCAAAACCGCCGAAGCGGCAGAAACGACAGTGAAGTAGAAGGTAGGCAATCGACCTCCGGGCGATTGCGTCGGCGATAGTCGACAGGAGAGTGCGGAGTACCGCACGTCGCCGCCCGGAGGTCGGCGACCTACCATTTATCAATACAACAATTTAACCCCCCTCAACAACATGAAAACGACATTGATATTCAAAACCTTCCTTGCCTTTGCCCTTTGCGGACTCGTTTTGGCACAAGATGAGGAGTACACACTCGACGGAACATTGGAACCGGAAGAAATACCCGGCTTTCTCTCGACGTATGATGTGAATCCGCCGGCAAAAATTATTCCGTCGGAAAAAACCGAAGACGACTCGTTAATTTTGCCGGGCGACATACCGGTCAAGCCGCCGAAGTTGATTCTGACCGACTCCGGGCAACTCGTCTTGGTGCAATACACCGCCAAAAAACAGCCGCAGAATCAACAGGCATCGCAACCGGCACTGGAACTGCCGCACCAGCAGGATTTCAATGCAATGAGTGAGTCCGAACGTTCGGCAACCTTGAAAAAAACGATTCAAGCGGTGCTCAATGCCAACACTCGAAGGGGAGTAAACACGCAACAACACACGCCGGGAGATGTCTTGATGATGACGTTGCCCTTCGGTGCCGATGCAAAGGTTTATAAACCGAATCCGAATGTTGATCCCCGCGACAGGAATGCACCAAAGGGGTCTTATAGTTATGCCATCGGCGAATTGTGTTGGAACACACCTTGCAACGGCAAGACGCTTCTGCGGACGGACGGCAGTAAAATTATTGCGAGAGTCGGTCATGGTTATCAGCAGCAACCCGCCATGTTGGCAGCAACGATGGCAATGTCGAATGTCATGCCGAATTACGAATTGAAGTTGGGCAGCAGTTCATTCACGATTGCGAATTTAATCGATTCGGAACGATTGGCAATTTCCAAAGGCACGAACCTGTCGATGGCATTGGTTGCCCTGTCGTTTTACGGTGAATCAAAAGACCAATGGAAAAACGAACTGGGCGAAACCTGGGACATCGAAAAAATGGTAACAAGTGAATTGAATCGGTCTCTCGACCAGGGAACGAGCGATGTTACCGATTGGCTGCTTGGTTTGACGGCAGCGGTCAAATTGTACGAAAGCGAACACAAGCCGATTCGCGGACCGCTGGCTTTGGCAAAGAAACAGTTGCAAACGTATCAGGATTTCGTATTGACGATTCAGAATGACCGGTATCTCTGGCATCCGAAGTTCTTCCTGTACAAGGGTTTCAATCCGAATGCGTTTGAGACGATGTATTCGAGCGGACACATTCTCCGTTGGTTGATGTATTCGTTGCCGGACAAGGAATTGCAGAATCCGCAGATCGTTCGGGCGGTCATGAGTTTGGCGACGACGGTCAACCGTGTCAAGCCGGAGACGATGGCGAACAGTTTGAGTTCGAGGGAACTGGAAGGTTTGGCAGTATCGCTTCAAGCGTTGTCGCTGTACTACCAACGTACTTTTGACGAAGAACCGCAAGTGGTTACTTATGCCACGCCTTCGCACTAACGTTAGGTTTTCGTCGGAAAAGTTATAATCGCTATCACTATCACTCACAGATAAAACCTTGCCGATTCAATCTCGTACCTTTTCGCTCGTGTCGCTCGGCTGTCCCAAAAATCTTGTGGACAGCGAGCAACACGTTTTCGCATTGCAACAAGCCGGTTTGAAATTCCGAACTGAAATCGAAGACAGCGAACTCGTCGTCTTGAACACCTGCGGTTTCCTACATTCGGCACGTAACGAAGCGCGAGATTATATTCGTGCGCTCATCGAACTGAAACAGCAAGGCAAAATCGGTCGTATTGCCGTGCGCGGCTGCATGCCTGTGTTTGAAAATGTCAAACGCCTTGCCGAAGAGTTTCCCGATGTCGATGAGTGGTTCGGAATCCCCTCGGTAGCGGAACATTCCGCTCCACGAAAACTCCTCACCGAAAAGCACGTCGCTTATCTTCGGATTGCCGACGGTTGCAGTCGCCGATGTGCATTCTGTGCGATTCCGAACATTCGGGGCAATTTTCGGAGTGTGCCGGAAGAGACTGTCCTTCAGGAGGCAAAACACCTTGCCGAATCCGGTGTAAAGGAACTCGTTGTCATTGCCCAAGAAACAACTTTTTGGGGAAACGACCTTTACGGTAAGCCGCAACTCGCCGCATTACTGCGAAAACTCGAAGAAATCGACAGTGTCCGATGGATTCGCCTGATGTATTCTTATCCGCAGTATTTCGATGATGAATTGGTTGCTCTTTTTACATCCGGCGGAAAATTGTTGCCGTACATTGACATTCCGCTACAACATGCGAACGACGAAATGCTTCGGCAAATGAACCGTCGTGTTACGAAAACGGAAACAGAACAATTACTGGAAACACTGCGGACACGAATCGACAACTTGGTATTGCGTACTTCGTTTATCGTGGGCTTTCCGGGGGAAACCGACGCAATGTTTCAGGAGTTGCTCCGCTTTGCTGACCGATGGCAGTTTGAACGTGCTGGTGTGTTTCGGTTTTCAGCAGAGCAGGGAACACCGGCTGTCGGCTTTTCTCCAAAAGTTCCAGCCAAAACGATTGACCGGCGATTCGAGCAACTGTACAAAACGTGTGAAAAACATTCGATTGCCTGGGCAACTCGGCAGAAGGGTAAAATTATTAACGTGCAAATTGACGGCAATTTCACGGACGAATATGGACGCAAGGAAGCGCAACTGTTCGTTGGTAGAACGATTGCCGACGCACCGGACATTGACCCGGTCGTGTATGTTACCGGACAGCAACTTTCTGTTGGTGCGCTTGTCGAATGTGAAATTTTGGAAACCGAAGGTTGCGACCTCGTTGGCGTGGCAATTTCCTAGGGATGTGCTACTCAGCCGGCATTTCATATATTTCCCCCTTAAAAACCCTTGTAATTCGTCACCATATTGTTACAATGACTTTTTAGGCTTGAGTGTGATTTAGAGAGAGCAAATCGGATATGCCGCTGACCGAACGACTGTCGTTTGAAAAACCAATCTTTGAACTGGAAGCCCGAATAGAGGCTCTCAAAAAAGATTCTGCTGCGGAAACCCGAGAAGAAATCGCCCGCCTTCGTAAAACGCTCCTGCAACTCCAACGAGATGTCTATGCGTCGCTCAGTCCTTGGGAGACCGTCGAAGTTGCCCGGCATCCGAACCGTCCGCAGGCTCTCGATTATTTCGACATGCTATTCAACGAATTCGTCGAACTGCACGGCGACCGCTTTTTCGGCGACGACCAGGCAATCCGAACCGGCTGGGCAAAACTCGACGAATACAAAGTCATGGTCGTCGGACAACACAAAGGACGTAATCTTAAGGAGCGGCAAACGTGTAATTTCGGCTGTCCTCATCCCGAAGGCTATCGTAAAGCACTGCGAACGATGCGGATGGCGGCAAAATTTCGGTTGCCGATTATCAGTTTGATTGACACGCCTGGTGCATTTCCTGGCATTGCTTCGGAAGAGCGCGGCGTTGCCCTCACGATTGCCGAGTTGATGTACGAAATGTCCACGTTGCCAACGCCGATCGTTTGCGTAGTGATTGGCGAAGGCGGCTCCGGCGGAGCAATTGGCATCGGGGTCGGCGACCGAGTGGCAATGTTGGAGCACGCTTATTATTCGGTCATCAGTCCCGAAGGCTGTGCGGGAATCTTGTGGAAGGGTGCCGAGTTCAAAGACAAAGCGGCTGAAGCGTTAAGGATGCGGTCGAAAGATTTGCTGGGGTTCGGCGTGATCGAGGAAATCATCGAGGAGCCGGTGGGGGGCGCACACCGTGACCCGCACTTGGCAGCTTCACGGTTGAAACACTACTTGCGGAGCCAACTGAAAGAGTTGAAAAAAACACCGATTGACCAACTTGTGAGCAAGCGGTACGAACGTTTTCGCAAACTCGGCGTGTTCGAGGAAAAAAATAGGGAGTTAGGAGACTTATAACGAGCCACAATTGCAAGGAAGGGCTGGAAAAAAGTGAATGTGTGTGCATCGCATATCAACTTTTCACTTCAGTCAAGAATAACATAAAATACAAGAAATTTTTTGAGGTATTCCTGCGTCCATTTTTTGAATGCAATCCACCAAACAACCATTAAAACGACGACCGCAACCGCAAAAAGACGGTGTCCGATGGATGTTCGCCGTGTCCGCCGAATTCGATGTTCCGGTCAAACATATATCCGACTTCCAACCCTAGTGTGAGTCCGAAGTGAGTCCGCCGTTCATATCCCAGTAAGAGGCGCAAGTCTCGATACTCGAATCGACCGTGATAGTCCTTATAGGGTTCATACCCCCAAGACCCGCCGCCGAATTCAAAGGCGGTGTAAATCCAATCCGACGACTCGTCTCCCGCCGCAGAGCCGAACCAACGAATTCGCTGGGCAACTCTCATTCGGGGAACAATCAGTTCGACGCTTACATCGTCGTTCGGTGTCCAAATCAACCCTGCCATCGGAAAAAAGTTGTAACTGTCCCGGCGGTCGGAATAGACCACGCCGAAAATCATCTTAGTACGCGGATTGAAATTCCAAATACCGGCAATATGAGCAGGAAACCGAAGGGCATCGCCCGTTCGCACCTTAAAATCGCCGCTGTAAAATACGCCGAAGCCGAGGTCTGCCGTCAACTTGTTTTTGGCAATGGGACGAATCCATCGCAGATTGACACCCGTCGTGTGAAATGTTTCGTTCCAGCCCTTGGTATCGAAAAAAGTCGTTGCAAATTTCGGAGTGATCAACAGCGGCGAATCGGGAGTCGGCAACGGCAAAGCGAACATTGCCGATAAGTCGAGTTCGGTCATTCCGAGTCCATTGGAACCGGTGTTGGGTGCCCAAAGGGCATTAAAATTGACCTTCTGAAAAAAACCGGTTCGTTTATTATTCGGAAATCGGGAAAGATACAGTTCGGTCGATCTCATGGTCGGCGACAGTTCCGCATCCTGCTCCACTCCGATATTGTCAACATTGAAGGTAACAGCCGATGTGATGGACGAGAGGGTATTTGTCGAACTGGGGCTGACATTTCCCAAGCCGGGATAGGGATTTCTCCAAGCCTCCTCTTTGGAGTAAAAATAAATCGACTCCTGACCCGTTCCCAATGGTGCAAGGAATAGGCACATAGCAACGACAAAAAAGGGAAAACAGTAGTGGTTCATCGCGGCTGAAGGCAGCACGTAAATCTCCGGGATTGTAAAGATTTTCCCGATATCGGACAATAGCAAAATTCCCGTCAAGGTGTAGAGGTGCGGACAGTGCAAAAACGATGCGTCGCCTATCCAAAATGGTTGACTGCCGCTCAATGTCGAATAGAACTGGGTTTTTAGGGATGCCCCTATAACCGGTACAACCGTTTTAGCCCGTCAACGAACAAAAATTTTTGTGGATTTTTATAGCGGAACTCCTTGACAATGCACTGTTTAGAGTCCAGACTGTACCGTGATTTCATGTTTGAGAAACATGAGTGCCACCGCCCGTTGGCAGAAAGGACAGCCATGCTGGTTCTCACCCGTCGAATAAACGAAAGTATCATTATCAATGAAGACGTTTCCGTTCTCGTGGTGGAAGTGCGCGGCGATAGAGTGCGTCTTGGAATCGAAGCCCCAAAAGATGTTACTGTCCATCGGAAAGAGGTCCATGACGTCATCAAGGGATCCAGCACCGGGAAACCGACAAAGCGAAAAGACGACAGACATCTTGTGGAATAGTGATCATAACCGGTGGACTTACGCTCACCGCTCTTGAGAAACTCTCGGCTTGACCGGGCGTTTTCCTTCTTTTATAATTGAGGGAGTTACAACAACATCCTCAATTCAAATGAAAGGACAACGCATGAAACATTTCACTATTCTCCTGCTGGCACTGGGCATTTTGGCGACTGCTTCGACCCTCACTGCCGGTGAACTGACCGATGCCATGAAAACAGACGGCTGGGTCTCCATCTTCGACGGCAAAACACTTGACGGTTGGAAAGCGAACGAAACCTACCCCGGATTCAAAGTCGAAAACGGCGCAATCGTCGGCTTCGGCAATCGTAACCACCTCTTTTACATGGAAGAACTCAAAAACTTTGAACTGATGATGGACATCAAGACAAACAAGGGTTGCAATTCCGGTGTCTATGTCAAATCGCAGTGGCAAGATGGTAATTGGCCCGTTACCGGTTTCGAATTGCAGGTCAACTGTTCGCAATCCGATCCGGTCAAGACAGGCAGTTTGTACAATATCATCAAGATTTTCAAAGCACCGCACGAAGATGATGAGTGGTTCACCTATCATCTCATCTGCAAGGGCAATACGCTTGAAGTTCGCGTCAACGGCAATGTTCTTTACACTTATGTCGATCCGCAGGGACCACCGCGTGACGGACCAATCACAGATCGAAACAAGCGGATCAGTCAAAAGGGACACATTGCTTTGCAACAGCATGACCCGGTAGGCGCACCGCAATTCAAGAACATTTTCATCAAGAAATTGCCCGATTAGTGCCGCAGAAAGGAGCCGGGGACGGAGCAAAACGCAGTCCCCGAATGACTTTCATTTTGCCGTTGACAGACTTTCGGGTTAACAGTAGAATTCTCTCCTTGAAGCCGGAGTGCCGGCAACATTGTGATTGAAAACGTTGTCCGAATCGCCTATTATCACTTTTGTTCGTGGTTTCACTCTGCTGGCAATTCTTATTGCCATGCCGGGGTTGGCGATCTGCTGGAATCATTTGCCGAAAGACCTTTGGAGCGAATCGGCACCGAGTCCCCCGCCGCCGGAAACCGACACGAATGCCGTATTTGCACCGGAGTTCCTCGATTTTGCATTGCCGGAAGTTCAAGCAGAAGAGATTCCGCAACTACCCGTTTTCCTCGTTCAGGATACGGCTGTTCGGCAAGTTTCTTGGGAATCGCCCCGAACAGAATCGCCGATGGATTTTGAGGCGTTGAAACTTCATCTCAAAGCATTGGGAGTCACGTCGCACAGTCTTAAAAAGTGGGGGAACAGCGGAGAACTGTTTCTCTTTTCCTGTCTGGTTGCTCCTTCTGGACCGCACACTTACGAAAAGCACTTCCAAGAAATCGGTACCGACGCTGCCGCCGTCATACAAAAAGTCGTAGCGGATATTGAGCGATGGAAAACCGGCAACTAGCATACGATTTCGCAAATACTATTCCCCCGTTTTTCTCTCACTAAGGCACTCTACTGCAAACGGTGCCAAAGTACGCTTTTCCCGCTGATGTTTCCCGACCGAACAGTGCGCCCTTAGTAGCACCGATTGTCTCTACTTTACTGCGCCCTTATACCCTTATTTTATCGTCCGATAAGGGTATAAGGGCGCGCTGTTGAGGGTATTGTTGACTACTAAGGGCGCATCAACCGGTCGAACAAACGTTTTGCTCTCGTTTACAGTACAATCGTGAACTCCTTTGTGTGCTTCGTGCCTTTGTGAGAAACAAAAGGAACAACATTTGAGATAATGATGTATTAGCATCAGCAAAATTTCTGCACATACTCTTCCCATTCACGCAGAGTGGTTTCCGTAACATCGAAACCGAGCCGCTGGTCCCCCTCAAATACGGCTTGTAAATCCTCCAATTCCGACCGGACTTCGATTTTTGCAGTTGCAGACAGACGATCCACAAAACTCGTGCCGTTGAGATGATCCATCTCATGCTGAACGATTCGGGCAGGTCGGTCTTTCCACTTAAAATGCTGCTCTTCGCCAGAGAGGGAAATCGACTCAAACTCAATCGTTTCGGATCGAATCACATCGGCGTGAATATCAGGAAAACTCAAACATCCTTCGTTATCAACGACGTTGCCGTTCTTTTTGAGAATGACCGGATTGATGAAAACATATTCCTCTCCTTTTTCTTCTTTATTGCCGGAGGCATTCATCACGAAGAGTTGAAACGGCAAGCCAACTTGATTGGCGGCTAATCCTACACCTGACGAAGCGTACATGACCTCGAACATTTCCGCAACGATGTCCCGAAGTTCCTGATTGATTTTTTGCAGGGGCTTGCACTTGTATTGCAAAATCGGATGCGGATATTTTAGAACTTTCACAGGACGGCTGAAAAGGATTCCAGAAAGCCCCATTATGGACTGGGCATGAAAAAAAAGCAACACTATACCGTGTCCGCTCACAAGATGAACATTTTTTGGTTGGAAGGGGAGAGTTAACCGTTTACGCCTTCTTCAACAGATAAGCCTGTTCGGCGGGAATCTGGTCAATCGCTTTGGTAGGACAGTGCAACGCTATCGCACACTGGTTGCAGTGAAGACATTCTTTTCGACTAATTTGTAAGAAGAGCGAACCGTTTCCGAGCGTAAAACAGCCGTCCACACATTTTCCACAGCCAACACAAAGATCGTGGTCGATGATATACTCAAAATAGGGAGTTTCGATGAACCGTCGGTTAATTGCATCGGTTGGGCAAAGTTGGTTTTCCGCTCCTGTATCCCTTGCAAAGGGCTGCGGGTCAAAAAAACCGGTACAAAGATCGCAATAACCGCACATGGCGTAATTGTGAAAGCACTTGACTGCCGAAACCGTCTTAACGCATCGGTAGGCACAGACACCGCAACCGATACATTTTGCGGGATCAATCTGCCAAACGGGTGTATCGCTAGCGATTTTTTTCTTTGCGGCGAGCAAACCGGCAACGCCGACGAACCCCGCAGCAATGCCATTTCGGCACCACGTTTTCAGTAATGAGCGGCGAGTCGTCTTCATTTTCATCGTTATACAACAAGGAACCAACTACAACAGTGTAATCTGTTTTATCGTTCCTGGCAAGGGATAGTCTGTTTTGTTGGACTCTCCAACGGTAGTAAACACGCCGCGCTACGTCGCCCGGTCAACCAGAAAGCCGCCCAACGTGTGCAAATATGGCACCGCCGTCGAAATGAGACGATAATCGCAACCACCGGCAAGAGCAAACTGACGAACCATCGCCAAGTGTCGGGCAAATCGCTGCTGATAATCCGCTCGAATTTCCGCCGGAGAACAATCGAGCCGCCCTTCCCCTTCCATACCCTCAAATCGAAATGCCATACCGTTCGGCAACGATTCCTCTTCGGGATGAACCAGATGCAATACGGCAACTTCCCAATTTCGATGCCGAAACAATTTGACCGCCGCAAAAACTTCCGACAGGTCGTCCATGAGAAAATCGCTCATGAGCAGAAGCACACCGCGGCGTTTGGACTGCTCAAACAAGATTCGCAGTCCCGATGCCATCGTTGTCGAAGAGCGGGTGGTGAGATTCTCGATTTCCTCATGTAACCGGGTTAAGTACGTCAGCGTTCCCCCCGGCGGAAAGTGAGTGCGTAAATCTTGATCCAGCACCGCTAAACCGACTTGATCTTGTCCATGCACGATCAGGTAACTCATTGCCGTTGCCAGATATTGTGCATACTCCAATTTCGACTGCGAGGCTCCAAATGCCATCGAACCGCTGACATCTACGGCAAGCGTGCAGAGCAGATTCGTTTCGTCTTGGTAAATACGGACAAACGATTTTCCTGTTCTGCCGAGCACTTTCCAGTCGAGCCGCCGCAAATCTTCGCCGCCGGAATACTGTCGGTAATCGACAAACTCACCTGCCCCCCCCTGTTGTCGCGATTGATGCCGACCACTGTAAGAACCTTCAATTCGGTGCCGGGTCGAAAACCGCAAATGCGTTAGCGCACTAAGCGTACCGAGGTCAAGAAACCGGCTGGGGGGAAGACTCATAGAAACTCCTTCGAAAACATCGCTTCTCCATTTTGGACAAAAGGTCGTGAAGAGTCAAGAGCCGGCAAAACCACTGATTCCTGTATATTGAAATCGACTGCTAATCGGTAGTGATTCGACTGCATGGCGTTTCCGCAACACACATTTTAAGTTCATTCTCTTGACAGATGCAATGAAATTCATAATAATTCTTTCATCATGAGTCGGCGTTTTCAATGTCATACCGGTTTTACGCTTGTCGAATCCATTGTTGTACTGGTGGTTATCGGCGTGGTCATCGCACTGTTAATTCCCGCCATCCAATCGGTAAGGGAAGCGGCGCGGCGGCTCAACTGCCAAAGCAATCTCCGGCAACAAGGGATTGCTGCTCATGGGTACCATCTCAATCACGAAGAGTTCCCCGCCGAAAGTTATTATGACGGCACTCCCTCTTACAGCGACGAGGAAGATGAGGTCATACTCGACATCCATCACGCCAGTTATCGTGTGCGATTGCTCCCTTTTATGGGACAGGCAATCATTCAAGACGTTCTGGGACTGAGCGCAACGTCCGAAGGAATCGAAGATTTGTCCCGAATGTCGATCCCCGCATTTCTTTGTCCGAGTGCTTCCCGAAAAAAAGTCGATATTGGCTCTCCATTAAGATACGCCTCGCACTACTATGGTATTGCCGGCGCGTTGGGAAGATCACCATCGGGAGAACAGTATCCGACGGATCCCATGCAACGAGAATTCATTGTCAATATCCGCACTCTCGACGAGCATGCACCTGTGGACGCGAATGTCGTGCTTGGTCCCTTTGCGAATACGGGCATCATCATTGTCGGCGGCGGAGTTTCGCTTGCGTCGGTCTTGGACGGCACATCAAACACATTTTTGTTCGGTGAAATCTCTTGGAATAAATATGGCGCACATCGAAACTGGGTACGAGGGACGGCAATTACTTCACGCTGGGCTTTCCTGCCGGACGGAACAAAAATTCTGTTTCCTTACACACAATTGACAAGTGCAAAAGGAATTGCGGAAAATTTTCCAATCAACATCGGCAAGCAACAAGACATCGCCGTGCAGGATTTTGTATCTCCCCTCGCCTTGCCTGGTACTGATGACGGTTTTGATATTGTGTTTTCCGAGGCAATATCGCTCATTGTTCCAGTCAGAGGGCGCGGTGCAGGACACGGTATTTCCGGCTTCGGAAGCGAACACGTCAATGGAGTCAATTTTTGTTATGCCGATGGTTCGGTTCGTTTTGTTGACGAAAACGCGGACACGACTATTCTCATGAATTTGGCAACCAGAGCCGGTGGAGAAATTGCCACCACTCCGTAGTCGCTTGATTTTTCCGTTTTTCAGATTAAACTGTCGTACATGGCAACAAGACGTACTCTCAAAGCGGCAGAAGCCATTCGGCAAGTTGTCGGGATGGCAATTCTCACTGAAATTCAGGACCCCAGAGTTAAGGACGTGACCGTTGTACGAGTTGAAGTCTCCGGTGATATGCAAACGGCGAAGGTCTATGTCTCCGTGATGGGAGACGAAGCCAAGCAGAATCTTTGTCTTAAAGGTCTTAAATCGTGTGCTGGTTTTCTCCAAGCCAAAATCGCCAAACGCATTGAGACTCGATACGTGCCGCACATTCAGTTCGTTCTCGATCAAGGAATAAAAAACCAACTCCTCATTTCCAAAATGCTCGACGAAGAGTCCTCTCACGAATCCACCGACGATGGTAAACAAGGTTCAAGTGATGAGGTTCAGGAAGGCGACTAAAGCGGACCACACACAATATCAAAGTGCTTGTGGTGTGTTTCTATTTCTGTGTCGTCGTCCCCCTCAGCAACAATGTCTCCGTCGCCATCGAAGCCAGCACCGGAGCCGCCAACTTTACCGAAAAACTTATCGACCAATACCACTGGACTGTCGAACTCGCTCATCCCGGCTACGTCGCTCGACTCAAACAAACTCCTGATATGTCCGATGGGACAGTCGCAAAACTGCTCGCCGTGGACGATCAATGGGGAAAAATGGTTGCTCCGAATGGTATTGATTGAGGCGGCACATCGTTTGATTCGATATGATGCCGCATTCATACTTGACTTTTGCCCCAATCTGCAAGAAAATGGACAGTTATGTGAATACATGATTCCATTCTAACATTTCATGAAATACCTCATCACTGGCGGCGCAGGTTTTATCGGATGCAATCTTGCCCGATTCATTCTCAACGAGGGAGACGAAGTCGTCGTTCTCGATAACTTTTCCACAGGAAAGCGGGAAAACCTGACGGAAATCCTCGACAAAATCACGCTCATCGAAGGGGACATCCGCCATCGAGAAACGCTTGACCGTGCCGTTCAAGGCGTTTCGGCAATTTTTCACGAAGCCGCTTTGGCATCGGTTCCCGCCAGCGTTGCCGATCCCGTAACCGCTCACGATGTCAACGTCAATGGCACCATCAACGTGTTGGAAGCCGCTCGCGCCGCTGGAATCAAGCGGGTCGTCTTTGCCGCTTCCAGTGCCGCTTACGGCGACAATCCCCTTTCACCGAAGTTGGAAACGATGTGTCCCGCCCCGATCAGTCCGTATGCCGCCAACAAAATTGCAAGTGAATGTTACTTGCAGGCTTATGCCGCCGCCTACGGAATGGAAACCGTGTGCCTGCGATATTTTAACGTTTTTGGTCCTCATCAAGACCCCTTTGGAGCGTATGCGGCAGTGATTCCGGCATTTGTGATTAACATCATTCGGAAACAGCGTCCGCAAGTTTTCGGCGACGGCGAACAGACCCGCGACTTTTGCTTCATCGAAAATGTTTGCCACGCCAACTGGCTTGCCGCGCACGCTCCGGCAGAACATTGCACCGGTTTGCCGATGAACATTGCGTGCAATAGTGCCGTATCGCTCAATCAGATTCTCGGAAAATTGAAATCGCTCATGAAGAGCGACATTCAAGCGGACTATTTACCGCCGCGAGTCGGGGACATTAAGCATTCGCTTGCCGATATTTCGCTTGCCCAAAAAATGATCGGTTATGAACCACTCATCTATTTCGACGAAGGTTTGGAGCGGGCAATTAACTGGTATACCGAAAATCTGTCTTGACTCACGTTAGTTGTGCTGTCTGACATGTTTGATTGTTTTTTTGTAACCGTTTACGGTTTTTCCCGTGCTTCGAAATTGCTCTTGGTTGAATTTTGAAAATAGAGTACAACATGGGACATGGACACAAGAACTTTTTCAGAAAACGCCGTGTACTCGCGAAAATTTGCAAAAAAAACCGCCTGAAGTCTGTCGGTGAAAAAAATGTCTCTCCACATTCTTTTTCGTATCCGTTTTACGGTAAACTTGCATTCCGCGTCCGGGTGACAGCCGGGGGGGAAAACGGACACGCCGAAACGACTTCAGGCGATTATACTCAATTTATTCGGTACTTTTTAATGCGATAAACTCTCCAATAATGTTT
>Ga0082212_10002425_pt1 | contig 27158 bp, 17 predicted proteins | sample TergutNt197P3_FD_71548 | JGI IMG/M metagenome (GOLD analysis project Ga0082212, IMG submission 71548) | Neocapritermes taracua P3 segment gut microbial communities from Petit-Saut dam, French Guiana - Nt197 P3 | ecosystem: Host-associated > Arthropoda: Insects > Digestive system > Gut ...
GACCCGGATTAGGATCTAACAGGAACAGGATAGAGGTTCCGGCTTCCCTGGCCTGCTCTATTCCCAGCGGAGTCATTATACCGTGATTGATAGCATTATTCAGAAACAAGACTTTTCCCTGTTCTGTAAAAAAAGCTAATAATGGCAATAAACCCTTGCTTAGCACAAACGCAACGCAGACATTCAATATGCCTGTCAGCGCCAGCATAACAGGGCCGATGATTAAGAACCCGATGATGGCGCATCCCATTCCCAATATCCCGATTGAGAAATTATTAACGAGCATCTCGAACCCGGGCTTCACTTTATTTCTTGTAACGTTATCAAACCATTTGATAAGATAACCTGCCAAAGGACCCATGGCCATAGCCCCAAGAAACATTGGAACATCGCTCCCTTCTATTACGCCTATGGTTGCGATTGCCCCCATAACACCTCCCCGTATGCCTGCCACATTACTGCCGGCAGTATAGCCTATCAATAATGGTAATAAATAACGAAGCATGGGAGTAACTAATTTTGCCAGTGTTTCGTTAGGAAACCAGCCGGCAGGTATAAAAATTGCGGTGATAAGACCCCATGCAATAAATGCGCCGATATTGGACATTATCATGGAGGACATCGTATTTCCAAATGATTGAATGTGTCTACTAAATTTCATTTTCATTTGTATTTTTATGAGTGATACTGTACGCTAAAGCCAATAAAAATAAACCGTCTACCTGTCACAGGCAGACGGTTCCCAAACAATTTAAAAAATAATATAATGAAAACAAATCTGTGTTGTTTATTTTATTGCAGGGCTTCTTCAATGGAAACGGCGACAGCAACAGTAGCGCCAACCATCGGGTTGTTACCCATTCCGAGAAATCCCATCATCTCGACGTGCGCCGGGACTGATGAAGAACCTGCGAACTGTGCATCGCTGTGCATGCGTCCCATCGTGTCAGTCATCCCGTATGAAGCAGGCCCGGCCGCCATATTGTCGGGGTGAAGCGTACGTCCTGTACCGCCTCCGGAGGCCACGGAGAAGTATTTCTTACCCTTTTCATAGCGTTCTTTTTTATAAGTTCCTGCTACAGGGTGCTGAAAACGAGTCGGATTGGTCGAGTTGCCCGTGATTGACACATCTACGTCCTCTTTCCACATTACAGCAACGCCTTCACGCACATCGTCAACGCCGTAACAGTTGACTTTAGCGCGCAGGCCTTCGGAATATTTTTTTATTTCAACTACATTTAGTTCGCCGGAGTAATAATCAAATTCTGTTTGTACATATGTGAAACCGTTTATCCGGGAAATGATTTTTGCAGCGTCCTTACCCAGTCCGTTCAAGATAACACGCAATGGCTCCTTACGTACTTTGTTTGCCTTTTCTGCAATCTTGATAGCGCCTTCAGCAGCAGCAAACGACTCGTGTCCAGCCAGAAAGGCGAAGCATTTTGTATCCTCGCGTAAGAGGCGTGCGGCAAGATTACCGTGACCAAGTCCTACTTTCCGGTCATCAGCGACAGAGCCGTTGATACAGAAGGCCTGCAGACCTTCGCCGATGGCTTCGGCGGCGTCCGCCGCGTTAATACACCCTTTCCTGATAGCGATGGCCGCGCCAACTACATACGCCCATTTTGCATTTTCGAAACAAATAGGCTGCGTTTCTTCACAAATCTGATACGGATCGATACCTTTTGCATCGCAAATGGCTTCGGCTTCTTCAATACTGTTTATCCCGTAACCCTTTAAAACGTTGAGAATATTGTCGATACGACGATGTTGACTTTCAAATTTTACTTCATGTTTTGCCATTTTTCAATCCCTCCCTATTATTCGTTACGTGGGTCAATATATTTCGCGGCATCGTTGAAACGACCGTAGTTGCTTTTCGCTTTTTCATACGCTTCTTTCGGTTCTATTCCTTTCCTGATCATCTCCATCATTTTACCGAGATGAATAAATTCATATCCGATCACTTCACCTTCCGCATCAAGTCCCATACGCGTGCAATAGCCTTCCGCCATCTCAAGGTAACGTGGACCTTTTGTAAAAGTACCAAACATGGTGCCTACCTGCGAACGCAATCCTTTTCCGAGGTCTTCGAGGCTTCCGCCAATTTCAAGTCCGCCTTCCGAGAACGCTGATTGCGTACGCCCATAAGCGATTTGCAGGAACAGTTCACGCATAGCCGTATTGATTGCATCGCACACAAGGTCGGTGTTCAATGCTTCCAACAAAGTTTTACCCGGCAATATTTCGGATGCCATTGCAGCTGAATGGGTCATACCGGAACAGCCGATTGTTTCGACCAGCGCTTCCTGAATAATGCCTTCTTTCACATTTAACGTCAGTTTGCAGGCGCCCTGTTGTGGCGCGCACCAACCGATACCGTGCGTAAAGCCGGACACATCCTTCACTTCTTTTACCCTTACCCATCTGCCTTCTGCAGGAATGGGCGCAGAATCGTGCGTCGCTCCTTTTTTAACGACACACATATGTTCTACTTCATGCGAATATATCATACTGAAAATTAATTATTACTTTTTTCGGCTGCAAATATAATAGATGTCTTTTTAATATGCAACAAAAATTAAAAAAAAATTTTCACTTCATTTTTTTTATGCTGCAAATCAACGCATGGACATCATCTTCACGTGTAGCCCAACTTGTGCAGAAGCGGACGGCAGCATGCTGATCATCTATTTTTACCCATAATTCGAAAGCATAATTTCGAGCAAACAGGCTGATTTGTTCGTTCGAAAGGATTGGAAATTGCTGGTTGGTTGGTGATTCGCATAAGAACCTGAATCCTTTGGCACGAAAAGCGTCGCGAATCAGCATTGCCATCTGCACCGCATGTTGTGCTATTTCGAAATAAAGCCCGTTTTCGAACAGCGTTTCAAACTGAATACCAAGCAAACGCCCTTTAGCCAACATCCCGCCGCGCTGTTTGATAAAGTAGCGAAAATCTTTTTTGATGGCATCGTTTGTGATGACCAACGCTTCACCGAACAGAGCGCCTATTTTCGTTCCGCCAATATAAAAAACGTCGCATAATTTTGCTATATCGGGCAATGTCAGGTCATTCCCTTCGGCGGTCAATCCGTATCCGAGCCGGGCGCCGTCCAGAAAAAGTGGCAGGTTGTATTTGCGGCATAAATCGCTCAACGCCTGCAATTCCTGCTTCGTATAAATAACGCCCCCTTCAGTGGGATTTGAAATGTAAACCATGCCCGGCTGTACGATGTGTTCATGGTTGGCGTCGCTCCAATGGTCCAGGTAAACCTGTTCGACTTGCAACGCTGTCAGTTTGCTGTTTTCGGTCGGTAAAGCCAGTACTTTGTGACCGGTTGCCTCTATGGCGCCTGTTTCATGTACATTAATATGACCTGTTGTGGCGGAAATGACTCCTTGATGCGGACGAAGAACAGATGCGATCACCGTCGTGTTGGCCTGTGTGCCACCCACTAAAAACTGGACGTCCGCCGTTTCGGTTTGGCATAAACGGCGGATGATGCGGCGCGCATTTTCACAGTGTTCATCTTCTCCATAACCTTTCGTCTGTTCAAAATTTGTCTGAGCCAGCCGCTCCAATAACAGTGGATGAGCGCCTTCGGCATAATCACATTCAAATCGTATCATCGTTCGTTAATTTTTATAAAGTTCATTCCACCACGCCGGTTCGTTTTTGAGCCAGCGGTCGAACCATGCAAAAATGGTGCTGTTCCATTTCAACCGTTTATCGTAGGTCAGGATATGGTGGTCTTCGCCTTTGACCTGAACTAATTCGACCGGCTTGCCTAAAATTTTCAGGGCGGTAAACATCTGAATACTTTCGCCCACCGGAACATTGGTATCCGACATGCCGTGTAGTAATAAGATAGGCGTATTAATCTTGTCGGCGTTGAACAGCGGACTTTGATTGACGTACAAATCCCAGTTGTTCCATGGGTAACTGTCGGCGCTGGCTGCACCGCTGTACGAATAACCCCAGTAACCTTCGCCCCAGTAACTGCTGATTGAACTGATACCTGCATGGGATACGGCGGCGGCAAACAGGTCGGTGCGTGTCTGAAGGTACATCGTCATAAAACCGCCGTAAGAAGCGCCAATACAACCGATTTTTGAAGGATCGATAAACGGATGTTCGGCGATGAACTTTTTTGTTCCTTCAATGACGTCGTCGGATGAACGTATGCCCCATGTATTGACATGCATCGCTGAAAACTCCTGACCATAGCCGATGGCGCCGCTTGGCTGCACGACATACACGACATACCCCAATGCAGCATATACGTGTTTTGGATAACGGCTTTCGAAGACACGCTCGGTGGGCGTAGCGCCTCCGTAATAATTTACAATCAGGGGATATTTTTTATTCGGGTCGAAATCCGGCGGAAGGTAGTAATAGCCCTGTATTTCAATTCCGTCCGAATTGATAAAATGATAATCGTTGACGTTGCCCAGTCTCAAATCATTTAGCGCTTTGGCGTAAGGATCAGCGATAAGCGTCGTTTTTTTTGTGTTCAGATCATAGAGATAAGCCCGTGCAGCATTTGAAACGCTTACACCTGCATACGCCATGACAGGGACAGCGGAGGATACCTGAAAAGTATTGATGACGTCTTCCTGTGAAGGCAGACAGTCAAATTGTCCTGTCTTAGTGTTATATGTATACACAGACGAACGATCCTTGTCGGTTGTCAGCAGGTAGATCAGTTTATTATCGCTACTCCATTGGGCGTTTTTGATGGCCGGATTGAAATTTTTTGTAATGGCGTCGATCACTTTACTCTGGACGTCCATCAGGTAAGCCTGTGTATCATAACTGTTGGAGATTTGACCTTCGCGTATATGCTGTCCGATACTGCTAAACGATTCCGGACCGCCCGTAATGAGTATCTTTTTCCCGTCGGGCGAGAACTGTGCGCGTGAAGCATACTTATCATCTATCCATAAAGTGTCCAATTGCATTGTTTCAAGGTGTAGGAGAAACATCGATCTTTTAATGAAGGGCCGTTCTGTGATCGTTTCATCAGAGATAGAGAAAAGAATGTATTTGCCGTCGTGGCTGATGTCGTTGAGAGAGGTGGCATGAGCGCCGTAGGTGATTTGTTGCGTTAATCCGGTTTGAAGGTTATACCGGTAGATGAAAGCATGTGAAGGTGCGCCGCCAGTACGTATCGTAAGTGTTTGCATCCTGAATACATCTCCTGTTTGCGCCGTTTCTCTTTCTGCTTTGGAATAATACAGGTATTGCTCGTCAGGCGAAAAAGTGTAACGTTCGTCGGGTATATTTGAAGCCCATACGGTTTCTTCCAACATTTCCGGGTGAATTGTCATTAGGTTTGTCTGTTCGCCGTCTCTTGACAGATAATACAACTTATCGGTTTTCGGCATCCAGTCGAGTTGCCGTTTACGGCTATCTGTATCGATGATAACGCGTCTGCCTGTTTTTATCGTATACAGTTCGGTTGAAGAATTGGAGCGGTTTCCATACGTATTTATATACATTAATAATATATATTTTCCGGAAGGCGAAAGCGAAATATTGGAAAGTCGCGACCCGTTCATGATGTCTTCGAGGATAATTTTACGTTGCGGATTTTCGGTGACCGATAGACGTCGAGTCAACGGGAATTGATCCTCATTGTCCGTTGAATCATTTGTCATGTTCCCGATGAATATGTCTTCTACTTCGATTTTTATCGATGGATTCGTGTTATTATCCCTATGTAGCAGCTTGATGACCACGCGGCAAGTTTGCGGATAAGGGTTAAAATCGGCTGAAATACTTTTGGCTAAATCCGGCGAACTTTCAGCGGTCGTTTTCGATGAAATTAATTTATCGTTGACATATATTTCAAGCATGTTGTGCGAAGTAACTTTTACCCTGGCTTTACCGTAGGCATCGGCGCTGACGAAGAAGGAAAATAAGTGTATGGATGCTTCTTCCTGTGCAGGCAATTTGAATACGCCAGTGGTGTCGGCTGTATATTTGCAATTGAAAAGATGCTGTTCGGGGACAGTAACCTTGAGTCGTAACAAGTTTACGTCGGTAAACTTTTTATCGTTCCGGTTTGTTGAATCAATTTCTGCCGGCTTCGTTACACGAAGGGGTTCGGTAGCGTAAAGTTCCTTTATCTGAATGTTTTGGGCGTTTCCTAAAAAGTAAAAAGCAACAAGAAAAGTGCATAACAAATGTTTCATAACAAGATGTTTCAAAAAGTAAGTTTTTGTGCAAAAGTACGAAAAAAATGACTTGTTATGAAAATTTTGAATTACTAAACAATTTTTTATATGCAATCAATCACGATTTTTTATAATTTTGCAGGACGAAAATTAGTAATAAAAAAACGTAAATAATTAACATATAAATAATTAAATTCAAAAAAGTATAGAAATGAAAAGACTAATTATTTTTTTAGTAATTGCCGCGATGTTCGGAACTGGTTCGTGCACATCGTTTTCGAGCAGATCTGAGATGAAGACAGAAGTTGATACCATGTCTTATTTTTATGGAATGGCGCGTACAGATGGTATAATGAGTTACCTGACCATGCAGGCAGGTATAGATACCGCATACCTGGATGCTTTTTTTAAAGGTTTCAGGGATGGTTCGAAAAATTACAGCCCCAGTGATGTTGCCTATCATGAAGGAGTACGTATTGCTCATTTGATTAATAATCAGTGGGTTGAAAACCTCAATCAGGAACTTTTTATGGGCGATGCAGGTCAGTCGGTAAATCGTAAAGCCATGTTGGCAGGTTTTTATCAGGGGGTAAAAAATCAGGACGTTAATTACATGATGCAGGCGCAATCATATAGCCAGTTAAAACTGGAATCAATAAAGACTGACTACAAGCGGGAGAAATATGCTGATATTATTGCTGCTGGGGAGAAATTTTTATCCGATAATAAAAATAAGGTAGACGTAAAAACAACCGAAAGCGGATTGCAGTACAGGATAATAACAAACGGCTCCGGTGAAATCCCCGGTGAACGGTCAAAGGTAAAAATCAATTACCGGGGTACATTGACGGACGGAACAGAATTTGAAAGTTCGTACAAGAACGATGAGCCTGCTTCCTTTTACACCACACAGGTGATAAGTGGATGGACGGAAGCATTGAGGATGATGCCTGTTGGGTCGAAATGGGAATTGTATATTCCACAAGACCTGGCCTATGGATCGAGCGGATCGTTGCCGACAATTCCTCCTTATGCGACATTGATTTTTGAAATTGAACTGGTTGGGATAGAGGGAAATTGAATCAAGAAATAAGCGTTTTTTCCGTTAACTATATTCTGTAACCGAAATCTATTCGAGGGCTTTTTTGAAAATGGCTTCAACTTCGTTTTCGAAGATGCCGCCTTCATGTACTTTTTCGCTGTCAAGATAGAACGTAGGGACATAATAGTAATCGAATTGATCAGCTAATTCAGCCTGCTCGCTTTCTTCTATCAATTCGATTTCGACAGGCTTATAAATATCCTGCTGCTTCAGGTTGTCAATGTATGCAAATGCTTTTTTGCAGAAAGGACAGTGTTTTAAATAGAATAATTTGATGGGTTTCATACATTAAATAATTATGAATTATGAGCTGCGTTATCCGGATCTGATTTCAATCCATTGGAATAAAATCAAGTTGTTTGCGTTGCAGGTTGGCTTGTGCAATTTTTACGGAAATCGTATCGCCAAGCCGGTAAATATGTTTGTGCCGTTTGCCTGTAAGGCAATAGTTTTGCTCGTCAAAAGTATAAAAATCATCATTCAGTTCGCGCATGGGTATAAGTCCTTCACACTTGTTGGCGTTCAGTTCGACATACAGTCCCCATTCGGTAACGCCAGAAATAACGCCATTGAAAACCTGTCCGATTTTATCGCTCATAAATTCCACTTGCTTGTATTTGACAGATGCACGTTCTGCGTTGGCTGCCAGTTGTTCCATAGCGGAACAATGGTCGCACAGATCTTCATACGCATCGCTATTTACGCTTCTACCTCCCTGCAGGTAACTGGCTAATAAACGATGTACCATCATATCGGGATAACGGCGAATAGGAGAGGTAAAATGTGTATAAAATGGGAAGGCAAGCCCATAATGTCCAGTATTATGAACCGAATAACGGGCTTTTTGCATCGAACGGATGGCTAATGTTTCGATCAGGTTTTGTTCTGGTTTGCCTTTTGATTTGTCTAACAGGTTATTGATACTTTTTGTAAAATCACTTTTACTTCCAGAAATTTTCATTTTATAACCAAAACGCCCGATGAATTCGACAAAATTTTGCATTTTATCCGGGTCGGGCTGTTCATGGACGCGGTAAACAAACGTCTTTTTTATTTTACCTTTCGTATTTTTTCCGATGGCTTCGGCTACATTTCGATTGGCCAGCAACATAAACTCTTCAACTAGATGATTAGCTTCTTTGGATTCTTTGAACGATACGCTTAATGGTTTCCCTCTATCATCGATTTCAAATTGTACTTCATAACGGTCAAAATCAATCGCACCGTTCGCAAAACGTCTATTTCTTAAAACGACAGCCAGTTCGTTCAGTTTTAGTAACTCGTCTTTGTAATCACCTTCTCCTGTCTCGATGATGCTTTGCACCTCTTCATAGGTAAAACGGCGGTTGCTGCGTATTACTGTACGGGCGATCCTCGAAGCCAATACTTCCACTTTTTCATTGAGTTCGAGCACAACAGAAAAACAAAGTTTGTCTTCATCCTGACGAAGCGAACAAAGTTTGTTGGATAGTTGTTCAGGAAGCATGGGGATGGTACGGTCGACGAGGTAGACTGATGTGGCGCGGTTGAATGCTTCCCGGTCGATCACATCATCAGGTCTCACATAATGCGTTACATCAGCGATATGTACACCTACTTCCCAATGCCCGTGAGCGGTCGGACGAAGCGAGAGGGCATCATCAAAATCCTTTGCATCTTTTGGGTCGATGGTGAAGGTGGTTACATCACGGAAATCTTCGCGTGCTGCGAGCGCCTCATCTGTGATTTTTTCCGGAATTTGAGTGGCAGCCTGTTCAACATTTTCAGGATATCTGTAAGGTAGCCCGAATTCTGCAAGTATCGCATTCATTTCTGTGTTATTTTCACCAGCAACGCCTAAAACATCAGTCACTTCACCTATCGGGTTCTTTGCATCTTCCGGCCATTCCGTAATTTTTACGGTGGCTTTTTCGCCGTTCTTGCCACCGTTTAGTTTGTTTTTAGGAATGAAAATGTCATGCGAAAGGCTTTTATCTTCGATAACTAAAAATGCGTAGTCATTACTTATTTGCAACCTGCCAACATATATGGATTCGGCGCCCACTTCGGGAATAAAGGCGTTTTTGCCGTTACTGCGGCGTTGGAAAATGCCGGTTGCAATTGTGCCAAGACTGTTGTAACGAAAACGTCCGCGTTCGGATTCCACTAATATGTTTTCTTCTGTCAGTGTATAGAGTATATCAAGCGCCTGTTTCTTTTGTACATCTCCTGAAAGAGCAATTAACTTGCTGACCTGTCTGTAGTTATATATTGCTTTCGGGTTTTTTTGGAAAATGTCAATGATTGAACGAAGCATCACGTCTTTTTCCATCCGCCTATTCCCTGTTTTCGTACTTTTTGACGTCTTTTGTCTGCTTTCTTTTTGCCTTTTTTCTTTCATGTTGGATGTAAATATTTTTGAATTTCAATCGACAAAAGTAGGTAAAATAATCGAAAAATAAAACGGGCGTTTTGAAGTGTACACTGTCATCACATTGTGTTTTCCAAAAAAATTCTTACTTTTGCATTTGTTTTCACTAACATTGTGATGGATTTTTTAAGAATTAACGAGGCTTCTAATTGACTTCTCATGACCCATTTCGACAATATGCCTTTGGATGAAAAGTTTTTTGATGAATTATTCAGGAAATATTACTCAATGCTTTGCATCATCGCCCACGATTATGTTGGAGAAAAATCGCTGGCCGAAGAAATGGTGCAGGACACTTTTCTTCATGTCTGGGAAAAGAGAAATTCGATAGTAGTCACGCCCGCCATCAGATATTTGCTGGTAAAATCCACACAAAACACATGCTTACAATATCTTAGAAAGAGAAAACCGGAAACGCAAAGTATTGATTCGATATCAGTCGGCGAAATGATCGCCTGGAGTGATGACTATCCGTTAGGACATCTTTTTGAAAAAGAAATTGCAGCTATTATCGATGGTACCATCCAGTCTTTTCCGCCGCAAATACAAAAAGTTTTCCTGCTAAGCAGGAATAGTGATATGACCTATATGCAAATAGCCTCGATATTGAATGTATCAGAAAATACGGTTAAGACACAGATCAAAATAGCGCTATCACGCTTACGTACAGCATTGAAGGACTACCTGTGAACTTAAACACATGGACTTGAACGGATTTTTAAGCTTTTAAAAAGTAATCCATTGAAATGAATTTATTTTTGTCCACAAATCACCCTGTCACTTTTTATTTGCATTATAATAAGTAGAACCTATTATGATTATGAACAAAGAAATCAATTTTGAAGTCAATATCGAATCGTTAATGGTAAAGTATTTCAACGGTTCAATCCTTGCTGACGAGCGGCAGGCGTTAATCTCCTGGATTAATCAATCAAGGAAAAATGAATTAATGTTCCATCAGATTCGTGAAATACTGTTGGTTTTAAAGCTTTTTGACGAGAATTTCCAGTTCGATGAACAGGTGGCGCTTGAAAAAGTCAAAGAAAAAATGCGCAGTTCAATTCCAAAAGCCAACGATATTACATCCGATGCCAGTGATGCAAAACTGCGCAGAGCCATCTCCTTATCCTACCGGTGGGCAGCTGTAGCTGCGATACTTCTTGTGATATGCGGCACGCTGTTCTATCACATGATCTCCCTGTCGTCAGGCGCATCGGATGTGCATCAAGAAATTATTGTTCCACTGGGTTCAAGGGCAAAAGTAGCGCTTCCCGACGGCTCGCAGGTAAACCTGAACGCAGGCTCCACCTTACGCTATCAAAAAAAATATGGCGTCAAAAGGCGTGATGTGTGGCTTGATGGTGAAGGTTTTTTTGATGTTCGAAAATCCTCTAAACCTTTCGTAGTTCATTCAGGAACGGTGCAGATCAAGGCTGTCGGTACAAGTTTCAATGTCCGCGCCTATTCATCCGACCAGATTGTTGAAACGACGCTGGTCAGCGGAAAAATTGTCGTCACCGGCATCGGTCAGCATCGGGAAACAACAGAACAGGGATTGACCCTGCTCCCCAATCAAAAACTGATTGTATCCGGCTTACCCGACATGCAGGAGGTATCGGACGAAATCAACAGCGAACAGGTCATCGACGCGGAGAAAACCGTGATATTGAAGAAAAGAGTAGACCCGGAGCCTGAAATATCGTGGAAGGATAACAAATGGGTCATTAACCGAGAAGATATGCGCAGCCTGGCCGTAAAATTGGAAAGACGATTTGATGTTGAAATCGTCTTTGAGGACGAACAGTTGAAATCATTCCGTTACAATGGTTCTTTGCCTGACCTCTCGCTGGAACAGGTCTTGAAAGTGATGAGCATGGCCTCGCCCATCGAATATGCGGTAAACGAAAAAACAGTCGTTATTTCCGGGAAAAAGTAAATGATAATGTTAAACATTAATAAATAAAAGCCTATGGATGTATAAAAGAAGCAAATAAACACTAAAAAAACATGCAGGATACGCCAATATCCTACATGCTTCGAGAAATAATGTCCTGATGGTAAGACTGATGCAAACAAAAGGACAAGTAAAAAAAACATTTAAAACAAACAAAGATATGTATAATATTTTAATACTGAACAATTCCGTTTCAAAAAAATGGAACAAAAAAATTTGGCATGTAATGAGACTGTATTTATTCTTTATTTTATTGGGATTAGCGCCGATACATGCTGCCATGTATTCGCAAACTGCCAATTTGAACATTCAGGTGAAAAACCAGACCTTGCGCGACGCATTAAAACAGATTGAGCAGGCAAGCGAACTGTATTTTTTCATGAACGACAATCTTGACGCAATGAACCAACGGGTTTCCATTGACGTTCAGGACGAAAGTTTTGATTTTGTCATGAATACGGTATTGCAGGGACATGGTTTATCCTACCGGATGTATGAAAACAACGTGGTGGTGATCACGGAGGAAAATGTATTCCAGGGCATCTCGATTACAGGAACGGTGACCGACACTTATGGCGACCCGCTGCCCGGCGTAACTGTGATGATAAAGGGAACCACGCAAGGAACGGCAACCGGATCCGACGGCGCTTTCTCTCTGCAGGTATCGGACGGTAATGCCACGCTGGTATTCTCGTATGTGGGGTTTGTCACACGCGAAATCGTTGTGGGTGACCAGCGCGCCATTCGTGTCACCCTCAACGAAGATACACAAATGATTGATGAAGTGGTAGTGATCGGGTATGGCGTACAAAGAAAGGTGAATCTGACCGGATCCGTTGCTACCGTTAACGTGGAAAAGGAACTGGAATCACGCCCCCTCACCAATCTATCCATGGCGCTTTCAGGCGCGGCACCCGGACTTACCGTCATGCAAACTTCCGGACGGCCTAACAGCGACGGCGCTACCATACTGATTCGTGGATTGGGGACATTGAACTCATCGGGGCCCCTGATACTGGTAGACGGTATGGAACAGGGTTTTGCGGGCGTTAATCCGATGGATGTAGCCACTATTTCCGTATTGAAAGATGCCGCTTCGTGCGCTATTTACGGAAACAGGGGCGCCAACGGTGTTATTTTGATCACTACCAAACAGGGAGTGAAAGGGAAAACGAATGTAAACTATTCGGGTAACTTCTCCTATAACCAGCCGGCCAATTTAATTCAACTGGTCAGTAACGGCGCTGAGTACATGAAGTTGTACAATGAAGGAATGACCAATATCGGAGGAGCGCAACAATTTATGAATGAAACGATTAAATCTTGGGAAGACGCCGAAAAAAACCCCAATGGAATCGCTGCTTCAGGATATCCGAATTATGTGGCTTATCCCAATACCGACTGGTATAAGGAAGTTTACCAAAGCAAAATGATGCAGGAACATTCAGTTTCCATTTTGGGCACTTCTGATTCGGATAAGATCAAATTCAATTTCTCCGGCGCTTATCTTGATAATCCCGGAACAATTGACGGCGCAGGCCTTAAAAGCTACAGAGTTCGCTCCAATGTTATTGTCGATGTAACAAACTGGTTACAGGTGGGCAATCGTTCTTACGGATATCATTCCGATATAGGAAACGCTAATGTGGATGGATATCTTGACAACGGCTGGCTAACCAACCATAAAAATGATCCGCTCATATACCCCTATTATGACGGGAAATATGGCGGAACGGGAGCTGCGGAAGACGATGCCGGCATACACAACCCCAAGTTGGTTCTTGATAACAGAGGAGGTACGAACACGCAATCGCAAATCAACTCTGCCATGTTTGCCAACATAAAACTGTTCAAAGATTTCACCTATCACATCAACTTCGACTGGAAGCGCTACTGGGGTGAACAAGCGTCGCATTACAAAGGCTACGGCAAATACAATTTTGCAAAAGATACCTGGTCGGTACCGCCTGATCCGCTCAATACACTCAACTCCTGGCTTGTTATTAACGGGAGCAAAGTTTGGCGTTTCCTGCAAACGCTGAAATATGACAAAAATTTCGGCATGCATGAGGTAGGCGCTCTTGCAGGATACGAAGAAAACTCAGTGAAATCATACAATGCCACTTCGACAAAAACAGGTTTGCTCGACGTAGCGATTACTGACTTATCGGCTACAACGGCGATGACAGGCATCACCGGTACCAATGCGGGTTATACTGCTCGTTCATGGTTTGGTCGTGCTACTTATGGCTACAAGTCCCGTTATTTGGTTGAAGCCAATATTCGTTACGACGGCTCGTCGCGCTTTGCGCCCGATAGCCGCTGGGGGCTGTTCCCTGCTTTTTCGGCAGCATGGCGGATAACGGAGGAGGATTTTATGACCAACACACTGTTCGACAACCTGAAACTGCGCGCCTCGTGGGGCAGATTGGGTAACAACAGCATCGGTAATTACGACTGGCAGGCTACTTACACCTCTGTCAGCATGATTCAGGGGCCGGGAGAAGCAATTGTACCCGGATTGTACCAGGGTACACTTGCCAACACGAACTTGAAATGGGAAACAACCACGAACACGAATGTCGGGGTAGATATTTCCATGCTAAAAAATCGCCTGGTTGCCGAAATTGATATATATAATAGACTGACTGAAGGTATTTTGTACAGACCAAATATTTATCAGACGCTGGGTGTTAAAACCGGGCCAATGGAAAATATTGCGGAAGTAAGCAACAAAGGTCTCGAAATATCCTTGGGGTGGAACGACCGGATTGATCAGGTAACTTACGGCATCAGAGGCAACTTTTCAGCCAATAAAAATCGCGTTATCAAGTATAGAGGAAAACTTGAAGAGGGATGGATTACAGATGCAAACGGAAATAAAGTATATCAATCCAACCTTGGCGAAGTTACTACCGGCGGCTCAACCAGAGTGGTTGAAGGTCATATAATAAGCGAATGGTACGTCCTGAACACTTATAAAGGTGATCAGACCTATAAAAATGCGGACGGCTCGGTCAATATCAATGGCGGTCCGAAAGACGGCATGATTCGTACCGAACAGGATATGGAATGGCTGCAGGCGATGAGGGCTGCAGGTTATACGTTTTATCCAAGCCAAAACATTGCAAAAAACGCTCTCTGGTATGGAGATTATATTTACGCCGATACGAATGGCGATGGCATCTATGGAAATACATACGACAACGATTTCCAGAATGCTTCTAACTTACCCAAATACAATTTCGGTTTTCAGACATATGCTTCGTGGAAAAATTTAGATTTTTCAATGAACTGGTCAGGGGCTGCCGGTTTTAAACTTTATTGGTGCGAAGTAGGGAAAAATAATCCTACAACGACCCTTGGATACGCCATACCCAAACCGGTAGCTGATACTCGTTATTTTTACGATCCGGAAAATCCGAACGACCCGCGCACTAATCTGAATACCAAAACGCCACGAATCAAGCATACTTCCGGAGGCGCGCAGAATACGCAGGTAAGTACTTTGTGGTTGGAAAAAGGCGATTATCTGAAATTACGGAATATTACGCTGGGATACAGCCTTCCCAACAATCTATCGTCAAAACTGTATGCCCAGAACATCCGCTTCTTTGTATCGGGTGAAAATCTGCTGTGCATTACCGGATTTTCGGGAATGGACCCGGAAATGCGAACAGCATTCGGTTATGTGACCATGCGTCAGTTTGCGTTTGGACTTAATGTTACATTTTAATAATTATCTGATATGAAAATCAAGAATATAAAAATTAAGATATGCCTTTGGGCTTTAGTGGGAATCATGTTATTCTCCCATACAGGCTGTGATCCCAATTTGCTGGATACATCGCCTTCCTACGCCATCAGTTCCGAAAATATTTGGACGTCGGCATCACTCGCAGAACAGGCTGTTACAGGCGTTTATCACCAGATAAAGGAAGCTGACTATCGAATTATGGACACTGAGTATCCTATGTGGGATGTCTTGTCGAGTATCATGGATTATGACGCAAACTGGATTGGTCATTTGAATCTGTTGCGTGGAAACGCCACCCCGAGCAGTCCGCTGTATCTCAATAAATGGAAACGCTATTATGAACTGATTCATCGGGCAAACGATGTGATAGCCAACATTGACAAGGTGCCCGACATGAGCGACGCCAGAAAAGCGCAGTATAAGGCGGAATGTACATGCCTTCGGGCTTACTTTTATTTCCGCATGAACATATTGTGGCGCGGCATTCCCCTTTATCTGGAGCCTGTGCTTCCTTCAGAATGTAACAGGCCGCGTTCAACCGAACAGGAAGTATGGGACGCTATTATTGCCGACTTAACCTATTGTATCAACGAACCGACAATGGCAAATAAAATCCCCGCCACCAGCGGTGACTATGGGCGCGTACCCAAAGCCTTCGCCTATTCGTTGCGCGGCAAGGTATATATGTGGTTGAAAGACTGGAATAAAGCGGAACAGGATTTCAGGGCAATCACATCGATGGGGTACGCCCTTTTCCCCGACTATGAAGCATTGTTTACGGAACCCAATGAGCGTTGCGACGAATTTATTTTTTCTATTCAATGCAGCAATGCCGTAGCAAACACAGCTTACTCCAGCATGTGGGCACGCACGCTCAGTGCTCGCTACATGTTGGCCGGAGGCTGGAATAACCACATTCCCAATCCTTCCTGGGTGGACAGTTATGAAGAAGCCGACGGAAAACCATTTGACTGGGAACAGTATTGCCCGGGCTTTACATCCATGACTCCGCAACAGCGTTCCGTTTTTTTTCTGCGCGACAATATGACTGACGGGGAAATGACAAGCATGACCAACCAGGGATCGGATTTGTCCAAATACCTTCCCACCGGCAATGAAGCGCGCATCAAAGCCGCTTATGCCAATCGCGACCCCCGGCTCAACGCGACAGTCATCACACCCTATTCGCAGATTCAGGGAGGAGCCGGCGGCGTTGAATATATGTATACCCTGCGCTGGCCCTACCGCGGTTTCGACAATGCTGAACCGTTCGATATCAGAATGGATACCTATGACAGGTATATGTACTTGGTACGGAAGTGGGTACCAAAATCTTATGTCGAAATATTCATCAGGGAACATTCGGCCATCGATATCCCGCTGCTTCGCTATGCCGATGTGCTGCTGAACCTGGCGGAATGTCTGAATGAACAGGGAAAAACCGACGAAGCCATTACGATTGTCAACCAGATCCGAACGCGGTCGGGTGCACAGTTGCTGAACTCAAATGATCATACAACGGTATCGGGACAGGACAACATGCGCCAGCGTCTCCGCAACGAACGTTACTGGGAAATGCCCGTCGAAGAATACCTGTTCTGGGACGAACTTCGCTGGGGAACATGGAAGGAGAAAAAATTCTATCCCGGAAACGGACTGTGGGGTATCGTCGGCATCAGGTATGACTACACGTGGGTTGGCGACCATAATTATGTATGGCCCATTCCTACTTTGGAAATGCAAATGAACCCGAATCTGACACAAAACCCGGGTTGGAGAAATTAAACAGTTTTTAGTCAAGTCAATAACAACGTCATTGCGAGGAACGAAGCAATCCAGTATAAAGCGCTTATTTCTGGATTGCTTCGCAAGCTCGCTATGACGAAAACGGGGCGCCGTATTCGCAGAAGGAAGTGGATATGCTCAAATCGCTGTACGGCAAGTAGGGGATAAAATCTATTTCCAGATAGATTTTAAACGGTATACCTGTAAATCTTTTATTTCGATATTGTTGCCCCAGAAGCGGAATCCTTCGCGACTGTTTTCTACCGGCCTGCGTTCCATGGAATAGGCGTATGCGCCGTTATCGATAAAGACTTCGATCAGTGTACGGTCAATATAGATGTCTGCTGTTATTTCCATGCTTGTCATGTCTTCGGGCGAATAGAAGACGCCGTTGACTAAGTTGAAGTTCATGTCGTAATCTACTAATCGCTGACCGTAAAGGCTAATGCCGGCGCTTGTAGCGTGTGATAACTTGAAAGTAGTACGGATATGCAGTCCGTCGGCGTCGCTGAACGGTCGGAGGTGGTTGTTGGCATCGGCTGCGGCGAGCGACTTCCAGGAGGCTTCATCCGCATGAAGTGTATTTACTTCTCTTACCGGAAAACTGAACATCCGTATGCCGTCCTTTGTCGTGCGTAGCGTCAGTTCTACCGGTAGCAGCATCGTTCCGTTGAACGGCATACCGGGGTGGCTGATACGTCCCCAGGCGATCTGTATCCGCCGTCCATCCTTTTCAGGGATGTTTGTGAATGTTTGCGCTGCATAGGCCGAACCGGTTGCGAAATAGTATTTTCCGGCTTCGGGCGTGAATTTTTTACCGTCGAAAGCGCCGATCATATAGGTTCCCGAAGCGCCGTACATCACCCACTTTTTATGGGCAGGATTTCCATCGACCGCCAACTCGAACAACTCAGGACATTCCCAGAAACCGGTGGTATGGCTTTGGTAGGTCCAGTCTTTCAGGTTCGGGGAGGTGTATATCGAATGACCGTCGCGCTCGTTGAGCGCCATCACCCAATGATTGCCCGGCTGGTAGCGGAATACTTTGGGGTCGCGCGTGTCTTTGCTGTTCCATTTCTCTTTGGAATCGACGACCGGGTTTTTATCGTATTTTGTCCAGGTTCCGCCCTTATCCAAACTGTAGGCAATACACTGCACCTGTTTTTCGGGATTGTCGGCGGTATAAATGGCGACCATGGCCGGTGTGTTCCGGCTACCAAACCCTGACGTGTTTTCGTAATCAATCACGGCCGAGCCTGAAAACATGGTTCCATGCCGGTCGGGAAACAGGGCGATGGGCAGTTCTTCCCAGTGCACCAGGTCGCGGCTTACGGCATGTCCCCAGTGCATATTGCCCCAGTCGCGCTCGTAGGGATTATGCTGATAGAACAGGTGATATACGCCTTCGTAGAAAATCATCCCGTTGGGATCGTTGTTCCACCCGCGACGGCTGGTAAAGTGAAACTGCGGACGGTTCTTTTCGCTGTACAAGCTGTCCTGTCCGGCAAAACGGTCGTCCTGGTAGATCAGGTTTAATCCCTGTTTGTTATCAGGGTAAGTTATCTTTACGGTTTTCCCCTGAAGCGCTGTCACGTCACAGAATACCCAATAATCGGGGTCGGCTGATGCCAGACGGATGTCGAAACTGCGCTCTACGCTACCATCAACCGTAAAAGTCATCACTGCACGATCCACTTTCGATGAAATGGGGAGGTTGAGGTATTTTTTTGTGATTCTGACGGAAACATCTTCCGCTTTTAATGTAAATATACTCACAAATACCATGCATAACCATGCGATTTTAGTTTTCGGACAATTCATAATTTTATTTTTTTATTTGTTAACAAGCGGCGCGATCCTAATATCTCTCAGTTCTACACCGTCGGTACGGAAAAGCATTTGCTTTACGAACAGATCGGTTCGATGGGCAACCATGGTGCGCTGACCGGCGATTTCAGCATCGATCATCGACCCGCCAAGTTTTTCGGAACTTTTTACAATCAGCCGAACCGTAAATGGCCGGTCTACCCCGATCAGGTTTTCAATGGCATAATTTCGTCCGTTCTGAGGCCGACCGCCTTCACGTAATGATTTTTCGACGGAGGCAAAACCGGCTGACAGGCCGGCGCTAAACTGCGCCCTTAACTCGTCCGGACAGATTTGCCATTCGCAGGCATTTTGTTCGCTGCCATCCTGCCGGAATACAATGCCGAGCTTGCCGCCTTTCCTGACAGGGTGAACGCGGAAAGTCAGCAGGAATGATTGGTCTTCAGTCGGAAACGATGCCGTTTCGGTCAATTTCGAAGCAAGGGTTTCGGGCTGGCCGGCTAATGGGGTGATTTCATCCATCCACTTCGTTCCGATCCGACCGTCCGGGAATTGAATCATTTCATGGATGATGAGCGGGCCGCCCCAGCCACGGATACCCATCCAGCCTGCCATGATACACCGTCCGTCGGGTAGCACGGTGATGGCAGGCACATTCAGTCCGTTATAAAAATCAAGCCCCTGTGCTACGACGTCGGTATATTTTGAATTTGGTTCGGCGGCAGGTCTTGACCAGAAGTTGACAAACCCGCCTATAACATAATCGAACATCCTCCACCGGAAGTAAAAAGTACAGTCGCCGCCAAGCGGAAATTCCGGGTCGATGCAGCGCCAGCCGCCATCAACCGATTCGGATTCCCATGTGCCTTTTGAAGCATAGTTAGCCAGCAGTTTCAGTTTGCCGGCCGGATCGATATAGACGCTCGGATTTTCGCAGGGATGGAACATGACGCCCGTTTTCTGAAAGCTGGAAATGCCGTCGGCGCTCACCGAATAGGTGGAACCTGCCGGAACGCCTTTTGTTGTCGCGAAACGGAACGAACCGGTAACCCCGTTCTTTTCAAGATAATCCCACTGTTCGGGCAGCGTAGTCTCTTCTTTGGGATAGATGCGCGTCGTGTGAAGTCCGTAGCTGACGCACAGCTTGCCGTCGAGGGCAAAAGGCGTGCCTGTTCCGAATGTCTCCCACTGTTCTTCAAGGGGAGTAGCCGCTTCATGTTCTATCCATGTTTTGAAATCAGCGGTCGAGAGATGTTCGAAGTAGTGCGCGCCACGTCCAAATTTACTCGCGTGGTGGCGGCGGTCGTACAGGTAAAACACGTGGTAACGTCCATTGTGATAGAGTGTTGCCACATCTCCCACCCAGGTGTTGTGTCCCGGAGGCGTCCAGTATTGAATTTCGGGAACGGTTTCAGGTTCCGGCAGGATCAGCCGTTCGGGCTTTAGCGCCGGCATGAATATTTCAGCCTTCCCGACATAGTCGGGATTGATTTTCCAGGCGCTTTTGCCCGTCCACCGGGGATAGCCCAATGCAAACTCATTATCAAGCAGTTTGCCGTCAACATACATCGTCCACCGTACGCCGGAGAAATTGAGTATCACCTCATGTTTACCCTCAGGTTTGTCAAGCATGGCTAAGGGTATGCCGACAATTAAATCCTGTTTTTCGTCGCGGTTAACCGGTAGTTGAAGCGTAACGGACGCTTCCAAAACAGGGACGGAGCCATCAGGCATCCTGAACGCCGGATAATTCTGACGTTCGCGCTTCTGTGCGTCGTGCTGACGAAGGCTGACGGTTACGATCTGCGGTATTTCAAGCAGCGTTTCTTCGCCGACGAATGGCTTCAAATCCACATTCAGCCTGATGGCAAACCCCTTTTCGATATCTTCAGGCGCTATCAGTTCGGCTTGCGTTACTTGCGGTGATAGGGTACTCCGAGCCGGCGGCATGGAAGTAAAAAGCCATGAGGACGACATCAATTCTACCCTTACCGGCTTTTGACGACCGGTTTCATGCGAGCAGGACGACGTCATAAAAATCAATAAAATTGTCATTGCGAGGGTAATAGCCCGAAGCAATTCATTTGTTTTTCTCATAATCTATTATATTTTTTCATCTTTCAAAAAAACTGTTGCAATAATGTCCGCCGACAATGGCACACAAACATGCGCCGAAAGCCGATTCTTCCATGACTTGCGACAAGTGAAGCCCGAATTGAAACTGCTCTTCAAACGCTTTACAAAGTAAAGGATTTTTTTTGATTCCGTTACCCGAACCAACCAATACTGTTTTTTTATTCCTGATATTTTCAGGGATAAGCTGGTAGAAATCATACAGTTCACTGCATATTCCCTTTAAAAAGCCGACAACTAAATTTTCGGGCGTCAGGTTGGAAATGGAAATGTTTGCGATACTTCCTCTTTTCGATGGCGCAAACCGTGTACCGTCGAAAAGCGTTTCAACGACGGGCAAATCGTCCGTTATCTCATCATAATTCAATGAAGTCATCGTATGATAGAAATCAACGGCTTTCGCTGCATCGCCGCTGAAAAAATTCAACGTATGCTCGAAAAATGACTTAAGGATATCAAACGACTTCCCGCCGCACAGGGCAGCGCCTACAAGGATGTAACCGCCTCCCGGAAAAGGTCGCGTATCAACCGATTCCACTTCCACATACGTGTCGGTGTAGATGGAAATCTGACTGCTTGTACCGACCGTCACGTGAACCGAACGGCTGATGTCGGTTACCGAGCCTAAGAAACTCGCCTGGTTGTCGCCAATGGCTGAATAAACAGGGATATCGCCTTTATAATATCCGGCAAGCGAGGCCGATTGGCCTGTTTCGGGAAGAATGGAGGGGTCAATGCCCGCGCGTTCAAGCGCCGCGATGTCGAACACAAGTTTTTCCCTGTCGAAAAAACCAAGACTTGCTCCATTGGAATAATCTATAAGCGGCGTCGTCCTGCCGGTAAGTTTCATCACCGCATAATCCATAATGGTACACAGCTTGACGGCGCGGTCAGGCACAAGCCCGTGCTCCCTGTTATAAAAATGCGTCACCAGTCCGAATCCCGTTGCCAGCGAATAGCCGGTTTTTGCCGATAAGTATTCCGAGCAGGTCTTTCCGTCTATATAGGGTTGGTTGCCACGGCCATCCTGCCATGTGTAAAGCGGGCTTACTGCCTCGCCTTTTTCATCAACATACAAAATACCATGCATCTGGCCGGTAAATCCGATTCCTTTGATGTCGGAATATTTTGCGGAAAACTCGGCCATCATACTAAATACAATGTCAATGATTTTAACAGGATCCTGAATTTTTTCCCATGTATCGGACGTTGTGACTGAAGTATTATTGCTTTTGGTAACTGATTCGATTTTGTTGCCTGTATAATGGTAGGCCACGCCGCAAATGGAACTTGTTCCTATGTCGATTCCAATAAAGTGCATAACTGAAGAAATTAAATTTTTGTAGATTCAAGGTCCAGCCTCAACAGGATGTCGTTTTGTATGGCCGGCGACAAATCGAGGAAATTCACGAACGTACCATGAATTCGCATGATGTAGACGCCGCTTGGCGCATATTTTGCAGGGTTATTCATTACCTTGCGCAACATATCGGGCGTGTTTACATTGACATATAGATAGAAAGGATTGACATTGTCGCTGCCGGCAAAGAACAGCGGCGCTATCACTTTCTGATGGAAGGCTTTGCCTTTTGCTTCCATGGTATCTTCGGGAAAGAATTTCGGGTCGATACCGAAATGCGAGGCATAACCGCCATTCATTTTACCGAAGGGCAGTTTCTTTGTTGAGAGTATCCTGAATCCAAGCCCGTTGTTCGCCTCTCCGAAAAGCGGGTCGACGCCATAGTTGAGCATTTGGCGCGCATGTCGTCCATCGGGGGTGGCGCCTACCCAATATCCGTACAGGAGGTGCGTAGACGGCGTGCTCCAGTCGGGGCGGAAAGGATTGCCGAGATAATTCTTTTTGGAAGCGACGCTGTCCGAAACGATATTGGCAATGGTGCATGCTTCTTCGTCGACAGTTTTTTCGTTATTCCCGTATTTTGAAGCCGACAGCAGGAACTGCCGCAAATCTTCGCATCCTTCAAAATCCGTTTTTATGGCAGTCAGCAGCGCTTCCGAATCGTCAGGCCTGACCTTTAAAAGGTCGTCGATGGCAATGAACGAATCGGCGACAACCGCCAGTCCATGAATCAGGCATCCGCTGCCATTATATGCGGTACCCTGCCGGTTTATATCGCGCATGTCGACGCCGGTTTCGATACCGCCCATGTTAGCCGAAAGAAACGGAACTTTCAGGTTCGACAGCGCGCACGAACAGCCATTGGCAGCCGCTGTCATGTGATCAATCAGATAGTCAAGCTGTTTATAAAAGGCAGGCCTGACGTTTCGCAGTATTTCAGCAGGGCGCGCGTCGTCCAGACCCAGTTCGCTGTAATCCAGTCCTATTTTTCTCCCGCTGATTGTCGAACATCCGTTGTTGAGCGTAAGTTCCAGTACCTTGCCGAGATTGAGCCAGCTGTTGGTGGTATTACCGTTGTCCTTACCCATGATAAGCGGTTCCTGACAGCCCGCCACCGCATAGTTTTCCAAATCCTTTTTCGCTACGCCCGAACGGCTTAACAGGTTAAAAATCGATTCGTCATTAAAAAACGAGGGCGTCAGTTTCCCGGGAGAAAAGAGAAATTCTCCCATCTCTTCGTACAACTTTTGCGGCGTATTACGGTGTAACTTGACCGAAAGGATAGGTTGCGGATAATTGGTTTCTTTGTAGGCGTCCATCACGGCATACGTCATGACGCTTGTCAGGTCATCCCCTTCGGATGATTTTCCGCCAAGCAACAGGTTCTGGGAAATAGCCCAACTGCGGTCGCCTACATTGAAAAAAACAAGCAGGTGCTTGAACAGCGATGCTGCCAGGCTGCGTTCAGCGCCGTCTTTTTCGCGGTATTCTTCTAATATCCTGTCCACATTTCCCACCGAAAAAGCATACGGATTGGGCGATTGCTCGATACACATCACCTGCCAGAGAATGATATAGGATTGAATGGCTTCAAACAGCGTTTCTGCTCCATGCTCAGGCGTTTTGCGCAAGGTCTGCTCCAGCAGCGCGAGTTCTTCTTTCCGCTTCGCATCGGCTGTTTCAGCCATTTCGCCTGCCATATCAGCATAACGGTTGGCTAACTTGACGGCGCAGTGCAGCGCAATTTTCATTGCCTCGTAAACCTGTATCTTTTCCGCATCGTCTGTTACACGTTGCTTTGCCTCGATTTTTTTAATTTGCGCGGCAATCCCGTCCCTTAAAACAGCTTTGAAATCGGCTACGGTATGCCCTGTTACCTGTTCCACAAAATAAGCGACTTCTTTTGTTTCATCGCCTGTACGTGCATAAACTTTCTGTAATTCCTTCACAAAAGGGGTTTGGGCATAGTAGTTTTTCACCCGTTCGATCCGCTCCGGCGTAAACTCGTCATCAGGCGCGATGTCGTTGAAAACGGCCACCGGATCGCAGTAACCTTCGAAGGTCTCTACCGTAAATGTCGGGTTAATGAGCGCATACGTTTTGGCAAAAGCATCGTTTTGCGTTCCGGCAAAAACGCTGTTTCCGGATATTTTCAACGGCAACAGCTCAACGACTTTTTCAAGTATCTTCGCCGAGGCGACCTCCGGATGACAACCGTCGAAAAGGCGTTCATGGTTCATTTGTATTTCCTTAATCAGGAACCACCCGTCGAGCCTTTTCAAGTCGCGCTGTTCCTGAAACAAAGCCTCAACCTTGCTGTCAAGGTTATTTTTAGCATAAATATTTTTCCATTCCATATAATTGTTTTTATGTGTTGATAATTTTAAAATGGCTTGCTGCAAACCATTCACGGTATTTTTTGACTGTTTCAATTGCTATTTTTTTACTTTGCACGGTATACGGCATACCCGCCTGTTCCCACTTCACCTTACCATACTCGTGGTAGGTCAATAATTCAACGGATACATGATCGCGGTTATAGCCGGTCAATCTGCCGATGAACTGCCGGATATCATCCGGCGTATCGTTGAAGTCGGGAATCAGGGGTATCCTGATCCACACTTTAAAGCCGTTGTAGTCGGATGCTTTTTCAAGGTTCCCGATGACTTTTTCGTTACCCGTACCCAACCGTTTTTTATGAACTGCCGTATCATAATGTTTAAAATCGATGATCAGGGTATCGACAAATTCAAAAAGTTCGGGTAACCGGTCGCAGGTTCCATTTGTTTCGATGGCCGTATTGACCTGAATATCTTTTATCTTCGATAATAACTGTTTTAGCGGCGCAAACTGCAAAGTAGGTTCTCCTCCCGTGACGGTCACGCCCCCTCCGCTGTGAAAAAGACTTTTTGCATTTTCAATTTCATCCGTTAGCGCATCGATGCTGTATTCCTTCGCGCTCCATCTGATCCCTTCATTTCTGTTTTTATTCAGGCACAACTGGTCGATACACGTACTGCAAACACTCCTGTCAAGCATTTTATCGCGTATGGCGCCATGCGGACATACGGCGTCGGGCGCTTTATCGGGATTGAAGAGCATGACGCCCTGAACCGCTATTCCTTCGGGATTGGAGCACCACGGACAAAACAGGTTACAGCCCTGGAAATGATACAGTAACCTGTTTCCCGGTCCGTCCTGTGAAAAATTCCAGCCCTTGCTGAATATTTTAATACGATCCATGCATAGACAGTGAAAGGATTAATCCTGTTTCGGACGAATTGTTTTCAATTTGGTAATCAGGAATACCAGGTACGAAACGCAAACCGTCAGGACGATTACGGCGCCAATCTGTCCGCCCAAGTTATCGGATGCGATTCCCATTAACACGGGAAAAACGGCTCCGCCGGATATTCCCATGATCATCAGACCGGAAATCTCGTTGTTGCGATCAGGCATATATATCAGCGCCCTTGAGAAAATAATGGGGAAAACGTTGGAATTACCGACGCCAATCAATGCCACGCACGTATAGACAGGCATCGCGCTGTGGCTGAAAAATAACCCCAGCACGCCTGACAGAATGAGTGTGATGCTGATCACAAAGAACTTTTGCGGGGAAAATTTTGCCAGAATAAAAGTACCTGCAAAACATCCGAAAGTGCGGAACAGGAAATACAGGCTGGTAGCATATCCTGCGTCGGCAAGCGCCATTCCTGCACGCTCCTGCAACAGTTTTGGCGCGCTGATATTGATTCCCACGTCAATACCCACATGCACCAATATGCCCAGAAAGAGGCATACAATCAAACCGTTACCCAGCAACCTGAAACATTCTCCAAAAGTGGACGGTTTTCCCTCAACGGGCAGTTCCCTAATTTTCGTGAACGATAGGTACACAATCGCTATGAGGCATATCACGGCAAAAACAGGGAAGAGTAACTTCCAGTCGCCATAGCGTATCAGGGCCTGTGCGGCGATAATCGGCGCTATAAAGGAAGCGATGGCCTTCACAAACTGACCCATCGTCAGGTAACTGGGAAGTTTTTTGGAGCTTACTAAATTGGTTAGCAGCGGATTGAGCGACACCTGCATCAATGTGTTGCCGATACCGATAAAGGAAAATGTAACGAACATGGATACATTACCGTATGCCATGAAAGGGATACATAACCCGATAAAAGTGACGGCGATGCTTAAAATGACGGTTTTACGGCGGCCTATCCTGTTCATTAACAGTCCTGTGGGGACTGAAAAAATAAGAAACCACAGGAATACCATGACGGAATAAAAATTGGCGGCCGTATCGGAAAGGTTGAAATCCAATTTTACATAATTGACGGCGATACCCACCAGGTCGACAAAGCCCATGGTGAAAAAGGCCAGCATGACCGGAATGATTCCAAGAACTAAATTTTCACGTTTCATAATAATTGAGCAATAATTAATATTTATTTTACCCATGCCGATTTCAACGAATATACATTGGCGTTCAGAAGATTAACGCCTTCTTTCGATGAAAATGAATAGGTTTTACTGTTATCGTCGGGCATATAGCAGGAGGTGATGACAACTTGTCCTTCATTTCCAAAGATTTCAATGCTGGTACGGTCTAACAGTATTCGCAGTTTGATCTTTCCATCGACA
>Ga0082212_10002426_pt1 | contig 27156 bp, 22 predicted proteins | sample TergutNt197P3_FD_71548 | JGI IMG/M metagenome (GOLD analysis project Ga0082212, IMG submission 71548) | Neocapritermes taracua P3 segment gut microbial communities from Petit-Saut dam, French Guiana - Nt197 P3 | ecosystem: Host-associated > Arthropoda: Insects > Digestive system > Gut ...
AACGACGCTTATTGGAGCATGTACTTTGGGAGAACATTTGCGTAAAAGATTAAAAACCTGGGTAAAATATGGTTTTAATTCGTCAACTGTCGCCGTTCAAACGGGTGTTCAACAAAAATACGATACGCTTTGTTTTTGCACGCCCGGATTGAATCATGAGAATTACAGGACGCCTGCCGTGTTATGTCCGCGATTTTTCATTCATGATTCTTTGGAAATCATTAAAGATTCAGTTTTTATTGTAGCCAAATCGAATGAAAAAAATGTGATTATTTTTCGCTGCCAAACAGGAAACGGCTCGTTGTTGCTGTCCTGCAATCCGTTGATTTACACAAATTACGGAATGATGACTGACTCTGCCAATATGTTTATCTTTAATTCCTTTGCCTATCTGGAAGGTAAACCCATCATCCGGACGGAATATTATCATTTGGGTTCAAATGCGAGAAAAAATCAGTCGCCTTTGCGCTATCTGACGGGCAATCCTCCTTTAAAATGGGCATTGTATACCACAATCGTAACCATACTGATTTTTATGCTGTTTACGGCAAAACGAAGGCAAAAAGCCATACCGGTTATAACGCCTCCCCAAAATAAAATGATGAATTTTGTCCGTTCAGTGGCCGGATTGTATATACGAAACAACAACAATGCAGATATTATTCTGAAAAAACAAATCTATTGGGCTGACCGTCTGAAACGACGTCACGGAATAGACGTTATCAATGAAAAACATGATGATACGTTTTTTGAACGTCTATCCGCCAAAACAGGTAAAACGACAAATGAACTGACCGGTTTATTTCATTATTTGGATAAAATAGATAAAAATACATATATTTCGGATATGCAGATGATGGAAATTATAACAAAAATCAACAGGATATTGTGAGATTTTGGAAATACGCTCTATCTTTGCAACGAAAGTTGAATATTTTATAACATGGAAAATTATAAAAACAGATTGGATTTGACGGATTTTTCCGCTAAAGTAGAAAGTATAAAAAGCAAAATAGCCTCTGTTGTAGTAGGACAGGAATTTGCGGTTGATTTGATACTGACCGCCCTGTTAGCCGATGGACATATTTTGATTGAGGGTGTGCCGGGCGTTGCCAAAACCCTGTTGGCAAAACTCACGGCAAAATTGATTGACGCCGATTACTCGCGCATACAGTTCACTCCCGATCTGATGCCTTCTGATGTGTTGGGAACCTCTGTATTCAACGTAAAAACAGCAGAATTTGAGTTTCACAAGGGACCCGTTTTTGCAGAGTTGATACTGATAGACGAAATCAACCGCGCTCCTGCCAAAACACAGGCCGCTTTGTTTGAAGTGATGGAGGAACGCCAGATAACGGTGGAAGGTTTTACCCGCAAGATGAACGATATATGTACCATCATCGCAACACAAAATCCAATAGAACAGGAAGGCACCTACCGGCTTCCCGAAGCGCAATCAGACAGGTTTTTGCTGAAAATCTCCATTGAATATCCTCTTCCCGAAGAAGAAATTACCATTTTGAAACGGCACAACGAAAACAGATTATTTACCGCTTTGAAAGATATACAGCCGATTCTCTCCAAAGAAGAAATTGTTTCGTTTCGGAATTTGCTGTCGGAAGTCTATGTTGAGGACAGTTTGCTGAACTATATTTCCGAAATAATCATTGCTACGCGCAAAAGTTCTGCGATTTATCTGGGCGCTTCGCCGCGTGCTTCAGTAGCCCTGCTTCATGCTGCAAAAGCCTGCGCCCTGCTGCAAGGCAGAGATTTCGTAACGCCCGACGATATTAAATACATTGCCGTTCCTGTATTGCAACATCGCCTGATACTGTCGCCTGAAACTGAAATGGAAGGACTTTCGGCTGCTGCGGTATGTCAACGAATCATTGAAAAAATTGAAGTGCCAAAATAACATGTTTATAAACAAACGTTTATACATTGCGGCAATGATCATCATACTTTGTTTTGTTACAGGTTATGCAAGTACGTTTATGTTTACCCTGGCGCAACTGCTTCTGCTGTTATTGTTAGCATTTTGTGGATATGAGATGATTCTGCTGTACTTTTCATCTGGAAAAAAGGCAGTGACCTGCACCCGCGAATGTTCGGAACGTTTTTCTAATGGCGATGAAAATGAGTTGCGATTGCATCTCTCCAACGATTATCCTTTTCCTGTTTCCTTGCAGATCATGGATGAAATTCCCGATATTTTTCAGATGCGGGACTTGCTTTTTCAATTCAAAATGAATCAGAAAGAGGATAAACTCCTGAAATATTCGCTTCGTCCCGTCAAGCGTGGAATATACCGATTTGGAAAAATTAATGTTTTTGTTTCCACAAAAATCGGTTTGATTAGCCGACGATTTAAAACAGGAACGCCTTGCGATGTAAAAGTATATCCTTCATACATTTACCTGAAACAATATGTTTTACATGCCGCTACGCAAAAATTGACAGAGCATGGCAATAAACGCATCAGAAAAACAGGACAGCAGTTGGAACCCGACCATATCAAAGAATACGTAAAAGGCGACGATTACCGCGCGATCAACTGGAAAGCAACCGCGCGAAGAAACAAATTGATGACCAATGTTTTTCAGGAAGAACGCGCACAAAATGTTTATTGTTTGATTGATAAGGGACGAACCATGCAATCGGCTTCCGAAGGAATGACTTTGCTGGATTATTCCATCAATTCCACCTTGGCATTGACTTATGTCGCCACGCTAAAAGGCGATAAAGCGGGTTTGCTTACCTTTGAAAAACAGTTGGATTCATTTGTTCCCGCTTCACGACAACCGGGGCAGATGCTACATATTCAGGAGGCTTTGTATGCGCAAACGACCTCGTTTATGGAGAGCGATTTTTCATCATTGTATAAATTTGTAAGTCAGCATATTAAAAACAGAAGCCTGTTGCTTGTTTTTACCAATTTCGATTCTGTTCCTGCCATGCAGCGGCAGTTAAACTATTTGTCGATAATGTCAAAACGCCATGCGGTAGTGGTGATATTTTTTGAAAACACTGAATTGGAAGAACTGACCAAAAAACAACCTCAAACTAAGGATGACTTTTATGAAACGGTGATAGCCGAAAAATTGGCGTATGAAAAAACAATGATTATCAATAAATTGCGTCAATGTAATGTTCTTTCCGTCCTCACCCGTCCCAATGAATTAACGGTGAAGACGATAAATAAATATTTGGAAATGAAGGCAAGCGGGGGATGGTAATTGTTGTGGATTGGGATAGATTAAAACTTGATATTATAGGATGCGTATGGAATAGGAACGCCAAAGATGGACAGTTTGTATCCCTGAATACTTCCGCCTTCCGATACGTAATAAACAGAATAGGCATTTTTGCGACCCGTTGCGTTATACACGCCAATATTAAAATATCCGTGCGTCAACTTGGTGAGATGATGTCCTGCTTCAATATTGAATGAGACGTCCATACGGAAAAAATCCGGAATCCGGTATTTGTTTCTTTCCGAGTAATATACATATTGGCGGCCTTCATACCAATATTTCGACACCGGCAGTGTGATAGGTCGTCCCGTGCTGTAATCGCAGTTCAGCGAAAAACTGAAACGGTGCGTCAATTTGAAGTTTCCGACAAATTTCACTTCATGCGGTTTGTCGAAATCAGCCGGGTACCAGTCGCTCGTATTGGCCGACGATGAAAGTTCCTCGTGCCGGTGCAACATGGTGCGCGACCATGCGTAACTCACCCATCCGTTCAGTCTTCCCTGCGATTTTTTGAACATCAGTTCCACGCCGTAAGCCTTTCCTTTCACGCCCGCCACTTCCGTTTCGATATGCGGATTCATCATCAGTTCGGCGCCTCCGCGATAATCCAGATAGTTACGCATCGTTTTGTAATATGCCTCAAGAGATGTTTCGATCGTGTTTTTTGCAAAATTCCTGAACAATCCGGCTGTATACTGCACTCCGGTTTGCGGACGAATGTTGACGTCGCTCAACTTCCACGTATCGGTGGGCGACATGACGGTGGAATTGGAAATCTTGTGAATGTATTGCCGCATCGTGTTCACGCCCGCTTTCACAGATGTGTTTTCGTCGATGATATACCGCGCAGAAAGACGAAATTCAGGGCCGTGCCAGGTTTTCAACAAGCCGTGTGCCGAGTCGGTTCTCAAAACCGTTTCCAACGAAGGAAGATAATCCTGCGAATAAATGTTATACACACGCGGCCCCAGCACGTTGAACATCGAATACCTGATTCCGGCGCTGACCATCCATTTATCCGAGATTTCCCACTGATCGGAAAGATACACAGCCGACTCCAATGATTTTTCGGTTTGAAGCGTTTCTTCCCGCATATTCGATTGTTCATGCGCCGGCCGGTAATTGCCCGGGTCCAACCGGTACAGCATGGTGTTGATTCCGGCATTCAACGTATGGCTGTTGTTCAGATAATACGAAAAATCGGCCTTTCCAAACGTTTGATTGATTTTAAAATCAAGTGAATAAGCATTGTACATGTCGCTCGTATCTTTGGTGGCATGGCTGTAATAATCGTGCCCGACGATGTATGTACCCGTGAATTTCGGGTTGAAGACATGCCGCCATTTGGCAGAAACGCTGGTATTTTGATACGAATATTGTTCCCGTTTGTCGAAATTGAAATGGTCGCGGCTGAAATATCCGGTCAGATAAACGGTGTTGTTTTCGCTGATTTTATAATTTACCGATCCGTTCAAATCGTAAAAACCGGCTTTCCCTTTACTGTAACCGCTTTTTTCGGGAATTTGCCTCAACAGCCAGTTCGAATACGTAGTCCGTCCGCCGATGATAAACGAACCTTTCCCTTTGAACAGCGGCGCTTCCAGAGTAAGCCGGCTCGTCAGCAATCCGATACTGGCCGCTCCCTGAAATTTTTTCCTGTTCCCGTCTTTGGTATTGATTTCTAAAACGGAAGATATCCGCCCCCCGTATTTGGCCGGAATACCGCTTTTGTACAATTCCATATTATCAACAATATCGGGATTGAATGCCGAAAACAAACCGAACAGATGCGTCGGCGAATAAATGGTGCCATCGTTGTACAGGATCAGGTTCTGGTCGGTAGCGCCGCCTCTGACATTGAATCCGCTTGATATTTCACCTGCCGATTTGACGCCCGGAAGCGTCATGATGATCCGCAGTACGTCGGCTTCGCCCAAAACGGTAGGTATATTTTTGATACTCCGCATCTGAAGACGTTCCATACCGCCGCTCACCGACCGAATATTGTCAATTTTATCCGCCAGAATAGACACCTCCGAGAGCGTATAAATCTTCTCTTCCAACTCTATATCTAACTTTCCGTCGGAAAAAAGCATCAGTTGCCGCCTCGAATCCTTCATACCTACGCTACGGATGATCAATTCGCGACGACCCGGAGGCAACCGTATGGAATAGAAGCCGAAAGCGTCGGTAGTGGCTCCGATCAGCGGGTCTTCGAGCAGCAGGGTGACGCCCGGCATCGCTTCGCCGTTTTTAAAATTGGTGATCACGCCCGTCATCACCACATCCGTTGCCGATGGCGTATTCGGATTGCCGACGGCATAAATCAGCGTTTCGGACGTAGCCTTCGCTTCCTGCTCGAATACAGGAACAGTGTTGTTGGTCGGGGCCGGAGACCTTCTGTAAAAACTTTCCGGTAACGTGGTGATCAGGGTCTTACCTTTAATAATGTAAACATCATTTTGGAATACAGACAGTTGAAAATCCGTATCTTGCAGCGCTTTCCGAATAACGGACAACGGTTCGGCATTCGTTTCGTCGATGGAAACGATCAAAGAATCAGAAACTTCCGGTGCGCAATACATGCGATAATCAGTCTGTTTTTCGATGGCTTCAAACAATTCTGCCATCGGGCGACCGCTCAACCGGACGGTTACACGCTGTTGCGCAAAACCTGAAATGCAGAACAAAATCAATATCAATGATATGTATAAATATTTCTTCATTGCCACCCCGATAATTTTTCGTATTCGCCGACTGTCAGAGGAATCAGTTTTTCTGCGTCGTGCCTGAACTGCCACCCATGCGACGAAATAAAGCGTTTCAGTTCTTTTTTGTACGGATGCAGGAGTTTCAACAATCCCTTCTTATTCCGTATGGTATAATAAACGCCGTCCATATTCAGGAAATAATTGACCGACAAAACATAATGCTGTTCAAATGCAGAGGAAAAAGTATCTTTTTGCATCAGCGTAGCGGTTTGTTTTTCCAGAACTTTGTACTTTCCGGAATGTAACAGCAAATAATATCCGGTGGAAGGACAACCGGGCAAATTGTCGCGAAGGAAATAAATAATCGTATAACCATGCAGTTCAGCAAAATCAACATTTTCGGGAAACAAAACAATGCTGCGCTGGTCGGGAGAAAGGATCACTAATTCGTCGCGGTTGACGTCAAACCTGAGCATCGTTTCGGGATATATGATCCGGCGATACGACAGGCGGGCTTTCGCATATTGATCATCTTTCAGATAAGGATGATTCAACGCACGCAAATGCCCTTCCTGTTCTTTGCCGTAATAAAGCGCCGATTGCCTGTCGGCCATCCGCAAATATCCGACCGCAGAACTGTCGATCAATTGCTGACGTTCAACATCTTGCGCAAACAATTGTGCGCATCCGAAAATAAAGTACAACAACAAACTGATTCTCATCATGATATTATTTGACCCCGCAAAATTAGAAAAAAGATTTGATCAAATCAATATTTCGTCTAACAACAACAGGGCAAACGCATCAAAACAGTATTATCAAAATTGGACAAAACGACTGTCGTGTCAAAAGCGAAAATTCCCGAAGGGAAGAAATGATTATAGAAATGTATGTACGGGAATTACAGGCATAATCCCGAAGGGATGACATTTTTCCGTCGGAACGATACCAAATGTTTGATGATATCATCCCTTCGGGATTGGTTTACGCGAAAAAAGTTTCATTGGAATACAGTTCAATATACTGACAAATAAATTTTAATTATTGTTCAATATATTGACAAATAATTTTTATCTTTGCCACCAATTTAAAAAGGTGAAAAAATGGATAAAGAAATTATCAAGCGTTTAATTTCAGAAAAACAGGCTGAAATAGCGTCTATTAAGTTGGTGAGGCGTCCGATGGAACTGGAATCTACGTCAAATTATGTATTTGTCGGTTTGCGCCGTGCCGGGAAATCGTATATGATGTATCAGTACATTCAGGATATGATACGCGCGGAGCGGATATCCATGGATGAGGTTCTGTATGTGAATTTTGAAGATGAGCGGCTTGCCTTAATCAAAGCCCAGGATTTGGGTTTGTTGTTGGACGCCTATATGGAAATGTTCGATTTAAAACCGTTTATTTTTCTTGACGAAATTCAAAACATTACAGGATGGGAAAAGTTTGCCCGCCGTTTAGCAGATTCGAAATATAGGGTGTTTATCACGGGAAGCAATGCACAAATGCTGAGCAAGGAAATATATACCACGCTCGGAGGCAGATTTATCGCTCATGAGGTTTTTCCATTTTCATTTCGGGAATTTCTGACGTACCACAATGTTAGTTTGGGCAAAAATTGGGAATACAATCAATCGCGTTTGCAGGTAATCAAACAGTTCCGCAGTTATTTTTATTATGGCGGATTTGCCGAATCATTTGCGATGAACGATAAACGCAGTTGGCTTAACTCGCTGTATCAAAAAATTCTTTTGGGCGATATTATTTCCCGTAATGAAATTCGCAATGAAAATGCCATTCGCGTACTTGTCAAAAAGCTGGCGGAAAGCGTGATGCAGCCCTCGTCGCTGTCGCGGATGAAAAATATAGTTGACGCCACCGGCACAACCATTTCCCGCAATACGCTTATTGATTATCTTCAATATTTGACAGATGCTTTTTTGGTATTTGGCATATCCAATTTTTCCGATAAGTTGAGTGAAAAGGAAACGTTCAAGAAACGGTATTTCTATGATAACGGCTTGTTGAACATCTATTTGTTAGACCCCGAAACCAAATTATTGGAAAATCTGATTGCGATTGACTTAAAAAAGAAATATGGCGACGATTTGTTTTTCTATCATAAAAATATAGAAGTTGATTTTTTCGTTCCCCAAGAGCGTCGCGCCGTACAAGTGTCGTACAGCATGGCTAACGATACGACCCGCCAACGCGAAATAACAGCGCTGTTGAAACTTTCCGAATTTTACGGATTAGATACGCTCGAAATTGTTACATACGACGAAGAATCAACAGTACAACAAAATGGAGTAACGATAAGGATAATCCCGGCATGGAAATGGTTATTGATTCAATGATTCAAAAATTCAAAAATTGGCTTCGCCGAACTCGTAAATTCGGTTCAATGATTGAATTTTGAAATCAGGAATTTTGGAATCTAAAAAAGGCGTGTAAACCATCATCAAAGCGATTATGCGCTTTTTTGTTATATAAATCATTAAACATCAAAATAATAAACACAATCTGTATGATGAAAATGACAATCTTTTCAGGTTTATTGTTGGTAATCGGTCTATCTGCCGTTGCACAGGAAAGCCCTTTCGGTAAATCGCTTGCATATTCTATTGAGAATGCAGCAGTGTTTGAAGAAAATCAGGAAGAGGGGAGAGTTATTTGAATGGCAAATCAATGTATTGTAAAGTAAATCGCTCATTACTTATTCGTTACCCATTGGGGGTACACACGGTTTTATTAAACTAATATTCAGACAATTGTATCAAAAAGCAGTAACCCCGCAGACAATTTTGTGCGAAATTGAACGTTATTACCCCGCAGAAACGTTAGTGTCAGACGCCGCTGTGCTAAGCCGCCACCACGATAGGCGTTGTCTGACAGGTATTTTACAGCATTTATACGTCATCCAGCACCTTGAGCAATAAATCCGCAAAACGTTTAACGCTTGGGATGTGTAACTGTTCGCTTGGCGAATGTACATTTTTGATGGTAGGGCCAAACGAGATCATATCCAATTGCGGATACTTTTCGAGGAATAATCCACATTCCAAGCCTGCATGTATAGCCCTGACAACGGGTTCGTTACCGAATAGGTTCCGGTATGCCGCCTGCGTTGTTTCTAAAACGGGCGATTTCGGGTTGGGCGTCCACCCCGGATAACCGTCCGAACTTTCCACCTGGGCGTCCATGATGGCGAAAATCCTGCGGATACGCTTGTTAATGCTCGTTTTTGCTTCTTCGCGGTCGCTTCGCTGGCTGGTGGCGATCACGACCTTCTTTTCCTCTGTAAATCTCACTGAGGCGATGTTGGTAGAGGTACTTACCAAACCTGACATCGTTTCGCTCATCGCGATCACGCCCGAAGGACACAATGCCAGCGCGTTGAGCAGGCACGACTGACTGGCGCTGTCCATGACGTATGGGGGCATGTCGCACTTCTCAATGGCGAAACGAAACCCCGGCGACGTCGACATAAGGGCTTCCTTCCACAACTGCATTTCGTTGACGCAGTATGGTTCAAAATCGTTGAGAAAATGATTGTCCACCGTGATGATGGCCGATGCTTCGCGGGGAATGGCATTACGAAGGTTACCGCCCTCGAACCGGCAGATGGAAATACCGAACAGACCCGATGCATCAAGAAGCAGGTTATTGAGTATCTTGATAGCGTTGCCGCGCCGTTTGTTGATATCGTCGCCCGAATGCCCGCCGGTCATCCCGCTGACGGATACCCGATATGCGATTGTATCAGGCTGTGTTTCAACAAATTTATATTTAAGCGTCGCCACCGTATCAATTCCACCGGCGCAACCAATGAATAATTCTCCTTCATCTTCCGAATCGAGATTGATCAGTATTTTTCCGGTAAGAAACCCTTCCTGTAATTCTCTGGCGCCTGTCAATCCGGTTTCTTCATCAACCGTAAACAGGGCTTCGAGCGGGCCGTGCGCAATATCCGTATCGGCCAGTATGGCCATCATGGCAGCCACTCCGATACCATCGTCGGCGCCCAGCGTTGTGCCGCGGGCTTTCATCCAGTTGCCATCTATATAATGTATGATGGGATCGGTATCAAAATTATGGCGCACGTCGCTGTTTTTTTCACAAACCATATCTACATGGCTTTGCAGGATCACACCCGGTTTGCGCTCTTTTCCAGATGTAGCCGGTTTGCTGATCACAATGTTACCGGCCTTATCCTGTTTGTACGACAACCGGTAATCGTCGGCAAACTTCCTGAGGTAAGCGCATATCTTTTCTTCTTTTTTTGATGGACGAGGTATACGGCATATTTCTTCAAAATAGCGCCATATTTGGGGTGTTATATCTTTCAAAATCTTTTGTTTATATTTCCTTGATCAGCGAATCCAATATTTGATATGTTTTTTGCGACACCGGCGCCAATGGCAACCGGAGTACATTCTGCGACAACCCCAATATGTTGAGCGCCGCCTTAATTCCGGAGGGACTTCCTTCGACGAACAGGGTTTCAAACAGGTCGATCATCGCGCATTGTATTGCCTGCGCTGCGGGATAATTGCCGGCCAACGCTTCTCGGATGAGGTTCGACGTCTGTCGGGGGAAAGCATTCGCCGCCACCGATATAACTCCTTGTCCGCCGAGCGCTATCAACGGAAGCGAGATGGCGTCGTCGCCCGAAATGACCGAAAAGTTTTCCGGCCGTCCCCTGATGATTTGCGAAATCTGCGTCAATACGCCCGACGCTTCCTTAATGGCGACAATATTGCCGGCTTCGTGCGCCAGGGTAAGCGTCGTTTCAGCAGTCATGTTCACGCCTGTACGCGACGGTACATTGTAGAGGATCACCGGCACGGGACTTGCGGCTGCTACGGCTTTGAAGTGTTCAATCATACCGGTTTGCGAAGGCTTGTTGTAGTATGGCGTTACCGTCAGCAAACCGGATATTCCGTCGAAATTGGTGTGTTTGAGGTCGTCGACCACCTTTGCCGTGTTGTTGCCGCCGACCCCGACAACCACCTGAATACGTCCGGCTACGGCGTCGATGATGCAACTGACGACGTCCGCTTTTTCGCCGGCGTTCAAAGTTGCCGATTCGCCTGTGGTGCCCAACGCCACGATATAGTCCGCCTGTCCGTCCACGCAATGATGAACGATGCGTCGCAAAGCGTCAAAATCTACTGTTCTGTCATGATGAAAAGGGGTAACAATGGCCACCCCTGTGCCTGTAAATAACATATATTGAAATTATTAGGTTTTTTGAGGATGTTTTAAATCCGACAAATATATTTCAAGATTTTTCAGAAAATATTCCACAGTCTGATTTTTCCTGACGTCGATCATCAGGTCGTAACACGATTCGCCCTCGCGCATCGTCCCCACCTTACATTTTGCCATCGACATCTGCGCCATGTATTCCACCGGAAAATAGCCGGCGATACTGCAATTAATGAGCATGTCGAACGGTTCACGGATAAATTTATCAACCACCTGATTTTTAGGCCTGAAAAAGAAGCTCAAATCCCTGCGTGTGATGAAGTCTATTCCTTTCCAGTAAAGGAAATTATTGGGGATTGTCTTCCCGTCGAAATACCCGAATACCGAATATCGAATGCCTTTTTGTGAAAGATACTGTAAAAAATCCTTTACATGTTTGGTAGTAATTTCGTCCTGAGGCGTACACAAAACACCTATGTACTTCGCTGAAGCAAAATCGAACAATATCTTTTGCCTCTTTGTCCTGATGCTTTTCCTGCGAAGAAGCACGCGGGCTATTTTAAGTCTTGCACTTTCGAAAATCACGGTATCCTGAATTATCCTACAAAATTACTGTTTTTTTTGTAAAACCACAAATAAAACAAAAAAATACAGCAATTTGCCCTGTGAAAAAAATGCACAAATGAGATTTTTAATGGAAAAACCTTACTTTTGTCCTTTATTCAGTAATAGAAAAATATGTTTCAAAGAAGAAAAAAATCAAAATCCGAGGCAGACGCTCACGACCTGAAACAACGGGTCATGGCAGCATTTGAGCGTTATCCCAACGATCCGATGAACTATAAGCAGGTGGCCAAGAAAACAGGCGCCAACGGTAAAGCCATGCAACAGTTAGTGCCGGATATCCTGCATGAACTGAAAATCGAAAAACAGTTGAAGGAAGTAGAACGCGGGCGTTACCGGCTGAGTTACGAAACGAGTTGCATTACAGGCAAAGTCGACATGACCGCTCACGGTTATGCGTATATTATATCGTCCGAATCGGAGGACGATGTGTTTGTATCGCAGAAAAATCTGCGTGAATCGCTTCACGGCGATACCGTAAAAGTACATCTTTTTGCCCGTCGTAAGGGCAATAAACCCGAAGGTCAGGTGGTGGAAGTGATTGAACGCGCACGCGCCTCGTTTGTTGGAACCATCGGTATCACCGACTCTTTTGCCTTCATGATTCCCGACAGCCGTCTGATGCCATACGACCTTTTTATCCCGCAGGACAAACAAGGTGGCGCCAGGGACGGGCAGAAAGTGGTTGCCCGCATTGTGGAATGGCCGCACCGCGCCAAAAACCCAATCGGCGAAGTGATTGAAGTATTGGGATACCCCGGCGAGAACGATACGGAAATGTTTTCCATCCTTGCCGAATGCGACTTGCCCTATAAATTCGAGAAATCGGTGGAAAATGCCGCAGCCGCCATACTGTCGGAAATCACAGCGGCAGACGTCAATAACCGCCGCGATTTTCGGGATGTTCCCACATTCACCGTCGACCCGGCCGATGCGAAAGACTATGATGATGCGCTTTCGTTACGGAAATTGGAAAACGGCAACTGGGAAGCGGGCGTGCACATCGCCGACGTTACGTATTACGTGCAGCCGGGTTCAATTCTTGACAGGGAAGCCATCAACCGCGGCACTTCGGTGTATCTGGTTGACCGCACGGTGCCAATGCTGCCCGAAAAACTGTCGAACAACCTCTGTTCGCTGCGTCCGGATGAGGACAAACTTTGTTTTTCGGCTGTATTTGAGATGGACGACGCGGCCAATGTGTTGAAACAGTGGTTCGGACGCACGGTGATACGTTCCGACAGCCGTCTCTCATACGAAGAGGCGCAGGACATTATTGATACGGGCGCGGGGAAACTGAGCGGCGAAATACAGACATTGCACCGGCTGGCGCAGATACTCCGCGAGGATCGTTTCAAAAAAGGCTCCATTTCCTTTGAGCGACCCGAACCCAAGTTTTTGCTTGACGAGAAAGGTAAACCGTTGGGCGTGTATTTCGTGGAAGACACTACATCGCACCAGTTGATTGAAGAATTTATGCTGCTGACGAACCGCCGCGTGGCCGAGTTCTGTTCGGGCGTCATGCAGGTCGAAAGTCCTGAACGATTGGGTAAAGGCAAGATTGGCGTCTATCGGGTACATGACAAGCCCAATATGGAAAAACTCGAAAAATTCGCTGCTTTCGTCAGTCGTTTCGGATACAGTATCAAAACATCGTCAGACCGCGCCATTGCCACTTCGCTCAACAAACTTCTTGCGAAAGTGAAAGGCAAAAGCGAGGAAAACATGGTAGAAACGCTGGCTTTACGCTCAATGGCCAAAGCGGACTATTCAACCGACAATGTAGGGCATTATGGCTTGGGATTCAGGCACTATACCCATTTCACATCGCCCATACGCCGTTATCCTGATATGATGATTCACCGTTTGTTGCAGTATTATCTGACAGGCGAAGGGCCTAAACCGGACAAGAACGGGTTGGAAGCGTTGTGCCGACAGGCGTCGAATATGGAACGCCGCGCTGTGGAAGCCGAACGTGCTTCCGTGAAATACAAACAGGTGGAGTATATGAGCGACAAGGTAGGACAACACCTCGACGGAATCATTTCGGGCGTTACCGAATGGGGTATCTATGTGGAACTGAACGAAAACAAATGCGAAGGCATGATTCACATCCGCGAATTGGACGACGATTTTTATATCTTCGATGAAGATAATTATTGTATCAAAGGAAAACGGCGCGGGCGTACCTTCCGGTTAGGCGAACCAATACGGGTTGAAGTCTGGCGTGCCAATCTGATGAAAAAACAGTTGGACTTCCGTCTTGCAGAAAACACAATAATTGGATAACGGACATTATCCCCTGACGGGATACCGGATAATGTGTTTTTTGAGCGTATTTTTTATTTAAAAATTTTCCTGTTATTCAACGCTTTTTGGTACGCTTGTGCGTTCCGGCTGTGCTGTTGCAGTGTCCGCGCAAAATTGTGGTAGCCCGAAAAATCTTCCTTAGCGCAGAAAAACAGGTAATCGTGCTTGCTGTAATTCAGTATCGCATCAATGGAAGCGATGGATGGAATGCAGATGGGACCTGGCGGCAGACCGGCGTTCAGGTAAGTGTTATACGGCGACTGTATCTTTTTGTGCCTGTTCAGCACCCGTTGGATGGTAAAGTCGCCTGCAGCAAATTTGATGGTTGGATCGGCCTGCAGCGGAATGTTTCTGTTCAGCCGGTTGATATACACTCCGGCCATGATGGGTTTTTCGTCGTCCTTTTGCGTTTCTTCTTCAATGATGGACGCAAGTATGCTTACCTGTAACGGGGTCAGTCGGGCGTCGCGGGCTTTCTGGCGGCGGCTCTCCGTCCAGAAACGATCATATTCCTTCGCCATCCTGTCTAAAAAACCTTTGGCGGAAGTATTCCAAAAAAATTCATAAGTATTGGGAATACAAAGCGACAGTATGGTTTGCGGAGAAAGTTTGAAATGCTCTGCAAGGTAAGCGCTGTCGGTGAGCACGGCCATGATGCCGGCAGAGTCGGCTTCAATGGAGGGAGCCACAGCCGCGGCTAATTGCGTGTTAAGACGGATGTTGCTGAAAACCACCTTAACGGGGATTTGTCTCCCCACGCGGAGCATCCGAATCAGTTCAATGTTGCTCATGCCGTCTGTCAGGCGGTAATGTCCGGCTTTGACTTTGGCGGGGTAATTCATTTTGCCGGCTACCCGACGGAATGATTGTACGTCGCGCAGGCCGGCTTCCGCGAGGCTTGAACAAACATCGTCGAAAGTACTGCCGGTGGGAATATACAGGAAAAGGGCTTCTTCGCCGGTTACAGACAGATTGACGCCGTAGATACGCCCGTAAAAACGGTATCCGGTTACGCCTCCTGCAACCAGTAACATGAATGCGAGAAAACCAGTCAGCCTCCTTATATGTTTCTTATATTTTTGATGTTCAGACATGATAACAAAAAATGAACGGCAAATTTATACAGATTTGTGAAAAAAACAGACCTTTGTATCAAAAAATGTGGGATATGTATTGTTCATTAAATTATTGTGATTATATTTACGCTTGAATAAAAATACGTTTTTGGACTGTATTTTTCTCATTATCAATAATAAAACAATTGACATGGCAAAGTTGAATGAATCCGAACAACAGCAAATTCTGCATAATACCATAACAAATGGTACGGAAATTACAGGCGATATCAATTCGCAGGGCGATTTGAGATTGGATGGTTTTCTGAAAGGTAACCTCAATATCAAGGGTCGCGTGGTGATCGGCAAAACCGGTAAAGTAACCGGTACCGTCACTTGCAGGAATGCTGAAATCAGTGGTAGCGTGGAAGGAAAGATATTTGTGAGCGAGTTGTTATCACTCACCGAATCGTCCAATGTTAAAGGAGATATCGTCATCAATAAACTGAATATCCAACCCGGATGCAAGTTTACGGGAACCTGTTCGATGGATGGAAATACAACCGGAAACGCACCAACGACCGTCGCAGGAAAACCGCAGGCAGATGCAAAAACAGTTTAGGAATAAAAAAAGGGAGCAATGACGCTCCCTGAATTACTGTTTAAAAAAAGTTTAGTTGACGTTAGTCTTCAATTCAGCTCCCGGAGCGAATTTGACCACCTTCTTGGCAGCGATCTTGATTTCCTTGCCAGTTTGAGGATTACGGCCGGTTCTGGCGCTCCTTTTTACTACTGCGAAGGAACCAAATCCAACTAAAGCAACTCTTTGACCTTTTTTCAACGCACCGCTGGTTACTTTCATGAAAGCATCCAATGTTTTCTTGGTATCAACTTTGGTAAGCTTGGTTTCACTTGCGATTGCATCGATTAATTCGGCTTTGTTCATGATAAAAAAAATTTAGGATTAGAAAAAAATGATTTAGATTAAATAATTCGACAAAGATACGTATTATATACGATATAGTGAACAGAAAGTTTCATTTTTTTGTTTATTTTTTTTGAAATTATTTTCTTTTTCCGGCAACCACACAGGGAATTTTAAATATTTTTCGTATGCCGTCAGAGTTATATGCTTGAAAATAAACAATATAAACACCTGTTAATACTTTTCGCCCTTTATCGTCGGAGCCGTCCCAGATAATCGTTCCTTCTGCGGCGAGTAATTGTTGTCGCAGGAGTTGTTTGATTTTTCGTCCCGCCGAATCGAAAATGATCACCTCGCCCGTCAGAGAAGGGACGTCAAACCGGTAACTGATATTCAGGACGTCGTCCCACCCGTCGTTATCGGGCGAAAATACTTCCGGACTCAGGGTTACTTCCGCTTCTCCCGTTTCGACGGACGCCATATACTGTGAGTTTTGACGGCCCGGTGTTCCAAATCCCGCTGTTTGCGCCGCCGTATGCCAGTTTCCGGCGTCGAGGCTGTTGCGGTCGGGGTTAACTCTTTCTAACGATACGCCGCTGGCAACGTTCAAAAAATCAACATGTTGTTTGCTATCGTAATGTACCTCGTCTACCACGCGAAGGCTTTTGTTCAACAACACCAACCGTCCCGACGTTCTGGTCAGTGTCGGCATATTCGGCATTTGCAGAAAAGCGCTACGGTTGGTTGCTCCGAACTGTTGCATCACAGCGTCCACATTGCGCGAAACGACTAAATAATGGTCGGGTAACAACAGAAACGGCTCATTGGTAAGCGCTACCGGAGCGGACAACACGCCGTTGGCGTTGCGGAGCGAGAGTTGCAGATCGTTGGCCTGTACCGCTTTTTGCGAACGGTTGTACAGTTCCGTGAAAGTATAGCCGTTGGTTGCAGGGTTAAACAGAATTTCGTTGATCACCACGTCGAGGCTGTCCACGTATTGCGGCATGGCAAACCGGAACTGCGCGGATGGCGTTTTGTATCCGGCGCAGTCGGTCACTCCGCCGGCTACCGATAAGTTGTACCATTCGCCTTCGCGCAGTTCCGACTGCAACTGCAACTGCAACTGGTCGAAATGATTTCCGGTAATTGCTGCCTGAGTTACCGGCGGCGACATCGTAAACATGGAAACGTCCGGTAAGATATTTCCCAGCGGATTCGATACATATAACATAATGGTATGCGCATCGGGGACGGCTATGCGAATTACTTCCGGAAATGGCACGTCGGTGGTGGATGCGTACACGGAATTTTTCTGTCCGGGCGTGCCGCCGTTTTTACCGATCGACGCTTTCCAATTGGAAGCCATGCTGCACGTCAAATTCGGGTTTATCTGTTCGAGCGACCAGCCGCCGTTGGATTTGAGCGGATCGGCGTACCAGTCGGAAGTGAAATCGACCCAGGAAATGACTGTTCCTTCCGCATCCCTGAGTCGCAGATATTGCCCCGTATTGGAAATGGCTGTAAGCGAACCCAGTACGGGAAGCGTTGTCCCGTAGGCCGATAAAGAGGGCGCCGCCGTGGGATGCACCAGCAGCAGATAACCGCCTGCGGGGAAAAGATATGCCGGAAACGTTCTCGTATTGTTGCCGTATGAAAACGTCCATCCGCCTATTTCAATATTCTTGTCGGAACGGTTGTAGAGTTCCACGTACTCATATTCCGGTAAACGTACCGTTGGCGAAGGATTGGCCATGATTTCGCTGATGACGATATCATACGGCGCGGCGCGGCATGGCGTAGAAATATAAATGGTAGTGTCGCGAAAACTGTTTCCGCGCATATCCTCGAATCCTTTGACGGTAAGAAAGTAACGAAGTCCGCATTTCAATTCGTCGGCAAGCGAAAGTGTAAAGGTTGTCGGATCGTCCGAACGCGCGTCTACGAGTTGCAGCCGGTCGTCTAATTCAAAATAGTGGTTCAACGGAGCCGACATGGGCGCTACCGGTTTCGAGAACCCGATATGTATCTGTTGTCCGTCGGCGTTGCAGGAGGTAATCACCGGAGGTTCTGTATCGACGTATGGCTGACCGTCAACGCGGAAGTCGCCAAAGTAGAAGCCTGCGCTGCGTGTAGCCGTGTAGGTACATACCACTCCGAAATAAGCCGACTGGTTGATTTGTGTGTCCTGCACGCCGCCTTCGACGGTAAAATCATGTCCGCCCGCGAGGTCAGTTTTCAAAGTCCAGATACCTTGCCGGTCGCGCGTCGCCAATACCCTGACATGATTGGAAGGGGCGTCAAGCGTTCGGGGACGTCCCGTGATTAACTTTTCGGTGATATTGCCGTTTTGCCGGTACAGGCATATATCTTTGTCGGTGTAGCCCAGACGCAGATAGTACCCGTTGAGCGGCGAAGTGAGCGTCGCCTGATCTGCAACTAAATACACCTTTGCATAATTGGACGACGTCGGGTTGAAATCCATTTTGAAAACAAATTCCCACGAGGCGTCGGTAACGACGTCCGAAGCAACCGAAAGGTACGACGTACCCGTCACAGCCGGAGCCTGCAACCGTAGCCAGCCGTTTTCGACCGCAAAATGACCGGCGTTCCCTTGCCACGATGGATCATGACTAAAATCGCCATCGGAAAAATCGTCACTCCATTGTGCGAATGTAGCCGTGTGACAGATAAAGAAGTATAAAATGCTGACAATCAATCGGATTATTAACTTTTTCATAACAATTTCCTTTAGCGTTATTCATGCAAATTTACCGGTTTTTTTATTTTTTATAAAATTTTTTTTTGCATTTTGTTTCAAAACACAAAATAATATCCTATCTTTGTCGTTAATTATTTTAGCAATTTTAAATTTAATAAAAATAAAAACCTTAATTCTTAAAAACATGAAAATTAAATTATTTGCAGTCGCTTTAGTAGCGGTTATAGTTGGATTCAGTTCTTGCGGTGGCAAGAAAGATAAAAGCAGTGAATGCGATATCCTTACGTTTAAGGTAGGGAACGCTGTATATGGGGTCACCGGAACTTCGATCACATATCTTTATGAAAAAACTGCTGAACAAACATGGACAAATTTTACTTCATGGCCTGCAGTTCCGTCGATAACTTTATCTCCTAAAGCGACTATTGATCCTCCTGCAACTCAGGGACAAGACTTTTCGGCTGCGAGCGGAGTGAAATATACGGTTACAGCTGAAGACGGAACCACTAAAATCTATACTGTTAAAGCCACTATGGGCACATTATAGAGTTTGATAAGTCGGGGAAGAACAATTGATAATAATGTATCCTGCTGGGTTTTTTGAATCCGGCAGGATTTTTGTGTTTCATGCATTAATCTGTTGACCCTGTCAGGTCTTCGACCCTGACAGGTCGCCAAACGTTAATGACCTGTCAGGGTCATACTCAAAAATACAATTTCTTATGCGTATCGTATTCATGGGAACGCCCGGATTTGCGGTGGCTTCATTAGAAGCGTTGCTTGAAGCGGGTAATGAAGTGGTGGCTGTGGTTACTTCGCCCGATAAGCCGGCGGGTAGAGGTCAGATAATGCAGGAACCGGCAGTGAAACAGTGTGCCGTGCATCGGGGCTTGCCTGTGTTACAGCCTGAAAAACTGAAAGATACGGTTTTTCTTGACAACTTGCGCAGTTTCGGAGCCGATTTGTTTGTAGTGGTCGCCTTCCGGATGCTTCCCGAAGAGGTATGGAAAATGCCGCCGATGGGAACCATCAATCTTCATGCTTCGCTGTTGCCGCAATATCGCGGCGCTGCGCCCATCAATTGGGCAATCATCAACGGGGAAACCATCAGCGGAACCACCGTATTCTTCATCAATCAGGAAATCGACAAGGGAAATATCATTTCGTACCGCAAAGAGGCAATTTACCCCGACGACAATGCCGGAACGCTCCACGACCGGCTGATGTACAGCGGGGCGACTCATTTGACCGAGGCGGTGCGTACCATTGCCGCCGACGATTTCAAAACCATTCCGCAAGATATTACCCTGCAAGGCCAACCGCTGAAAAATGCGCCTAAGATTTTCAGGGAAACCTGCCAGATACATTGGGAACATGATGTGGTACAATTACATAACTTTGTTCGCGGGCTTTCGCCTTATCCTGCGGCATGGACTACGCCCGTAACATCCAAAGGCGACCGGTTGACGCTCAAAATATACGAAACAGCGGTGCAACCCGACAGTACATTGTCGGCTCCGGCGGGAACCATCGACTCCGATAACAAGACATATCTTCGTGTGGCTGCCGGCGGCGGATGGCTTGATATTCGCAACCTTCAGATGGAAGGGAAAAAACGTATGGACATCCGTGATTTTCTGAGAGGGATTCCTGATATCACGGTTTTTTCAAATTTCCTGTCGCATACAACGGATAGCCCCTTATGATTTTTTACAGAGTCGCATTTTAAGGTGCACTACTTCTCATAGTATTTCAAAATCTATCCGATTTTGTAACCTTTTTTTCATGTTTACGTATTATATATGGTTAAATGTGTTTTAATTATTAATCTTATCTAAATCCCAAAATATGGTAAACGACAATGAACTGAAGCAGACGGAAAATCAAAGTCTGCAAGATGCAAAATACAAACGGATTATCATGCAATTGGCCGATGTTGTGTTTGTTGTCAACAAATTGGGGATCGTCATTGATTGTTCTATCGGCTACATTACTTTCACGAACTTGAAAAAAGACCAGATCATAGGATTTCCGATCTGGGATGTATATAATCTCATGCAATTGGAAGATTCCCTGTACAAACGGCCGATGGATATGACCGATTTACCGATTCTGCATCAGGTTGCAGCCAACGAAGAAAAAAGCACGCAGATTGTGACGCGGTATGATGGCGAGAAGTTGTATACCCAAGCCGAATATTTTGTTTTTGAAGAAGGTCGTGAAAGAATCTTTTGTATTGCCATCAGGGACATTACAGCCGAATATCTCCAAAAATATCATCTGGAGCGCAACCGTGTACGGCTGAGGATGATGGTGAAACAACGCACGGAGGAGTTTGACCAGTTGAATCAGGAACTCGAAAAACTGAATGCGGAATTGTCGGAACAAATCAGGGAAAAAGTAAAAGCACAGGACGAACTGGCTGAGGTAGTCAGGGCGCAGGCTTTGGCCGACAGCGAAAAACGATTCCGCAATATTGTCGACAAGTTGCAGGATATGGTGATGGTCATCGATGAAAATGGCGACATCGTTTACGCAACGCCATCGTGCAAAGCCACTTACGGATATGCCGAAAGCGAACTCATCGGCCGGTCGGCTTACTCGCTGGTACATCCCGACGATGTTTCCAAAATGAAAGTGTACATGCACTCCGTATTGCACTCTGATGAAACAACCGATTGCAATTACCGTATCTGCCGAAAAAACGGCGAATGGGCAAATGTAAAGGCAGTCATAGTGAATATGCTGCACGACCCGCATATCAACGGTTATGTGGTTACTTACACCGATGTTACCGAGCAGACACGGGCACAGCAGCGCATCGAATATAATCTTGCCAAACAGCAAACGCTTAACCGGATTATGTTTCCCCTGCAAAGTTCCGAAATCACTCCCGAAGTGATCAACAATGCCATTGCAGAGGTGGGCCGGTTTGCCGATGTGAGCAAAGTTTTTATCCTTGAGAAATCGTTCGACGGAAAATCGTCGGGGATCACCTGCGAATGGTGTAATTCGGATATTGCTCCTCAAAAAGACAGGTTACAGCAAATTCCCGTTGATCTGTTCAATCCCTGGTCTGCGGATTTTTCCGGCGGTATTATCTTCCGCTATCCGGGTAACATCAACAATACGAAGCGAAAGGACATCAACACCTATTTGAGGGAAACCATGTTTCCGGAAGATATGAGGAGTCTGATCGTATTACCTTTGTTCGTTGACGGGAATCTGTGCGGGTATCTTGGTTTTTCGGAATACCGCAGCGAGCGTATCTGGACTTATGAGGAAGAAAGTCTTCTGATCAACTTCGCACAAATTGTTTCGTCGGTCATTCAGCGTCAGAAATCGGAACGCGCTCAATATCTGCTTCAGCAGGCGCTCAGTACGGTTCTCGACAATATGCCGGTTCAGATTTACGTGGCGGATAAGGAAAATCACGAGATATTGTTTACCAACCGTACCGCCCGCGAAAATGAAGATGAATTGACAAATATCCGGCTCAGTATCAAAGATATGGACGTTAATCCGCACGAACAATACGATTCGCAAACAGACAGATGGACATACCGCGTTACGACGCCCATTACATGGATTGACGGACGTTTGGTGTATCTGCGCACTTTGGAAGACGTCACCGAACGGAAAAAGATGGAACTTGAACTGCTCAATGCCAAAAATCATGCAGAAGAGTCGGACAAACTCAAAACGGCTTTCTTGGCCAATGTGTCGCACGAAATCCGTACCCCGATGAACGCCATTATCGGACATTCACAATTGTTGTCGAAGGAAGTCACCACCAACGAACAGCAAAGGCATTGCAGCGTCATCAACGAAAACTGTCATGTATTGCTTAAATTGATTGACGATATTATCGACATCTCGAAAATTGAAGCCGAACAGATGAAAATCAACCTTGTTCCGTGTAATCTGAACAAATTTTTCAAAGAAATAAAAACGTACTACCACGAACAGATGAAACGGATGAAGATGGATAAAGTGGAGTTACTGTTCGACGATTTACCCGGCAATACGGTAGCGATTACCGATGTAGTGCGGCTACGGCAAATCATCGGAAATCTTCTCGATAATGCCTTGAAATACACAAATAAAGGGTTTATAAAGGTTTCGTGTACCCTTCCGGGCGACGGTTTCATTCATTTCGCCATCACCGATTCGGGTATTGGCATTCCCGAAAATCAGCATCAGGTGATCTTCGAGCGGTTCAGACAATTGGCGCAATTGCGCAATCTGAGCGGAACAGGATTGGGGCTTGCTATTTCCAAAAGTCTGGCGCAGATGCTGGGCGGCAATATGGACGTCAAATCGACTGTGGGAGAAGGCTCAACATTCCATTTCACGATTAAGCACCGTCCCGCGTAAGCTAATTTTTTTCTGAAATTTGTTTTTGAAACCAAAAAAACTGTATTTTTGAATCAAATTTTAATTTGAAAAAACGATGCAAAACAGGAGTTTAGTTTCAATCACCGATTATAATCAGGAGGATTATTTAGAAATACTTGACCGCGCTGCCGGGTTTGAGAAAAATCCCATTCAAAATCTGCTGCCTGATAAAGTAGTAGCAACTCTTTTTTTCGAGCCGTCGACCCGTACCCGCCTGAGTTTTGAGACTGCGGTACAACGTCTGGGCGGCAGGGTGATCGGGTTTGCCGACGCCGGTTATTCGAGTGTTTCCAAAGGCGAAACCGTGAAAGACACCATCAAGATGGTCAACAACTACGCAGACCTGATCATCATGCGTCACCCGTTGGAAGGCAGCGTCCGGTATGCCAGCGAAGTAGCCTCGGTACCGGTCATCAACGCCGGCGACGGAGCCAATCAGCACCCGTCGCAAACGCTGCTCGATCTCTACTCCATCAGGAAAACGCAGGGCAAACTCGAAGATTTGAATATTTTCATGATTGGCGACCTGAAATACGGGCGCACCGTACATTCGCTGCTCATGGCGATGTCGTATTTCAACCCGACGTTTTACTTTATCGCGCCGGAGGCTCTGAAAATGCCCGTCGAATATAAACTCTATCTCCATTCGCGCGGTATCCGCTTTTTTGAATATCCGGATTTTTCCGACATTCTCCACGAGGCCGACATTATCTATATGACGCGCGTGCAAAAGGAACGTTTTTCCGACCCTATTGAATACGAAAAAAACAAAAATGTTTATGTGCTGAACAACGCCATGCTTGAAAATACCAGACCAAATGTGCGCGTGATGCACCCGCTTCCGCGTGTGAACGAAATAGATATTGATGTGGACAATAACCCCAAAGCGTATTATTTCACGCAGGCGCTCAACGGGGTTTTTGTCAGACAGGCAATTATTGCCAAAGTGCTTGGTTTGTAACGTTTAACTACCAATCCTGTTCATGATAGTATCCCGTATGGTACGTTTCATCATCCAACAATGGAAATTCCCGCACGCTGTGCACCATAAATCCGCCATAACCGTTTTCGATATTGCCGATGATATTCACCGGTTCGGTAAAAAAGCCCGTTCCCGTGCTTTGCAATGCCAGACTGCGGTAATATTTGAGTTGTAGGCAAGCCGCGATAGTGCGTTGTAGACAAAGACGTAAAGAATTGAAAAACAAGTATAATTAAACATAAGAAAAACATGAAAAGATTAGTTTTAGCGATTATTCCCGCATTGATTTGTGGAATGGCGTTCACAAGTTGTGGTTCAAATAAAACAGAGCCAAAAGATGAAAAAGCCGCAGAGATGTACGAAGTATCAGAGTGGTGGCAACCGATTTTGCGAAAGCACAATATAGAACCGGTAGCCTACAATATTTTTGATAATGTGTTTATAATGGGAATGGAAGAAAATTCCATTAATAACGGCATTTGTACATTAAAAGTAGCAACTGTATTGAAAAAGACTAGTGACAAGAGTTATATTCTCATCAAGGCAGATAGTGTATACCACAACATAAAGGAAGGCTTTTTCGATATTATGTCTGGTAATGTACAAGTCTATGACATGGATGCTGATTTGCCTAAACCGTCTGCAAACCCCATGGATTTTATTCGTATGATACTTAGCGAGCAGTGAAGGCAATGATTGATTTGGTTGAGAGTAAATTGACCAACTGTCATTAATACTTTGTATTGAGCGTCAGAAAATCAAGCAGGATAGCATCCGGCGCGGAGATGCATCACTCCTGAATTTGATGAAATACAGCGTAATAAAGAGTAGCCTGTACAAATAAGCACATCCTGTAAATTGAAAATCCGGTAATGAAAATACGTACCGGACAGGCGGAGCTTTGTACTTTGCAAATGAGAGGTAAGGAAATAGAAAAATATTTTTTACTCGCCGAATTGTTGATTTTTTGACAAAGGCTTGCAAAAGTCATTGAACCGGTATAATTTTGCAAAGTTAAATTTTGTAATCACTGTGAGCCGTATGCGGTGAAAATCGTACGATCGACTCTTAATGGAGAAAGCGACGGTAACGCCGCCAACCTACTCAATATATAAAATGCCAGAATGATAGCACATTACCTTCATCAATATCGTAAAAAAATGAAATGGATTTTGACTTTTTTTCTCTTTCAGGCAATGGTTTGCTTTGCCCAGCAACCCGTAGAAATGGACTTGTGGCCCGACGGCGCGCCCGAAAATAACGGCCTGTCGGTAAATGAAAGGGGCGACGACTTTTCAGTTGCAAAACTGTATATTTACCGTCCCGACCAACAGAAAAACACGCGGGCTGCGGTAGTCATCTGCCCCGGCGGCGGATATGCCAACCTGGCCATGAATCACGAAGGACACGACTACGCCCGCTGGCTGATTGACAACGGCGTCACGGCTGTTATCCTGAAATACCGCCTTCCCAACCGGAATCATTTCATTCCGTTGAAGGATGCGCAAAGAGCGTTGCGTACCGTTCGCGCTCATGCGAAGGAGTGGAATATAAATCCCGACAAGGTTGGAATTTCAGGTTTTTCGGCGGGCGGTCATCTCGCGTCCACTGCCGCCACGCATTTTGATGCGGGAGAGCCGTCGGCTGCCGATCCGCTCAACCGCCTCAGTTGTCGTCCCGATTTCGCCATCCTGTTCTATCCGGTTATCACCATGAAGGAAGAGTTTACGCACCATGGTTCGCGTCGTAACCTGATTGGCGACGGGTATAATCCTGATTTGGTAAAACTCTATTCAAACGAGGAACAGGTGACCGCACAAACGCCGCCTGCCTTCCTGATCACCAGCGACGACGACAATGCGGTAGTTCCGCGCAACAGCATCGAATTTTATTCAGCGCTGAAACGCAACAACATTCCGGCAGTGTTGTACGTCATACCCGACGGCGGTCACGGATGGGGTACCAACCCTGAAAAAACGCAATATCCCGAATGGAGCGTACCGCTGAAAGCATGGCTGACAAAAATTGTTTTTTAATTCAATGTTTTGTATTATTTTTGTGGATAATTTGTAAAAACTCAAATGGCAAAAAAGGCGAACAGAACGGCAGGTACGGAAAGGCGTTTTATCAATCCGCTTACCGATTTTGGCTTTAAGCGCATCTTTGGCTCCGAAGCCAATAAGGATTTGCTGATTGATTTTCTGAATGCCGTATTGGAAATAGATGGCGGAATCGTGGACTTGCGTTATGATAATCCCGAAAGACAAGGTCGTGCGAAAATCGATCGTCGGGCGATTTTCGACCTGTATTGCGTCACCGGAAAAGGCGAACATGTTATTGTTGAGATGCAGAATGTTCAGCAGGATTATTTTAAGGACAGGGTGCTGTATTATGCCTCTTTTCCTATTCAGGAACAGGGTCAAAGAAAAAGAGACTGGGATTTTCAATTAACTCCGGTGTATTCGGTAAATATTCTGAATTTCAGATTCGGCAAAAACTCCGATGAAGAAGGGCAGTATTTTCATTACGTGCAGTTGACAGATAAAATCTCCCGCCGTGTGTTCTATGACAAGTTGGCATTCGTTTTCATGGAATTACCCAATTTCACTAAAAAGGAACATGAATTGAAAAACAATATCGACCGATGGTTGTACTTGTTGAAATATCTTGCTGAAATGCAGGATTTACCGAATGTTTTACACAACAATATTTTTGTAAAATTATGTCATGTGGCGGAAGTGGCTAAAATGACCCGTAATGAAATAAAAAAATATGATCAATCACTTAAACAATATAGAGATATGTATTTGATGGAAACCGCATTACAAAGGAAAGAGGCATTACTTCAGAAAAAAGATGCTGAAATTCAGGTGAAAGATGCTGAAATTCAAGTGAAAGATGCTGAAATTCAAGTGAAAGATGCTGAAATTCGGGATGTTAAAACTGAAATTAAAATGGCTAAAG
>Ga0082212_10002427_pt1 | contig 27151 bp, 20 predicted proteins | sample TergutNt197P3_FD_71548 | JGI IMG/M metagenome (GOLD analysis project Ga0082212, IMG submission 71548) | Neocapritermes taracua P3 segment gut microbial communities from Petit-Saut dam, French Guiana - Nt197 P3 | ecosystem: Host-associated > Arthropoda: Insects > Digestive system > Gut ...
AGAGCAAGGCGATCAATAATAGATGAGCCGCTTTTTTTAATCATTACTTTTTATCTCACTGATACAAAAAATCAGTATCATAGGAAAAATCAAACGGCACATTATCTTAGAATTGCTGTTAATTCAATGAGTTTCACCAAGAAGACTTACCCACTGCCAAACAAATAAATAATACCCTCCTTGTCACCTTAAACCCGGTACATTACGTATTACGTAACATACCGGGTTTGTCATTTCAATCAGCCATCAAATCAACTGATCTATGATAGTTCTTTTTTACATACAAGTCAAAAACGTTTAATTCCATTACGTCTGGCAAAAAACATCGTTAATTAATACTACTTTACCGCTTCAAACGCTTCTTTCAGTTTCAATTGCAAATTACTCAGTCCTTCCAAAAGAGCCGGCAGGTTTGCGGCGCACAGACCGGCATCCTCGTTTCTGGACGCAATTTCAAGCTCAAGCGCTTTTCCGGAAAGCTCCATGGAGCCAACATTGGCCAGCGAACTCTTCATGCCGTGCACTTCTATGCGGAAACTGTTCATATCATTGGCCGACAAAAACTCGGCCAGATTCTTGTTGCTCTTCTCGATTTCCTGCACCATCAACTCCAGCATCTTTTTGTACACTGCTCGCTGGCCGCCAACCCTGCTTACGCCTATCGACACATCAAGTCCGTCAATTTGCTCGACTATGCTCCAAAACTTATCGTTTTCTACGTTAGGAGCAGCAGCTCTAGGCGGCGAACCCGTAGCCTTGTCGTTGGGAAGCCATTTCTTCAGCATATGATTTCGCTCACTCCTTAAGATGGGTTTGGCAAGCAGGCATCACTCATGCCTGGGTACAAGCATATCATCTTTTGCGAACATAAGAAGTAAGCTGGTAACTTAATTCAAACTTGCCGTATCCGCAACCAAATGCCGAAAACCTTAACCGGCGTCATAAATTCTTATCCGCGGAACATAAAAAATTCCTTTCCCCAAACGGAAAGGATATTCTGTTTCAAGTAAAATACAGTATCATTAACGATTAAGCCGGGACGCTCAACGCGATAGAGGATAACGAAAACAATCCTCAAAAACTGAGAAGCAAACGTCTTCCAGTAACCCGGAAAATCCTTAAAAAGCAGAATTTTGATGCACAACGCGCCTGATTTTTTAACCTGCCTGGCAATTGTCTTCTGTGTCGCCGGCGTAACCACGGTGATCTTCCAGAAACTGCGCCAGCCGGTAGTTTTCGGCTATCTGGTCGCGGGGATGATTGTCGGACCATACCTCCCCGTCCCGCTGATCGCGGATGCGGACATTGTCCATTCACTCTCCGAGCTTGGCGTCATCCTGCTGATGTTCTTCCTTGGGCTCGAATTCAGCCTGACAAAACTCATACAGGTAGGACCAACAGCGGGACTGGTCGCGCTTGTGCAGACCAGCTTGATGGTGTGGTTGGGGTACGAAGCGGGGCTTCTGTTTGGCTGGCCTCCGCTTGAGAGCTTCTACGCCGGAGCGATACTTGCCGTCTCCAGTACGACGATCATCGTTTCAGCGTTTATGGAGCAGGGAATCAAGGGAAAGTTCACGGAAATTGTTTTCGGAATCCTGATCGTTGAAGACCTGATCGGGATTCTGCTGATGGCGATCCTCACGCCTATCTCCGACGGCGGAAATATAACCGCGTGGGATCTCGCCGCCACCTGCGGACGCCTCCTGGCTTTCCTGGCGGTCCTTTTGCTTGTCGGCATGCTGACCGTCCCGCGCATGGTCCGCGCCATCCAACGACTGAACCGGCCCGAAACCACGCTTATCGCATGCGTAGGCATTTGCTTTGCCTGCGCCATACTGGCCCGCGCCTTCGGGTATTCCGTGGCGCTGGGCGCATTCATCTCCGGCGCTCTGGTGGCCGAATCCGGTTTGGCGAAACAGATCGAAAAGACAGCAAAGCCGCTCTGCGACACCTTTGCCGCCGTGTTCTTCGTTTCCGTGGGAATGTTGATAGACCCATCCCTTGTCCTTAAACACTGGGCGCCAGTCCTTGTGTTTCTCGTTCTGGTGGTGGCCGGAAAGGTGGTCGGAGTATCCGTGGGAGCCTTCTTCGCCGGATACGGCACCCGCACCTCTATCCAGGCCGGGATGAGCCTGGGGCAAATCGGCGAATTCTCCTTCATCATTGCCAGCCTGGGCCTTGCCACCGGCGCAACGCGCGATTTTTTGTACCCGGTCGCGGTGGCGGTTTCCGCGGCCACCACTCTTCTAACCCCGTGGATGATCCGCTGGTCGGGGCCAACGGCCGACCATGTGAACCGGCTCCTTCCGAAAGCGGTGCATACCTTCGCCGCGCTGTACGACTCCTGGCTTGAACAGATGCGCCTCCAAATAGAGCCTGTTCAGACCTCCAGGAAGCGGCGCTGGCATTTTTTGATGCTTCTGGTCGATTTCTCGCTGATGCTTGGCAGCCTGGCGGTCATCTCCAAATGGCAGGAAGACATAACCAACCAGATCGCCTATTTCACCGGGATTCCCACGGCATGGGCCGATTACGCGTTGCTGGCGCTGGTCGTCTTCATCTCGGCGCTTTTCAGCTACAGCATCATCCACGAAACCCGAAAATTCGCGGTTTCGCTCGTCGACAAGGCAATGCCGCCGGCCGAGCCAGGCAAGCCTGACCCCGCGGCCTCTCCCCGGAGCGTAATGATCCTCTCGCTTCAAACCAGCGTGATCCTTTTGATCGGGCTTCCGATGCTTGCTATTTTCCAGCCCTTCCTGCCGGGCGTGCCGTCGGCCGCGATCCTGCTGGGAATTCTGTTCATGCTCGCCATATCTTTCATGCGGGGGACCAATACTTTGGCGGGGCACGTCAAAGCGGTGTCCGAGGCCATAGTCGAAAGCGTGTCAAAACAATCGCAAACAAGCAGCGCCCAGGAAGACGACAAAATAATACAGCGTGTGCGCAAACTCTACCCCGGCATGGGGCATATTGCTTTGCTGCGCCTGACCAGCGGCTGCTATTGCGCCGGAAAACCGCTGGCGCAAGTTAACGTGGGAAGCCTGACCGGCGCGGCAATCCTCATCGTTATGCGCGGCGAAGGAAACTCTTTTCTTCCCACAGGTAATGACATCCTAAAACCGGAGGACCTCCTCGTAATCGCAGGAACACCCGAAGCGGTGGAAACCGCCAAAGGGCTTTTAGCGCACGGGCCAGAGGACGCCATCCAGAAAGAAAACAATGCACGACGCTCCTGAGTTTTTAACCAGTCTGGCGGTCGTATTCTCCGTCGCCGGCATAACCACGGTAGTATTCCAGAAACTGCGCCAGCCTGTAATCTTTGGCTACCTCGTCGCCGGAATGATCGTGGGGCCGCATATACCTATCCCTCTTGTGGCCAATCCCAATATCGTCCAAACCCTGTCGGAGCTCGGCGTTATTCTGCTTATGTTCTACATTGGCCTTGAGTTCCGGCTGTCGAAACTCATACAGATAGGCCCCACTTCAGGAGTGGTCGCGCTGCTCCAGTGCAGCTTCATGCTCTGGCTCGGGTACGAACTGGCGCGTATGCTGGGCTGCTCTTCCCTGGAGAGCTTCTACGCCGGAGCGGCACTCTGCATTTCCAGCACGGTGATCATCGGAGCGGCATTCCTTGAACAGGGAATCAAGGGAAAACTCTCGGAGACTGTTTTTGGCATCTTGATTGTGGAAGATCTGATCGCGATCTTCCTGCTGACAATCCTGACCGCCGTCTCCTCCGGCAACTCTCTATCAGCCAAAGAGCTTGCCATAACAGGAGGCCGCCTCACCCTGTTCCTGGCCGTGCTTCTGATCGTCGGCATGTTGACCGTGCCCCGGCTGCTCCGAACGGCCGTCCGCCTGAACCGGCCCGAAACAACGCTTGTGGCAAGCGTAGGGGTCTGCTTCGCCTGCGCCCTGCTGGCCCATTCTTTTGGATACTCCGTGGCGCTTGGCGCTTTCATCGCCGGCGCTCTGGTGGCCGAATCCGGGCTGGAGAAAACAGTCGCGGCAAGCGTAGGGGTCTGCTTCGCCTGCGCCCTGCTGGCCCATTCTTTTGGATACTCCGTGGCGCTTGGCGCTTTCATCGCCGGCGCTCTGGTGGCCGAATCCGGGCTGGAGAAAACAGTCGCGAAGACCGTCAAGCCTATGTGCGACGGGTTTGCCGCCGTGTTCTTTGTTTCCGTAGGAATGCTGATCGATCCCTTGCTGATCGCGCGCCATTGGGTTCCGGTCGTTGTCTTTTTGACCCTGATCCTTGCCGGAAACATGATCGGTATTACGCTATGGTCGTTTCTTGCCGGGCACGGAATCCATACATCAATCCGCGCCGGGATGAGCATGGCGCAGATCGGAGAGTTCTCCTTCATCATCGCCAGCCTTGGCCTTGCGACCGGCGCTACAAGAGGCTTTCTCTTCCCTGTCACCGTCGCTGTTTCCGCGATTACAACCCTTCTTAACCCCTGGCTGATCCGATGGTCCGAGCCAACGGCCGATCGTATAAATCGTCTCCTTCCGAAAGCGGTGCACACTTTCGCCGCGCTGTACGACGCCTGGCTGGAACGGACACGTCGGGCGACGGAAACCGCGCAAGCCGTCCGGCAGAGACGCCGGCAAATCCTGCTGTTGCTGTTTGACATTATCCTGCTGGCGGGGCTGCTTGCGGGAGCGTCCAGACTCGAAGAGCGTATAAGCGTGCTGCTTGCGTCCGTCAGCGGCCTTCCGGTGGCCACCGCCCGAAATCTGTTTCTCACCGCGATCGTCGTTTTCTCGGCGATTCTTTGCTACTCAATCTACCGTGGAATGCGCCAGTTGGTAGTATTGCTGGTAAACATCGCTTTCCCGGCGGCCGGGGCCGGGCGCGTCGATCTGGCGGCAACACCGCGCCGCACCATGATCGTCGCGCTGGAGCTGGTCGCGCTCCTCGTAATATCCATGCCGCTTCTGGCCTTGCTTCAGCCGTTCCTTCCCAAATTTCCAGGCGCCGTTTTTCTTTTGCTGGCGCTGGTCCTGTTCGGTATCTCCCTCTGGCGGCGCGCCGCCAATCTGGAAGGACACGTAAAAGCGGTGTCGCAAGTCATTGTCGAAAGCATGCTGAGCCAGTCAGGCACGGAGGGAAGCGACAAAGAAGAAGAAGCTCTTCAGCAGGCCCGAAAGCTCTTCCCCGGATTGGGACACCTTGCTCCGTTGCGTTTGCAAGGCAACAACTATTGCGTGGGAAAAACCATGGGAGAAGTAAACATCGGAAACCTGACCGGAGCCAAGGTTCTTGTGATCCTGCGCGGCGAAGGAAACTCGATTCTGCCCACTGGCCGGGAAATCCTGATGGAAGGCGACCTGCTGACGCTGGCCGGAGCGCCAGAAGCAGTCAAAGAGGCCCGCGAGATCCTCATCCGGGGCCGTTAGTAACTTCAGGCAAAGCTATTTACGGATAACGAAAATAAAAATCACTTCACAGATTTTCCTGCCAAACCGAAAATCCGGCAAAAAAAGAACCCCGGCGGCTTTTTTAGAAACCGCCGGGGTAAAAAATACCCTATGCCGGATAAAACCTTTTAAGAAACGTTTTCGCGAAGAAACGCGGCGTCCCAATCCTTCCAGACCGCCTCGTACCCTTTGGCGCGCACCACGCGGCTGATCTCTTCAGGAGAGCGATCGTCGTCAATGTTGAATTGTCCGGTCCCATCGTCTTTTTGGGCATAGCCGCCGGGAGCGGTGGAGGAACCCGCGCTCATCTGCGTAATCCCAAGCGGGATAAGGTTATCGCGGAATCGAGAGCTTTCCCGCGTGGAAAGGGTAAGGCCGCAGTCGGGAAGCAGCAGCCGTATGGCGCAGATTCCCTGGACCATCTGCTTGTCCGTAACCTCGTAAAGCGGAGCAAAACCTCCTTCCGCCGGGCGGATGCGCGGGAAAGAAACGGAAACTTGTGTACGCCAGTACTTATGCGCAAGGTACAAGGCGTGCAGCCCGGTGAAAAAGGTCTCAACGTAAAAGTTCCCAAGCCCAAGGAGAGCGCCGATTCCTACCCGGCGAATGCCTGCCTCGCATCCGCGCTCCGGAGTTCCAAGCCGCCACTCGAAATCGCGCTTCTTGCCAACGAGGTGGAGTTCCTTGTACAGATCCGTGTTGTATGTTTCCTGGTAGATGGTAAGGCCGTCAACGCCCGCCTCCACCATGGAACGATAACCGGCGACATCCATAGGATAGACTTCAATGCTGATAGAGCTGAACAGCGGGCGGATCTTTCGTATGGCGGCGGCTATATAATCGTTCCCTATAACGCCTGGCGCCTCACCGGTCAGGACCAGGACATGCCGGAACTCATGCCGGTTGAGCTCCACCGCCTCCTGCTCGATCTCGTCTAAAGACAGCGTTTTGCGATTGACGGGATTATCGACATTGAAGCCGCAGTAAACGCAGCCGTTGGCGCAAACATTCGAGATATACAAGGGAACGTACATCTGGATGTTGTTTCCGAAACGCTGAAGCGTGTTCCGGTGGGAACGCTCCGCCATCGGCTCCAGGAAATTTTCCGCCGCGGGGGAAATAAGCGCCGCGAAATCCTCGATGCTTGGCCGTTCCGCCTGAAGCGCCCGCTCCACATCCTGGGCTGTCTTGCCCATGATCCGGTCCAGTACTTCCTTATGGTCATACTTTTTGAACTCGTCCAGAAAGGTCATTTTTCTTCCCTCAGGAAGCCGGTCAGCGGGCTGGAAGCCTCGGCAAACTTGCGCTGCTTTCCAAGTCCGGCAAGGAACGCCTCGCGCCCCGCTTCGACTCCCTTTTTGAAAGCGGCGGCCATCATTCCCGGATTGGAGGAAACGGCCAGCGCCGTGTTGACAAGCACCGCGTCCGCGCCCATCTCCATGGCCTCGGCAGCGTGCGAGGGCGCGCCCAGCCCGGCGTCTACAACCACCGGGACATGCGCCTGCTCGATGATGATGGCGATATTATCCTTGGTCTTCACACCCTTGTTGGTGCCAATGGGGGCGCCAAGCGGCATGACGGTGGCGCAACCCAATTCCTGCAGATGCTTGGCCAAAATAGGATCGGCATTGATATACGGAAGAACGGTGAAACCGTCTTTGACAAGGATCTGGGCCGCTTTATAGGTCTCAATGGGGTCCGGCAGGAGATAATACGGGTCCGGGGTAACTTCGAGCTTGATCCATGGCTCGCACCCCGCCGCGCGAGACAGCCGGGCAAGGCGCACCGCCTCCTCGGCGTCTCTGGCTCCGCTTGTATTGGGAAGCAGGAGGTACTTTTGGCGATCAATGTGCTTGAGCATATAATCCGCCGGATTGTCGATGTCAACACGGCGCAGAGCGACCGTCACTATATCGCTTCCCGACGCTTCCATTGCTTCAAGCATGGCCTGATTCGAAGAAAACTTCCCTGTGCCTACCATAAGCCTGGATTTGAACTTACGGCCCGCGATTACAAGTTCGTCCACCGTGATATCCTCCAAAGCATCTCCAATGTTTTCCCGGTCTGCCGACGGCAGGCACGGAATCGAAACGCTAATCGATAAACAAGCCTGATATCTTACCACGCCGTGAACAAATCGTCATTCAAAACGACGCTTTGCCATGGTCTCTTTCAAAACAGCCCGCGCCGGGCTTGCCGGCCTTAAAACAGATTGTCCTTCCTGCCCCTTACCCGTTGTAAAAAATCAATTTTAATCACATTTCGCGTGTACCCTTGCCCAGATTACAATCGCACAGAGTTTGCAGGCTACCAGACTCCGTTTTGCCGCCTTTTGCAATCGGTACAATGTGGTCGACACGCAACCTGATTTTTGCGTTTTTTCGACTTCTTCCGATATAACACAAGCATAGCCATCGCGCTTCGGCACATCGAATCGCTTTTGATTTGCCAATTTTTCACGTTCTGTAAACTTGCGATATGGCTCTAATTTTTCATCGAAAACTTTAACAAATCTCTCAACAGTTGAAATCAATTCCTTAATAAGCTCTGGATAGTTTGGTTTATCATTAAAATTTAACCCATATATACGTTTTTCTATCTTGCGCATATATTTAGCATCATCTCTCCAAATAAGCCCGCCGCCGCACTCTTTTTCTATATCAATTTCATCTTCTTTAAAACGCCCATACAACTCTTTATCATTTGGAATATAAACCTGGACTCTTATGTATCCACCCCTTTTAAGCAATTCAACAGATATATACGGGATCTTATAAAAGCCCTCCGAAATATCATTTATTTTGCCCCAATGAATACCGCCATCTCCAAGGCTCTGATAAAAACTGAACTCTACACCTTTTTCCCTCATCATTTTTTGAAATAACTCGAAAAATTCGATGCAATCTTCTTCTCTTGTCATAATATCCCCAGATCCCTCATTAGAGGTGGCATTGCCGATACTCACAGCGGATATCGCGGAGGGGCTTCTCCGCCGAGGCCGTCTCCGTTTGCCATCCCTGGCTCACTTCGACTGCAGGTTTCCTTCGCTCTCGCCGTCCCTGGCTCCACTTGGAAACCTATGCCCTCGTCGGAGAACCTCTCCTCGATTTTTGTCCGCCGCGATGAATGTCAGCCATATCTTTCGCCAAGAATGCTGTGAAAATGGGCTTCAAACCATTATGAATCAGCAGGTTACTCTAATGACCGTCATTAGAAATTAATGCCTGATGACGAATCCGGGTTTAAATAGCGCCTGGCAACGGCAGTCTCATCGGGAAGTATCGGGCGTCTCGTCTCCGCCGCCAAGGATGGCATAAAAGGTTATACGGGCGGAAAGACAGGCAAGCCGCGTCGATATGAGCGCCTGCTGCGCCGCGTACAGAGAGCGCTGTGCGTCCAAAACGCCCAGAAAACTGTCTATCCCCTTTTCGTACCGCAGGTTGGAGAGGCGATACGTATCCGCAACCGCCTCGGTAAATGATTTTTGCGCCGCAAACTGCTCCTCGATAGTGCCGCCGATCGCCAGCGCGTCCGCCACCTCCCGGAAAGCCGTCTGAACCGCTTTCTCGTATTGGGCCTTCAGGATCTCCCGCTCCGCCTTGACCACATCCAGCGCCGCCCACGCGCGGGCATCAAAGATCGGCAAGACAGCTTTAGGCGTGAATTCCCAAACCCCCTGGCCGCTCCCGAAAAGCCTTGAAAGATCCGCGCTTGCGGTTCCAAGCGACGCGGTTAATGAAATGCGCGGAAAAAGCGCGGCCCGCGCGGCGCCTATATTGGCGTTAGCCGCCCGAAGCAGATTTTCGGCCTGCATGATGTCGGGGCGGCGCAACAGCACTTCCGAGGGAAGTCCGGCAACGATATCCGCCGGAGGAACAATGCTGTCCAGGTCTTCCGGGAAAAGATCGTCCGGCACTCTTGTTCCAACCAGCAAATCCAGCGCATTGCGGTCCTGCGCCACTTTTCGGGTATAGAAAGCGGCATCCGCCCTGGCCGCATCGACTCTTGTTTGCGCCTGACGAAGATCAAGCTCCGGAGAAACTCCCACATCAAAACGCTTCTTTATAAGGTCATAAACTGCCTGCTGCGTTTCTATGGTGGACAAAGCCAGCTTTAGCGTCTCCTGGTCCGCGGCCAGCGAGAAGTAGGCATTGGCAATTCCCGACACCAAAAGAATCCGGGCGCTGCGACGCGCCTGTTCGGAAGCAAGGTACTGCTCAAGCGCGGCGTCTTTCAGGCTGCGTATCCGTCCGAAGAAATCGATCTCCCATGAGGTCAGCCCAAGGTTGACGCTGTATTCCTCGGGGCGAACTATCCTGTTGACTCCAGACAGATCGGCGGGCACCTGCCGCACTGACCCGCGCCCGGTCGCCTCGATCGTCGGCAGCAACTCGGCCCGCTGAACGCCGTACAGCGCCCGCGCCCTCTCCACATTTAAAACGGCGATCCGCAGATCGCGGTTGCCCTCCAGCGCCATGTCGATAACACGCTGCAGACGCGCATCTGGAAAAACTTCCTTCCACGGCATGTCAACCACGGAAGCGGCGTTGGCCGAAACCAGCGCATCGTTATACGAAGAACCCGTCGGCCATTCTTCCGGAATCGGCAGATCCGGCCTGGTGTATTTCGGAGCGAGCGTACAGCCGCCAAAGAAAAAAAGCCCCGCAAAAGCGATACACAGAACTGTATTCACCCTTTTCATATCAACCCTCCTCCGGAACCGTCGGCGAAACGGGAACTCGCGCGGGTCCCGCCGGAGACAACTTTTTTTCTTTCGAGAACCACTGTGAAACAACCACAAAGAACAACGGGATAAAGACCAAATCAATAAGAGTGGCCGAAACCATTCCTCCGGTTACAGCGGTTCCGATGGCGTTCATGGCGCCGGCGCCGGCGCCGCTGGCGATGGCCAACGGAAGGGTGCCGAAGAAAAACGCAAGCGACGTCATGATGACAGGGCGAAAACGGATTCTCACGGCGGTAAGCGTAGCCTCGACCAGCTCCATGTTATGGTGCTGCTGCTCTTTGATGAACTGGATAATCAAAATGGCGTTTTTCGTCGATAACCCCAATGTCGTCAGGAATCCGATCTGGAAATAAACATCGTTATGCATCCCGCGTAAAGTAGTCGCCATTACCGCTCCAAACACTCCAAGCGGCAGCATCAGCATGTTGACGAACGGAATAGTCCAGCTTTCATATAATGCCGCCACACAGAGGAAGATCACGAGGATAGAAAAGAAATAGAGAATGGATGACTGGGCCGTTGCTATCCGCTCCTGATATGAAAGCCCGGTCCAGTCAAAACCGATCTCCTGAGGAAGCCTGGACGCGATCTCTTCCATAGCCGCCATCGCCTCGCCGGAGCTCTTTCCGTCAGCCGCCTCACCCTGGATGTTTATAGACGGAAAGCCGTTATAGCGTTCAAGTCTCGGAGAACCGGAGGTCCAACGGCCGGTGGCAATGGCGGAAAACGGAACCATTTTCCCCGCTGTGTTGCGCACATACAGCTTGTCAACATCTTTGGGAAGCATCCGGTGCGTAGCGTCCGCCTGAACATAAACTCTTTTTACGCGCCCGCTCTGGATGAAATTGTTGACGTAGGCGCTGCCAAACGCGGCAGATATTGTGGCGTTGACAGACCTGACGGGAACCCCAAGAGCGCCGGCTTTTTCCCAATCCACATCGACCTGGTACTGGGGCACATCCTCCATACCGTTTGGCCGTACATTTTTGAGCCTTGGGTCTTGCCTGGCCATATGGATGAACATGTTGCGCGCGTCCATCAGCCCTTCATGCCCCAAACCACCGCGATCCAGAAGCTGGAAGTCGAGCCCCTTGGCCGTACCCAGTTCAACGACCGCCGGTGGCGGGAAAGCGAACACCATCGCGTCGCGAAACGTGGAAACGAACACCATGGCTCTGCCGGCCAGCGCATCGACCTTCTGCTCCTTCTTTTTCCGCTTATCCCATTCCTTGAGACGAACGAAAGCCATCCCCTGGTTCTGTCCCCGTCCGGCAAAGCTCACCCCGGATATGTTCATGACCGATTCGACCGCTTCCGGCTCGTTCGTCAAAAAATAATCCCGGACTCTCGACATGACTTCATCGGTCACCTCAAGCGTAGAGTTCGACGGAAGCATCGCCTGAACCAGCAGGATTCCCTGGTCTTCATCGGGAACGTAAGCGGTCGGCAGCCGCATATAAAAGAAGCCGATTACGCAAAGAAGCAAAAGATAGGCAATAAGGTAATGAGGTTTCCTTGTAAATGTGTGGTCGACCACACTCAGATACCGGCTTCGGAACGCGGAAAAAACACGATTGAACCAGCGAAAGAACGGTCGAAGGAAGAAAACTCCGCTTCCCTCCGTCTCATGCCCCTTTGGAACCGGCTTAAGCAGCGAGGCGCATAGAACCGGGGTGAGAATCAGCGCCACAAACACCGACAGGATCATGGACGAGATGATGGTTATGGAGAACTGGCGGTATATGACGCCGGTTGAGCCGCCAAAAAACGCCATCGGGCCGAACACCGCCGAAAGCACAAGCCCGACACCGATAAGAGCGCTGGTGATCTGGCTCATGGACTTGGCTGTGGCTTCCCTTGGAGAAAGCCCTTCCTCGCTCATGATTCTCTCGACGTTTTCCACAACCACGATGGCGTCGTCCACAAGAAGGCCGATAGCCAGCACCATGGCGAACATCGTCAGCATGTTGATTGACAAACCGAACAGCCAAAGAACGGCGAAGTTTCCCAGAAGAACTATCGGAACCGCAATGGTGGGAATGATGGTGACCCGGATGTTCCCCATGAAGAGGAATATGATCAAAAAGACCAAAAGGATAGCCTCGAACAGCGTCTTGACCACTTCCTTGATGGCCACTTTGACAAAAGGCGTCGTATCGTATGGATAGACGACCTTCATTCCCTTCGGGAAGTACCGGCTCATCTCCTCCATCTTCGCCCGTACGGCTTCGGCCGTGTCGAGCGCGTTGGCGCCCGCCGCCTGCCGGATCGCAAGACCGGCGGAAGGTCTGCCGTCGCTGAACCCCTGGATGTCGTAGGTTTCCGTACCCAGTTCCGTGCGCGCCACATCCTTGATCCGCACAACGGAACCGTCCGGGTTCGTGCGGATCGGTATGTCGGCAAACTCTTCCGGCGTCTTCAGCATGTTCTGGACGGTTATGGTCGCGTTCATGCGCTGCCCCCAGATCGCGGGGGCGCCGCCAAGCTGTCCGGCGGAGACTTCGGCGTTGTAGGTCTGGATCGCGCTGATCACATCGTCTGTGGAAATCCGGTAATCCGTCAGCTTGCCGGGATCAAACCAGATCCGCATGGCGTACTGGGTCCCGAAAGTCTCCACCTCGCCGACTCCGGGTATGCGCGACAGCACCTTTTCAAGATTGGACTGGGCGTAATCCCGCAGGTCGTTCCCGTCCATACTGCCGTCTTCCGAGACAAGGCCCACTATGATCAGCCAGTTACGGGTGGACTTGCTGACCTTGACGCCGGCGCGCTGAACCTGTTCCGGCAAGCTGGCCATGGCAAGCTGCAGTTTGTTCTGCACCTGCGCCCACGCCAGATCCGGGTTGGTGCCCGCGGCAAAGGTAAGCTCTATGCGGGAGGTGCCGGCCGAACTGCTCTGGGCGGAGAGATAAAGCAGTTTGTCGAAACCGGTCATCTTCTGCTCAATGATCTGCGTAATGCTGTCCTCTACGGTCTTGGCCGAAGCGCCCGGATAAAAGGCGTCGATCGCAATAGACGGAGGAGCGATGGTGGGATACTGCGATATAGGAAGATTATGGATGCCAAGGGCTCCCGTCACCATAACGATGATGGCAAGCACCCAGGCAAAAACCGGCCGGTCGAGGAAAAATCGGGATAACATCTATCTCGCCTCCATCAAAGCTCTGTTTCAACGCCCAGGTTTATGGCGCTCACGGAAGCGCCGGTCCTGATTTTCTGTATCCCTTCGACAATTACGTTGTCGCCGGCCGCAAGCCCTTTTGAAACAAGCCATCTACTGCCGATCGCGCGCTCTAAAGAAAGCGGTCTGGCCGCCACCTTGCTTTCGCCATCGACGATCAGAGCAAACGGGTTTCCCTTCGGATCACGCATGACGGACGGCTGCGGAACCAGGATAGCCTGCTGGTTCACCCCTTCCGGAATCACCGCGCGTACGAACATTCCGGGCAAAATAACGCCCTTCGGATTGGGAACAACTATGCGCAAAATCACGGAGCCGGTTGTGGAATCCACGGTAACATCTTGAAATTGCAGCGTTCCTTCCTTCGCATATTCCGCGCCGTTCTCCAGGAAAATTTTCACCGGTCTTTGGCTCGATCCCCGCTGCAGGCTGCCGGTCTGGATGCGCTCCCTCAACGCCAAAAGCTCGGATGTGGACTGCGGCACATCGATGTAAATGGGATCCATCTGCTGGATGGTTGACAACTCCATAGGTTGGTGTGCCGTCACCAACGCGCCATCCGTGACGTTGGATCGTCCGATGCGGCCGGATATGGGCGCTACTACCTTTGTGTACCCCAGGTTGATCCTTGCGGCTTCAACCGCCGCCTTGTGAAACTCGACATCCGATTCCGCCTGTTTCAAAGCCGCGGTCACGTCGTCGTAGTCCTGTTTGCTAACCGCCCTTGAATCCAGCAGCTCTTTGTACCGGTCGGCCCGCGACCGGACCGCCGGCAGATTGGCTTCGGCCCTGCCAAGCGCGGCCCTCGCGTTTTCCAGCGCCGCCTGGAAAGTAGCGGGGTCAATCTGGTAGAGCACCTGGCCCGCGGCCACATCGGACCCCTCCCGGAACAGGCGTTCCCGGATGATCCCGTTGACCTGCGGCCGGATTTCCGCGACACGAAACGCCGCCGCGCGTCCCGGAAGCTCCGTCGTCAGTTCGATTTGACGCGGCGCCACCGTCATAACAGTCACCTCTGGGATAGCCTGCTGCTGCGCCTTGTCTTTTTTGCCGCATCCGCCGACCACCATGCCGCCAAAGACAAGCGTAAAAACCATGATCCATGCCAGCGGTCCGCAAAACCTATCTTTTGGTTCCATTACCGAAACCCTCCGATTTGTTTCTATTATTTCCATTGTTAAACGAGCAGTCCCTTAAAGAAAATGTTCAGTATCGTATCCGGGTTATCCAGAACCGGATGTCCATCAGGATGGTTCATCCACAGGCGCAGGAACGCAAACGTCACCCCTTCAATGGCCACAGCCAGATAGTACGGTTCGGCGACATTATGAAACCGCCCGCGCCGTATCCCCTTTTCGAAGATCGCGGCCAGTTTCCGCAAATTCTCCTCGTGCCTGCGCCGCATTTCCTGATCGAGCCCGGCCAGGACATTGTGGCAGGAACCCTGGATTTCAGAAAAATAGATCCGGATCATGGCAATGTTAGCGCGAAAAGCGTCCCCTTTGAACTTGAGGTAGTTCCGAAGCTGTTCGACTTCGTCGTCCGACGAAGCGAACGCGCTTGCGATACCGCTATGGAATACATCCGTATGTTCCAGAACAAGCGCCCGGTACAAATCCTCTTTACTCCGGAAAAACTTGTATAGCGTCCCTATGGCAAACTCCGCTTTTTCCGCGATTTCCTGCATCGAAACATTGGCGTAACCCTTATTCGAAAACAGGTCGAGCGCCGCGGCGAGTATCTCTTGCCGCTGCGTCAGTTTCTCCCGTTCCCTCCTTGAGAGCTTCTGCTCTTCCGACATCCGGCTCTCCTTCTCAGCACAAACTAACTGCTTCACCCTAAATGAATACAGCGTCACATTATAGAACACCTCGTCACAAAACAAACAACCTATTTTACGAAACCGCCGGCAAGGTCGGCTTCTGTCGATTCTAAACCTGTTTTTCCGCCTGTTTCAGCCGATGCCAGAAACGTTTCCTGAAATGGCGCTGGACCTACCCCGCGCTCGCGGCGTTGAATACTTCCGGAGCGGTCGCGGGCTTTGACTTCCTTCATGCCTGTCATCCGGCGCCGGCTCTCTCTCTTGCGCGGCAGAGATCGCATGCTTTATCGCGCCGGAATATAACAGGACACGGTTCCGGGCGACGCCTGCCGGAGGCGCTTGATTGACGGCGGCAAACGAGGTATCGACAACATCCTCGCCGGCATTTCCTCACGCAACATCGGCAGCCTGGCATTCCATGTTTGTATGGGTTTTACTAAACGCGGGCGGATTGCCGGAGACAAAACCAGGTTCGGCCAGGAGTTTGATGTGGTATCCATGCAACGCAGACTACCGCGAAAATGATACGTTTAGCCCTCGCGCGGAGGGACCATTTTGCTTTAATACGGCACTAATATGAATCTAATAAGATTTTTTTAACGAATATTTCGAGAGGATACCAGAAATGCAACGCATGGCCGAGGAGCTAAAAGCAATAGGGAAAAAAGCCGCGGTTAGGCAGTCTATTGTCATCTTACTTATAGCAGCGTTCACCTGTATTTTCTTTTCTTTTGATTTACCTGTGTTTCTGAGTGCGCATCGGCAACTTATAGCATATATTACGTGCGCTTTGGCTGCAATCTCTTTAGCTATAACCTGGAAAGACGCAGAAAAAAATAGCCTTTTAAAAGAGATTGAAAAAATCTGCAAAACAACTTCTAACCCTGGAGCTACGATGGCGCGCCTGGAAGAAACATGGAGAGACGGTCTTGATTTAAAGCCAGGGCGCATCGACAAAGAATATATCATTTACCTGAATGGAACGATTCTTAAAATTATTCCGCTAAAAAATGTTGTTTGGGTTTACGACGAAATATCAGACGATAAATATGGGTATGTTTACCTATTTGTATGCTTTGACAACAACAAGTATCAGTCAATCAATTTTTTTAATCACGACGCCCCTGATATGATTCTAAATTATATTTCAGAAAACTGCCCTGATATTGCGACAGGTCACGAAACAGAAATAGAAAAGCTCTATGACAATAAAGATATGGATGGTGTAAGGAAATACGCCCGCGCCAAACGAAATCGAATATAGACGCCCAACACGCTAGCATCCCAAGATCAACCAAACCCATCGTAGCCGCGTTATCTGTCGGTGTGGGTGGCGCTTTCGGTGCCGGCGTGGCCACGTATTGATCTTTTGAAGCGTATGCGCAGCGGCATACGGAACAATTTCAGCCTTGCCGTCGCGCTTGTACAGGCCGAATACGATAGCCTTGCCGCCCGCTCCGCGTTCTCGTTTCCACTTCACCCGGTGTAGCCCAAAGCAGCTCTGGTACGCTTCGAGTTCGCCAGTGAACGGCGAGGTCTCGCATGCATACTCTCTTCTTCAAGCGCGAATCAATGAGCATCCACGGTCTTGCGGCTAAGTAGTGTCATTTCCGCGGTTTGCGCCGTAGCCAGGTCCAACGCGAAGCACTTCACTATTTGCCGGAATTTCGCCTCTGTTATGCGTGAACGGCGGATGTACTTGTTTTCCATTGATATGCCTCAGTTTAAAGCGTACCACTACCTCCCGGTCTGAACATGTCCCAAGGTTATAAAAACAGACAGCGATCAGCCGTATCCGTCAACATTAGAAAAGAACACGGAAAAAACAATGACACCTTTAGGCTCATTTTTCAAAGATACCCTAAACTAACTATTTGGCATAACCATTGAATATTAATCTGTTTATTGTATCTGCGTTGCACTTTATCTGACGACAAACAATGCCAAAAATTTATATACTATGTATAACCCGGAATAAATATGGACTTGGCAACATATTTAATGTTTTAATAAAGAAGAAAATACCGTCACAATATAAAATATAATCACTGCCTAACTAAAGAAACTCCGGAGGGTCCGATGAAGGTTGTGGCCGTTCTTGGAAGTCCCCGCACAACCGGAAACAGTTCCGCTATCGCCCGGCGATTCATGAAGGCAGCGGCAAAGCAGGGCGCCCAGACACGCACTTTCGAGTTGAACCAGCTTACTTGCCGTGGATGTCAAGGGTGTTATGCCTGCAAGAAAGAATTCGACAAATGCGTCTTGACGGACGATCTGGCCGAGGCGCTTTCCGCGGTAAAGGACGCCGACATCGTGGTCATGGCCTCCCCAATCTATTTTGGGGACATTACCGCCCAGCTCAAAACATTTATCGACCGATCCTTCTCATACCTGAAACCGGATTACTTCACAAACCCGCAGCCAAGCAGGCTGTCTAAAAAAAAACTTGTATTCGTGCTTTCTCAGGGGCTCCCGGACGAAAAATCGTTCAGCGATGTCTATCCGCGCTACAGCGGTTTCCTCGAATGGATGGGGTTCTATGACAGCCGCCTGATCCGCGCCTGCGGCGTCGGCCCCAAAATCGACAACGCAATGCTTAAGCATATTCTGAAAGAAGCTGAAAAAATGGCGGGAGAGCTTCTGGCGTGAAACCGGACGCAAAACCGCATCCAGAAAAAATCAGTTCGCTGTTTGGAGGCAGAAAAGTTTTTATTTGACATATATTATCGCTTTAGTAATGTTACTTCATTAGTCTCATTTAACGGAGAGTAATATGCCGGGGATTCTGAAACACACCGATTACGCCTCGCGCATCGTTCTCCACATCGCCGGACTTGGAGTCGGCGCGCAGGTTCCCATTTCAGAAATCGCCACACAGAGGCTGATGCCCGCCCCTTTCCTGCGGCGCGTGGTCGCCCGCCTTGCCGCGGCAGGGATTCTAAGGACCGCCCGTGGCAGCAAGGGAGGCGTCTCGCTGGCGAGACCCGCCTCCGAGATCTCCCTTATGGAAGTGGTCCGGGCCATGGAAGGCAATATTGTCCTTAACCGGTGCGTGACCGAACCAAACGATTGTCCATTTTCCGACGAATGCCCTGTGCGCCGCACCTGGCTCGACATCACCCTCAACCTCGAAAAATCTCTCGAAAACGTCACCTTCGACATATTGTTAAATCCCACCGCAAAAACCACACGTAAACGAAAGGAGATCTGAATGGACGCGGTCTTTCTCTCACGACTACAGTTCGCGATAGCAACCTATTTCCATTTCATCTTCGTTCCATTGACTATCGGTCTGTCCCTGATGATCGCAATCTTTCAGACAACTTGGTACCGGACCGACGACGCCGACTACCTCCGGCTGACAAAATTCTTCGGGAAGCTCTTCCTGATCAATTTTGCCATCGGCATCGTCACCGGAATCACGCTTGAGTTCCAGTTCGGAACCAACTGGTCCAGGTATTCCATGTTCGTGGGAGATATCTTCGGGTCGCTTTTGGCCATCGAAGCTTCCGTGGCATTCTTCCTTGAATCGACATTTATTGCCGTATGGTTCTTCGGCTGGAACCGGTTGCCGAAAAAGCTGCACCTGGTTTCGATCTGGCTGGTCGCGATCGGGTCGCTTATCTCGGCCTACTGGATCCTCGTAGCAAACTCCTGGATGCAGAACCCGGTCGGCTACGTGATCCGGGACGGGCGCGCGGAGCTGACCGATTTCTTCGCGGTTATTTTCCAGCCATACGCCCTTCTCAAGATCGCGCACACGGTCGGAGCCACCTATCTCACAGCCGGCTTCTTCGTCCTTGGAATCTCCGCCTGGCACCTGCTGCGAGGCAGCCACGCCCAGGTCTTCCGCAAGGCGTTCGCGTTTGCGTCCGTATGGACCCTGGTCTTCTCCGTATTCCTGGTGGCGCAAGGACACATGAACGCGGGAAGCCTCGCCGACAAGCAGCCAATCAAGCTGGCCGCTATGGAAGCGCACTGGGAAACGCAGGCAGGCGCCCCAATGCACCTGCTCCAGTGGCCGGATGTTGATAACGAAAAGAACGCGATAGAGGCGTTTACCATACCGAAGCTTTTGTCGTTTCTGGCATGGCACGACGGAAACGCCGAAGTCCAGGGCTTGAAAAGCGTGCCTCTCGCCGACCGGCCGCCGGTCCTGCCTACTTTCCTCTCCTTCCGGGCGATGGTGGGGCTTGCTTTCCTGTTCATCTTGCTGTCGGCATGGGCATTCATCAACAGGAACAACCCTGGACAAAACCCGTTGATGCTCAAAATCCTGCCCTGGGCCATTCCGCTGCCTTATATAGCAAATGAGCTGGGCTGGACGGTTGCCGAGGTCGGGCGGCAACCGTGGATTGTCTATAACCTGATGCGAACTTCAGACGCAGCCTCTCCGATCTCCTCGGGGCAGGTCGCCATATCGTCTGTCGCATTCATCCTCGTGTACACGCTGCTTGGGGCCGCAAATATCTACCTTCTGGCGAAATATGCCCGGAAGGGGCCCGAAGACGTACACGAAATCGGCTACTGAGACCGAAGGAGGCTTAAGGGATGCTGGAAATCATCTGGTTCGTTCTCTGGGGTGTCCTTTGGACCGTATACTTTCTAACGGACGGCTACGACCTCGGCCTTGGGCTGCTTATGCCCTTTCTCTCCAAGGAGGACTGGGAGCGCAGAGCGATCTTTAACGCCCAGGGACCCTTCTGGGATGCCAATGAGGTGTGGCTGATTACCGCGGGCGGCGTGACGTTTGCCGCTTTCCCCAAAACCTACGCGGTCATGTTCTCTTCGTTGTACACGCCTCTTCTTATGCTGCTGTTCGCGCTGATCTTCCGGGGGATCTCCTTTGAAATGCGCTCCAAGGAGCCTTTCTCGTGGTGGCGCAAAATATGGGACGCCTCCATGACCGGCGGCTCATTCGTCGCGGCGCTTTTGCTGGGCGTCGCGTTTGCCAACATTTTCAAAGGGCTGCCGCTGGATCAAGACGGTATCCTGCACGGCAACCTGCTTACCCTGCTTAACCCGTACGGGCTGCTCGGCGGCGTGCTGTTCGTATTGATGTTCGCCATACACGGAGCTATATGGCTCACCATCATGGCCAAGGGCTCATTGAGAGAAAACGGATATCGTATCGCCGTGCTGCTGTGGCCGGTTTTGCTCGCCGTAGCGGTTGTGTTCCTCATCGTGACCGCGTTTGCGACCGACCTCTACGCCAATATCGGACGCTGGCCGTTTTTGGCGGTCTTCCCGCTGCTGGCGGTAGTCGGGCTGCTCTGTGTCCGCCTCTTCCTCGCCAGGCGCGACTGGTGGAAAGCTTTTGCCTCCTCCGCCGCGTTCATCGGCGGCGCGGCTGGCTTTGGCATCGCGGGCATATACCCTCGCCTGTTGCCGTCAAGCCTGGACCCTGCCGCTTCTCTGACCGCCTTCAACAGCGCATCGAGCACATTGACGCTATCCATCATGCTTGGGGTAGTCCTGGTCTTTATCCCGATCGTCCTGGCGTATCAGGTGTGGGTACACAAAAAGTTCACATCCGAGATCGACGTGGAAGCTCTCGCGAAAACGGGGAAATAAAATACGGGACGCCGCTCCTGGGCGTCCCGCCAGCAAAATTTGTTGCGGCATGATAAAGGGCGCTCCGGCAAAACTTATGGAAAAACCGGGGCGCCCTCTCTATTTCATCTCTCCATATTTTTTTCTCTTATCCGGGCGGTTTCTTTCGTTCGAGACACTCTCCTCTGAGCGCGCTTGCTTGCCGTCCATGGTTTCGCCAAGCTGGGCACTGCATATGCCAGAGCCGCGCTACATAGGGCAAATCGCATGGAGGCTTCTCCTTTGGGTACGCTCGCTCGTCATCCTTGACTCGCATCGCTGCCCTGTTTCTTGTTTCGCCATCCATGGTTTCGCTGCGAAACAGAAGGCATCTCCCGTCGGAGAGATACCGTCTTACGCTGCCAACTCTGTTGAAGCGTAATTGTGTTGATATGGGAGCTGATTTTTGAGCACGCCGAAGCAAAGATGAACGAGTTTTCGCATGGCAGCGCCAATGATAGACATGTTGCATTTACCACGCTCAGCCATGCGTTGAGCCATGTTGCGGATGTGAGGGTTGTGCGTTTTGGCAGAAATAGCCGCCATGTAGCTTTGCGCGCACTTTGGCCGGACCGTTCCTGGACAGGCGCGAACGTCCCCTTACCGAAGAACCCGATTGTCGCTGTATCGGTACCAACCCCAAGTAGGCAATGGATTGTTCGCAAAGCGAAACTGGAATAAACTTAGAAAAACTCTTACCCAGCCACTCTGGAGGAAGCTCGATGAAAATCGACAGGCCGCGTGAATACGTGATCCAGAACCTCAAGTACGCTTTCAATCCCTCCTCGATTGCTATCGTCGGAGTATCTAACAATCCGGCCAAGTTTGGATTCCAAGTGGTCCACGGCCTGAGAAGATACCGGTACGCCGGAAAAATTTTCGCGGTAAACGAACACGAAGATAACGTCCAGGGGCTCAAGGCGTACCGCAAGCTCACGGATATACCAGAGCCGGTCGATATGGTTTTCATCGCGGTCCGGGCTGAAAAAGTAGCTCCAATAATTCAGGAAGCCATTGAAAAGAAAGTTCGGATCGTCGCGATCGCCACCAGCGATTTCACGGAAACCGGACGCGACAACCTGCAGGACGAGATCACCAATTTGTGCCGCAGCAACAAGCTGCCCATGCTTGGTCCCAACCTTCTCGGCATCGGCAATCCGCATTTCGGGTTCAACTGCGGGTTTGCTCCCGTACTCCCGAAAAAAGGCGGCGTGGCGCTTATATCCCAGTCGGGATCGGCCATGCTCGGAGCGATGGGAGCCTCACAGCTTCGGCACTACGGATTAAGCTTCTTCGCGGGACTTGGCAATAAGGCCGACGTCGACTTTTCCGAAATGATGCTGTACGCGATGGGAGAACCCTACACCCGGTGCATAGCCATGTACATCGAAGGGCTTGACTCGCCGGACGCCTTCATAGACGCATGCAGGGAAATCGTCTTAAAAAAACCTGTCGTCCTTCTCAAGGCAGGCTCCTCCGCGCAGGGCGCCAAAGCGGCGTTTCGCCACTCAGGCGCAAAAAACATCGGGGTAAACAACGCGGAGTTCGAAAAGATCTTCGAAATGGCGGGCGCAATCCGGGTTGATACCTGGCAAGAGTTGCTCGACGCGTCCCTGGCGCTGTCGATGCAGCCGCCTCTCAAAAACGATAATGTGGCGCTTGTTACAAACGGCGGCGGCTCGGGTGTCCTCTCCGCCGATCACTTCGAGAGGTGCGGCCTTCCGATGAAGGATCTTGCGGAGATCTCTCCCGACCTGGCCGACAAAATGTCTCCGCACATGCCGTCGTACTGGTCCGGCTTGAACCCGCTCGACCTTTCCGGTACTGCGGCGCCATGGCAATACGAGATCGCTTTCCAGAATTGCTTTGAGGACGACAACGTTTCCTGCGTGATGGGATCGGTATGCACCACGGCGGTCACCAACTACTCCGCCATCACAAGCGTCGCCATCACTGTCCATGAACGGTACAGACACCTGGGCAAACCATTTGTCATGGAAATGCACGGCGGAAACACATGTAATGAAGCCATCGTCGAACTGCGTAAGCACGGAATTCCAGCCTACCCGACGCCAGAGCAGGCCGTAAACGCCGTCGTCGCGCTGCGCAAGTATGCCCGCATACGGGAGAAGAGAACCTAAAGGAGCCGATAAAAAACGCCGGCTCCGGTATTTACAGGACACGCCGAACATGACGGCTCCGAAGAGATCTTCGGGGCCGTCATGTTTTTATCCAGGATCCGCCATCAGGCATTAATTTCCAATTGCGGCTATTAAGAGCAATCTGTTGATTCATTATGGTTTCAAGCCTGTTTCCACAAAATTCTTTGAGGAAGATCCGGGTAACATCAACCACAGAAGACAAAAATCGCGGAAGGGGTTCTCCAACGAGGGCACAGGTTTCCGGGCAAAGGAGAGAATAGCTCCTGTCGCGGGTTATTTACCCTGCCGCAATACCTGCCTGCCTTTGGCCGTAAGCCTATACCGTTGTGTCGGGCTATGCGGAGTCCATGCACCCAGTTTTTCATAGGCCGCGACCGCGCCGCGCACTTTCTGAATGTCACGCGGCGGACCTACGACCTGTTTGCCGTCTATAATGGCTGTGACCTGCTCCAGGCTTAGAGTATTATTCTCAATGGCAAGTGACGCATGGATGGTCCGGATGCGGTTTTCGCGTCTAAGCCGCGGGGAAAGAACTTCCGCTGAAAAACTGCCGGAAACAGGAAAAACAGCAAGCCGCTCGCTGATCGTCGCCGCCAATTTAAGAACCGTGCCGCTTATGGTATATCGCGGACTATTCACATTATTTCCGCTTCAGTCTTCAAAAGTACAATCTGACTATTTTATCGGCACGCAGGTGCAGATCTTGTTGCATCTGCAGTAACTGCCGCCGCCCACGCCGCGCGAAGGCGCGGAACTGCGCACCGCCACCGTATTGCAAGTGCACGTTACTACCGTATTACATGTGCATATGGTGCCGCCGACAGGCGCGCGCCCTTGGACACAGTTGCAGGTACAGACCGCTCCCGCGGGCAGCGGGTCGCCACAGCGCCCGATATATATGGATTTTTCGCTCGTTATCGCCTGCCGCGCCGAAACATCTTTTGGCATGCTGTCGGGGTCGTAAAGGACCGCCTTTATAGCACAAGGCGCTTCTTTGCCGGTCATTTCCCATACATAAACAGCGCCGGCGGTCGTTCCCACCGCCAGGAACCGGCTGTCTCCGCTGAAGGCAACGACAAAGACACTCCCTGAGTGACCCTGAAGAAGCAACGCAGGCTCGGGAAAAGGCGCGGACAAAAGCAAAACGCCGTTGCCTCCTGTTCTTGTGGCCAGCCATTTTCCGTCAGGGCTGAAAACTAAAGGCGCGTTGCGCTGTTTTCCTATGTCCAACATTTTCTCTTCGCCGCCGGAAGGCATGCGGCTCAATTTCAAAATACCCTCATCCGTAGCGCCCAAAAGCGTTCCGTCCGCGCTGAAAGCCAGTCTTTCCGCGGGGAAATTCCAACGGGTCAGCAGGTCCCCGGAAGGAACCGACCAAAACAAAACCTCCCTGGTTGAAGAAACAGTGCCGGCCAGCATGGCGCCGTCCGGTGAAAAAGCGATCCGCGAGTTTTTTTGTTCCTGCTCCATGGAAGCAAGCACACTGCCAGAAGGAAGCGAGCGAAACGTAATCCCTTTTTGCGTTAAAACCGCCATCGTTTTGCCGTCCGGGCTAATCGCGATATCGGTGAGGTTTTTCAGGCCGTCGCCCGTTATTTCCTGGCTGATCTTGGCAAACGGCGCGCGACGAAACTTCAACACGCCGTCAAAATGGCCAGTAACCAATGTTTTGCCGTCCGCGCCAAGCGCGGCAGACACAAGCTTTGGCCCGTCGGCGCCACCTAAGGTTTTTTGCAGCTTGCCATCCGGAATGGACCAGAGCTTAACCTTGTCGTCGCTTCCGGCGGTAAACAGCGTCTTGACGTCAGGACTAAAAGCCAGGGAGTGGACAGTTTTTCCATGCGCGGCAAGCCCGTGGATTTTTGGCGCGTCTATACGCGGCAAATCAGGAGGATAGCCCGGTATTTTCGGCTTGGCGGCGGGCGAAGAAGAGGATGTGTTGTTTTTGGGCTGCGCCGCGGACCCGGAAGCGCACCCGTTTAAAAGCGAGGCCATCGCACCCATCCCGATAGCCGATGTCAGCAGGAAACCTCTTCGCCCCATGCGGCAGGTTTCATCAATACCGGTTAGCGAATGCAGTTCGGGTTCTTCCCGGCTGCCGTCGGCATAAACCTTTTCCAGTTGAAACCGGGGCTTTTGAGTTTCATCACTCATGCGCAACCTCCTGTTGAGGTTTCTCGTTAAAATCCGCGTTTCTTTGCCATACCAACCCGCCGCTTCCGCGAATTTTATCCAGTATAAGGTATTTGGTTAACTCTTGAGTTATGACGCACCGGCCGGTGGGCGCGAATTCGTTGGCGCGTCCGGCTACGCTTGCCTTTATCGCGCAGTCGCCCGCGCAGTGCCAGCGGCAAAAACAGCCTTGGCAATAAGGGATGCTGTCGGCCGTGCGGCTGAAATGCGCATCCAGCTTGTCCCGATCCACCAAAAACTCGCCGCCGCCCCGGTAGCCGCCCACAATATAGCGCGCGCTCAGCGGATGCTCCTTGCCGTAAGATTCAAAACAGGTGACGACATCGCCGTCAGCCGTAACCACCAGCGCCCGGCACGCGGCCAGACAAAAGCGCAGCACTGTCACATCCGGCCTTGCGCCGGAGTAGAAAAAATCGATGCCATGCCGCGTTGCCACGCGGTGCGCGGTTATGAACTGCTCGACAAACATGCCGGAATCATCCACGGCATGCTCTTCTTTCGCGCGTCCTTCAAGAAACACCGGCTCCGCCTGGATTTTAATCGGCCGAAAATGATCACAGATATAGGCCACGCTCTCTGCCAGCCGGGCAATATGATCCCGCGTCACCGTCATCCTGATCCCGTAGGAAACATCGGATTGGTCAAGCGCGGCCAAGGTTTCCGCCACACGGTCAAACGAGGCTTTGTTTCCCGCCGCCGGACGCTGGCTGTTCTGCACATCGGGTAAACCGTCAAAAGAAAGGCTTACGTCCGTAAACCGGGACAGTATGTATTCTCGCACCCCGGAGGACCAATATCCGTTGAAAGCGCCGGACACATGCAGCGCAAGGCCGTTTTCAGCGGCTTTTTCGCAAGCGTAGTCTGTAATTCTCGTCAAGATCTCCCAGTTCATGGTCGGCTCGCCCCCGCCATGAAACCCAAGCGTCATTTCGTTTGCGCCACGAGCGACGACATCGCCCATAACCCGGTCCACAGCCGCTTTCGCCACTTCCCAGGACATCATTTTCGGCATGAAATCGCCGGATGACGCATAGCAATAGGAGCAGCGCAGGTTGCACTGGTTGGTCAGGAACAACACAACCGTGTCATAAACAACGCCCTGTTCGGCGTACTCATCCGCCAGAATGGGCTCTGGCGAGAAAAACCCAAGCTGATGCAGAAATTCCAGATCGGAGCCGTTTGGCTTTTCAGGATTCTGTGCCCGGCACTGATCAGTTATGGCATTGACCAGCGCGGGATTGGCGATAAAAGCGATGCCCTTGAGCGGCGCGTACACCAGAAATTTCCCTTCCTCCAACGGTATGGAGAAAACCTGCTCCAGAAGGGCGCCGCCATGAGGAGTAGCGGCAGTCGGGCCGGACATCGGATTACCTCGCGGACCTGGTAATTTACCTACGAATGATAACAGAACCTTAAACGCTAAAAATCGGTATGCGGAAGGCACGGAAATACCACGGTGTTGGGTTCGTCAAGCCGAGCGCGGCGAAGATGCGCCAAGGGCTGACCACGGACGAGCGCTCGCGGATGAAGGAGCTTGAGAGCGAGAACCGCGAACTTTGACGCACGAACGAGATATTGAAGAGTGCCGCGGTTTTCTTCGTGCGGAGTTCGACCGCCGCGCCGAAAGATGATCGCCTATATTAATGATGGAATCTCCGGCATAACGGTCGCGTTAACCCACCATTACATACATGACGCTTGTACCCAGCGGGCAAGGACATCTCATTGTTATCCCGCCCATTTTGACGGATGGCGCAAAAAACGCTTTACGCTTTTCACAGAGAAAAGCAGCCGTATAAGCTGGGCCTTTCCTTCTTCGATGTAACACTGTTGTTTCTTTGCTCCGAAGTCATCTTTTGTTCATGATGATTACGCAACCCATTAATTACATTAAGCTATTAATCTAATCCATAGCCGGGGTTGACAACTGTTCGGCCCTGCAGTTAAGTTGACCCATGATTCTCATTCGCAACCATCCACGATGGTTCATAGCCATCCTGTGTATAGCTACTCTCTCTCTGTCGGCTTGC
>Ga0082212_10002428_pt1 | contig 27146 bp, 30 predicted proteins | sample TergutNt197P3_FD_71548 | JGI IMG/M metagenome (GOLD analysis project Ga0082212, IMG submission 71548) | Neocapritermes taracua P3 segment gut microbial communities from Petit-Saut dam, French Guiana - Nt197 P3 | ecosystem: Host-associated > Arthropoda: Insects > Digestive system > Gut ...
TGGTTGCGGAAAATGTGCAAAAGGCTGTAATTCATTTGGTAATGGTGCGATGTACCTGCAAATAAAACAGGAATTGTGCAAGAATTGTAATGAATGTCAGATAGCGAAAGTTTGTCCGTCTGATGCGATTAAAAGAGTTCCAACAACAAAGGCGTATTTTTTGAAAGGATAAGTTTTGAACTAAAATTTATAAGATTAATAAAAAATGAAAAAAACAACCATCATTTTAAGTGCCTTAATATTACTCGTTGGTAGCATTTGCGGACAAGTAACGACAAATGAAAACGGTTCTGATTCGCTCTATAATATCCAAGAACGGTTCTTTTCGCAAAGAAAATGGTTCGATTCTCAATTAGAACAATTTTATTCGACCAATGTATTCAAACCTCAAGATTTAGAGTTATATGGATTATGGGATTTAGAGCCTAATATTAATAGAAAAGTTGGTTTTATTTCGCTTTCAGATAATTATCCTTTAAGTGAACATCCTGATTCACTTGCAATTCCCGATTTAAGTGATATGAAAGAAGAAAATATGGAATACTTCAAGTTAAGTCCAAAATACAGAAAGCGTTTTCTTTCCAAAACAAAAATTTCGGAAACTGATAAAGTGTTTGTGTATGATTATTCCACCGATGTACTTCTTTCTTTTCCTGTGAAAGATTTAAGTGTAGTTGCCTATCTTAACATATATATGAGTACTGACCAATGTCGTCCTTGCGACCAATATGATTATATGATTGGTTTTGAAATAGATAAAAGTCTTTTGAAAGGATTGAGCGGAGGTTTGGTATATGTTGGCAAAGAAAATCCTTTTGTTCAAGGACAAATGAAACCTATTATTTGGAAAAAAATCAATTTAAATGATTTTCCTTTTTCAAAAGCATACTTTCAAACTACTGATGTTACAAGCAATGTGTATTTGTACGAATCAAATGAATTTCAATATTTCATACAAGATTTTGTACAAGATGTAGTACATATTGCTTCTAATCTTTGGGCAAGACATTTATTGGTAATTGATAAAAAAAATGGAGAAAGAGTTGTTGAAAGAATGTTTCTTAGTGGAGAATACAGAAGCATTGCGCCATTGAATTTTGAATTGGATAGTGGATATTATGAACAATGGACAGGGAAACTTTTCAAAAATAAGCCTCCTGTTGTATTTGGATTTATGTATGATGGATGTCTATGTTTTATATTGTTAGACTCAACAGCGAGAGAAATTTGTATAAATTGCGATAACAGGCATTAAAATGATAAAAAATTAACCTTACAAATCTTAATAAAATTATGCTTCTAACAATCATACTTCAATCCCTCAACCGTTTCCCCAAACCCGATTTTGAAAGCGGTTACGAACACCCAATACGCGAATACATCGTTCCCAACGAGCCGTTTTGGGCATATATGGACATTGCGATGCTCGTGTTGCTGATGAGTTTTGTGGCGTGGGCGGTTATTAAACGGCAAGTTCGCACGCCCGTTATTTTGACATCGGTGGTTTCGGTTGCCTACTTCGGATTTTTCAGAAACGGTTGCGTGTGCAGTATCGGTGCGGTGCAGAATGTGGCGTTGTCGCTTGCCGACAGTTCGCACGCTATTCCGCTGTTTGTGCTGTTGCTGTTTATTCTGCCCATTGTTTTTACGCTGTTTTTCGGACGAGTGTTTTGCGCCGGCGTTTGTCCGTTTGGCGCGTTGCAGGAATTGGTGAATGTCAAAAATTACCGACTGTCGAAAACCGTAACAAGCGTGTTGGGAATTTTCCCTTGGATTTACTTGGGTTTTGCGGTGCTGTTTGCCGTAACCAACAGCCGTTTTATCATTTGCCGTTTCGACCCTTTTGTTGGGATTTTCCGTTTGGGCGGCGAATTTCCTTTGCTCGCTTTTGGCGTGCTGTTGTTGGTTTTTTCCATTTTCACAGGACGACCGTTTTGCCGTTTCATTTGTCCTTACGGCACTATTTTGAGCCTTTTTTCAAAGATTTCGTTTTTCCGTGTGAAAATCACTAAAAAAGAATGTATCAACTGCCAACTTTGCCACAATGCTTGTCCCGTTGATGCGATTCGACCGCCTTACGAAAACAAGGTCAAAGAAAGTCGTGCAGACGGCGTGAAGCGGATTTTGCGCTACATCGTTTTTCTGCCTTTGATGATGATTGCAGGCGCAACGATTATGCACGTGTTGAGCGACAATTTCAGCAAAGTGAATAAAGATGTTCGCCTGTACGATATGGTAATGCAAAACGAAGTCGAGCCGCAAACCGTACAATCGCTCGAACTACAGTCTTTTTACGGTCAAGAAACAAGAACTGTTGAGGAACTTGCCACACAAGTTGCCGAAATTAAACGAAATTTCCGCATTTATTCGGCGGTAATCGGCGCATTTTTCGGATTGGTAATTGCACTCACACTCATAAATTTATCGGTAAAAAGAACGCGGAAATTTTATGAGATTGATAATGACGATTGCGTTTGTTGCGGAAGGTGTTTTAAGTATTGTCCGCAGAATAAGTTGTCTTGAATAGTACGTCATTGCGGGCTTGACCCGCAATCTCCCGAAAAATGAGGATATTCTGAAACAAGTTCAGAATGACGGAATAAAAAAAATAATAAATAACAGAAAATGACTATAACAGAAAACACTTTCAATATCTATATTGAAGATTACATCATTCCAAAGGGAATGGAAAAAGCAGATATTAAGGCAAGAGAAAATATTGTTTGGGCAATGCTTGGCAAATGGCTTTCAAAAAATCCGTTGAAAAGAAAGAAAAACATTGATTTAAACGACTATATTTATCTGCGTTTTGACGGAATGCAAGAAACGGTCAATAAGGCAGCGAGGAATTACAAATCAACAATGGCAGTTTTTGAATTGGACTTTATACTTGCCAATGCAACCAAAACAGGCATTGACAAACCAAAGTCGAAACGACAAGAAAAATTTGCGGAAATGATAATAATGAATGCGAACACACCAGCGTTTCTTCCTTATTTTGATAAAGTAAAAATGTTGGTTGGAATAACTAAACAAAAGAAAGATGCAAAGAAAATTCAATATTCAATAACAACGATTGAACCGATAGGATAAAAAAATATCTTTCAGATTTACGCCGCAGGTTCTATGCTTTGCTACTGAAAGATAATCTTTATTCTTGCTGCAAAGATACGATTAATTTTTCAATCGGCAATAGAATATTTGAAAAAAAATAAAAAATGATTTATAAAACAATAAATAACTTACAAAATAAAATGAAAAAAGTAGTTTCAATATTATTTTTGAGCAGTTTTATATTGCAAACATTTGGACAATTATCTTCATTAGAAGAATTGGATAACAAAGTGCGAAAATATGCAAAAGAAGCATTCGACAGAGAAGAATATGATAGAATAATTGTCGATTTGAATAATGATAAAAACGATGATGTAATATATTCATATACTTGTGGAGAATTATTTTGTATAAGAGTTTTTCTAAACATTAATGGGCAATACGAAGAAAAATTATATGGTTTGTATTCTTACTTCTCTTTGTACTCTTTCTATGATAAGAAAAGGCTACATTTGTATGAATATAGTTGTTGCGGAGAAAGCCCTTTTTTTTCAAACAAAATATATGAATTCAACAAAACTTCTGCTATTCTTGTGGAAGATTATATTGAAACAAACGACGATTATGTGGAAAATCGGTTTTTAAAACCTTCAAAATATTTGTACAAATCTTATTCTGTAAAAATTTTCAATGACGATTATAATTTGAGATTTTCACCCGATATGGAACCATTTGAATTAAACGACGATATTTTTTTTACTTGTGATACAAAAACTAATATTATCGCAAAAATTAAAGCAAATTCCATTGTAAAAGTATTGGCTGAGTTTAAAACAAAAGAGCGAAAATGGCTATACGTCGAAGTAGAAAAACAATCTATAAAAGACAAATGCCGCATAACCGATTTTGAAAGTCAAGCAATAAGAGGGTGGATTAGTGGAAATTATGTGGAAAAAAATAATTTGTGAAATTATATAAATCAACAAAATATTTTAATCTTGAAAATCATATAAATCTTAATAAAATCACAGTTCAGAAATGAAAAAAACAATATCTCGAAACATCGCCATAGTATCGGCAATTTTCATTGTCGCATTTTCCATAATGTTTATAACCAACTATTTTCAGGTTAGCGGTGCGGAAACTATCCATTCCGAAGTACTCGAAAAACTTCGGCAGGCAAACGAGGAAAACAGCACGCCGCAGTTGCAACAACAAATTCGCGAAATGGACTTGTTGGCGCGCAAAGCGTATTTCGTCAGCCTCAACAGACTTGTTTCGGGTGCAGTCATTTTGTTGGTTATGGTTGTTGTGTTTGTCGTTAGTTTGCGCATTTATTTTGCAAAATCGAAGGACATTCCCGACAAAGAAATTGACCCGATTGACGATTGGCTGCTCAAATCCAAAACGCGAAAATACATCGTTTGGATAGCAGTCGGTTCGGCGTTTGGCGGAATTCTTTTCGCTGTACTGACTTCGCCTTATATGAAAAACGAAAAATTTGAGGAACAAATCGAAGAAGTAATTTCTGCCGAAAATTTAATTTCCGAAAATTTTGCAGAAGAAGAATTTGTAGAAATCTCAATAGACACAATTGTCCCAATAGATACAACGACAGTCGTAACCGAAACTATCGAAATCTCAAAAGTTACCCACAACGCATTTCGCGGAAATAATTCGCTCGGCATAAGCAGTGCGAGAAATGTTCCGACATCGTGGAATTTGGCGATAGGTAAAAATATTTTGTGGCAAGTGCCGATACTTCGCAAAGGTTTTAATTCGCCTGTAATCAATGGAAACAGAGTTTTCTTTTCGGGCGCCGACAACGAAGCACGAGAATTATTTTGCTACGAATTAACTTCGGGCAAACTGTTATGGCGATTGGAAGCCAAAAACACCGCAGGAATTCCCAAAACCACCGACGACACAGGACTTGCCGCTTCGACCGTTGTCACAGACGGCAAAGTGGTTTGCGCCATTTTTGCGACAGGCGATGTCATTTGCGCCGATATGAACGGCAAGCAACTTTGGGCAAAAAACATCGGCGTTCCCGACAATTCCTACGGATATGCGTCGTCGTTGCTTATTTTCGGAAATACGCTGATTATACAATACGACAATCGCAATGCGAAAAAAGTGCTGGCGTTGGATTTGGCAAACGGCAATCAACGCTGGTCAAAAGACCGACAAGAGCGAAATCCGTCTTGGAGTAGTCCGATAATTGCGTCGGTCAATAATCGTCCGCAACTCATTTTGGTCGGCAATCCTGGCATTACATCTTACAACCCGAACAACGGCGAACAAAATTGGCGTGTCGAGGCGATGTCGGGCGAACCTGCGCCAAGTCCTGCATACGTCAACGGAATTGTTTTCGCAGCAACCGAATATGCCACGCTGATTGCTATCAACGCAACAGACGGCTCAACGCTTTGGCGGAACAACGAATATCTGCCCGAAATTTCCAGCCTTGTAGCGACAAAAGATTTTGTGTTTTTGGCAACATCTTACGGCGTAGTAGCGAGTTTCGACGCCCAAACAGGCAAATTGATAAAATCAATGGAAACAGACGCCGATTTTGATTCGTCGCCGATAATTGTAGAAGGCAAAATCTATTTAATCAGCAAGGCAGGAAAAGTGTTTATTTTCTCTGCAAAAGGCGATTTTACACTGATAAATTCCTTTGAAACAGGCGAAAAAACATTTGCCACACCTGCATTTACGGATAGGAAAATTGTGATTAGGACGGAGAAGAGTGTTTACTGTGTAGAAGTGAAGTAATTTTGGAGACAAAAGGGATATTTTGCGACATTAGGGATATCATCGGAAGAAAACTCTAATGTCCCAAGAAAGTCCCTAATAGTCCCAAGAAAAAAAGAAAAAAATGACAACAGAAAATAACAACCAAGGTTTTATACCAAAGCACGGCGGTTACCGCAATTTGATTAGTTACCAAAAAGCCGAAATAATCTATGATGGTACGATATATTTTACTAATCGCTTTTACCGCAAACCCGACCGCACCATTGACCAAATGGTGCAGGCTGCTCGCAGTGGAAAACAAAATATTGTAGAAGCAAGTATGGCTTCTGCGATGTCGAAACAGACAGAATTGTTTTTGACTAATGTAGCCAAGGCTTCGCTCGAAGAACTGCTTATAGATTATGAGGATTTTCTGCGAACACGAAAACTGCCCATTTGGGAAAAAGAACATCGCTTGACTGTGCGTTTTCGCCAACTGAACAGAACGCCAAACGCAACTTATCAAACCTATATCAAAGCAATAGAAAACGAAAGTCCCGAAATCTGCGCCAATAGTATGATTTGTTTGATAAAAATTGTAACTTATTTATTAGCAAAACAAATGAAAACCCTCGAAAAAGATTTTTTAGAAAATGGCGGATTACGCGAAAGAATGACAAAGGCGAGAATTGAAAGTAGAAATAGAAAACAATAACATAAATGACTTGCACTTGTAACAATACAAATTCTCCCGATTTCATAGCCCAAACAGACGCTATAATCCAAAAAATCGGAACAAAGCGAAGCGATATAATTCCTTTGCTTCAAGCCATACAAAACGAGTTTGGTTATCTGCCTCACAATGCCATTGAACGCATTTATGAGAAAACCGAAATTGACCGCGCACAACTTATCAGCGTTTCCACTTTTTACTCGCAATTCAAGCACGTTCCGTCGGGAAAGCACATCATAAAAGTTTGTACAGGTTCGGCTTGCCACATCAAAGGCGCAGGAAATGTCTATGACGCTTTTACCCGCGAATTGAAAATCGGCGAAGGCGAAACAACCACTGACGACAAACTTTTTTCCATTGAAAAAATCGCCTGTTTGGGTTGTTGTACGCTTGCGCCTGTTGTGCAGATTGACGAGAAAATTTATGGACACGTTCAGTCCGGGAAAATCAGCGAAGTTGTGGAGGACTTTCTCGCTCACGCTGAGGAAAAAGAGAAAGCAGAGTTGGAAAACGGTCAGAAACAAATTATCGGCGAAGTTCGTTTGGGAATGGGTTCTTGTTGTGTGGCGAGCGGTTCGGGCGATATTTACAAAGAATTGTTGCACGCTTCACGCCAGTTGGGAATTGAAATTCATATCAAAATGGTCGGCTGTGTCGGCGTTTGCAGTAAAGTTCCTTTGATTGACGTTGTTCAGTCCGACGGCTCGGTAATGCGCTATCCGAATGTAAAAGCCACCGAAATAAAAGAAATTTTACATCATCATTTCAAATCGGCAAATTATTTTAAACGATTAAAAAACAACTTGTTAGGATATTTAGATATTTATCACACCGACACAACCTGGGATAATGTTGTTTGGAAATCGGAAAACGAACGAACAGACACAATTAACAACTTTCTTTCTAATCAATTACACATTTCAACCGAAGGTTACGGCATTCTCACGCCGTTGAATTTTGACGAATACTGTGCGCACGGCGGTTTCGAGGCGTTGCATAAAGCGTTAAAGAGAACACAAATGACACGGATAACACAGATTTCCACAGATAATAATTTCGAAAAAAATCCGTGTAAATCCGCGTCATCTGTGTCATCCGTGTTCAAAAACGAAGTTATCGAATCAGTTTTAAAAAGCGGAATTCGCGGACGCGGTGGCGGCGGTTTTACCACAGGAAAGAAATGGGAAATCATTGCCAAATCCGAAAGCGCCGTCAAATACATCATTTGCAATGGCGACGAAGGTGATCCTGGCGCATTTATGGACAGAATGTTGCTCGAATCCTATCCTTTCCGCGTGATTGAAGGAATGTTGATTGCCGCTTATGCGGTCGGTGCGTCCGAAGGTATTTTCTACATTCGCGCCGAATATCCGTTGGCGGTTATGCGGATTCGTGCTGCTATCGAAATTTGCAGAGAACGAAAAATAATCGGCAAAAACATTCTCGATAGCGGATTTTCTTTCGATATTCAAGTTTATGAAGGCGCAGGCGCATTCGTTTGTGGCGAGGAAACTGCGTTGATTGCTTCTATCGAAGGCAGTCGCGGATTTCCCAAACTTCGTCCGCCTTATCCTGCCGAAAAAGGATTGAACGGATTTCCGACATTGGTTAATAATGTGGAAACTTTGAGTCAAATTCCTTATATTTTGAAAAACGGTTACGAAAAATTCAGCGCAATCGGAACGCCGAGCAGCAAAGGAACAAAAGTATTTGCGCTCGCAGGAAAAGTCCGTTATGGCGGATTGATAGAAGTACCGATGGGCATAACGCTCAACGAAATTGTCGAAAAAATCGGCGGCGGAATTGGCGGAAATTCTCGCCTCAAAGCCGTTCAAGTCGGCGGACCTTCGGGCGGTTGTATTCCTGCCAACTTGTGCGATGTTCCCGTAGATTTCGATGCGCTCAACCAAATGGGCGCAATGATGGGTTCGGGCGGTTTGGTGGTGCTTGACGACAAAGACTGTATGGTTGATGTGGCGCGTTATTTTCTCGAATTTTCGTGCGAGCAATCGTGCGGAAAATGCACTTTTTGTCGTGTCGGTATCAAAAGAATGCTGGATATTTTCGACAAAATAACATCGGGAAAAGCCGAAGCAGACGACATTGACAAATTGGAACAATTGGCGTTGAACATCAAAAAAGCCTCGTTGTGCGGACTTGGAAAAACTGCGCCAAATCCTGTACTCACTACCATTAAATATTTTCGCGAGGAATACGAAGCGCATATCAACGGCGTTTGTCCCACGGGTGTTTGCAAGGCGTTGGTAAAATATGTTATTGACGATAAATGTACAGGTTGCACCAAATGCGCTAAAGTTTGTCCGACAGACGCCATTCCATACACGCCTTACGAAATTCATCATATTGATACTGAAAAATGTGTGCAATGTGGTTTGTGTATTGATGAGTGTAGTTTTGGGGCGATTAGGAAAGTACCATTGAACGATTAAAATTTTTAAAATATGAAACAATTTTTATTTCTTACCTTAATAATCATAACGGCAATAACCAACGCAACAGCGCAAACTGTTCTTGCGTCTGGAACTTGCGGTGCGCAAGGCGATAATCTTACTTGGACTTTGACCGTTAAAGGTGTATTAACCATTAGTGGAAGTGGCGAAATGAAAGATTATGCTGATGAAAATTATTGGAAGGATAATGATGGTGGTCCGTGGCGGTTTGAGCGATTTGACAGATTTAATCAAAGGCACATAGATATAAAAACTATTATAATAGGAGATAGTGTTACAACGATTGGAAATAGTGCTTTTATCCACAGCAATGGTTTAACCTCTGTAACGATTGGAAGCAGTGTAAGAACTATTGGAAGCGGAGCTTTTGAAGGTTGCAGCAGTTTAGCTTCAGTAATTATCCCTAAAAGCGTTGCAGATATTAGAGCGAGGACTTTTGCTGATTGCCACAATTTAACTTCAATAATTATTCCTAACAGCGTTAAAACCATTGGACAAGCGACTTTTTGTAATTGCCGAAAATTAACTTCTGTAACAATTCCTAACAGCATTACAAGCATTGGATGCAATACATTTAGTAGTTGCTATAGCTTAACTTCTATAACAATTCCTAATGGTGTTACATTTATTGGATGTTGGGCTTTTTTTAACAGCGGTTTAACCTCTGTAACAATTCCTAACAGCGTTGCAACGATTGAAGAAAGAGCTTTCTCTCTTTGTAGTAACTTAGCTTCTGTAACAATTCCAAGTAGTGTTACAACGATTGGAGTGGGCGCTTTTGCGAATAACAGCAGTTTAACTTCAATTGACATAGATGTTAATAATTTGCATTACATTTTTGACAACGGCGTTTTGTTTAATAAGTCAAAAACAACATTAGTACAATATCTTTTCAGCAACACAAATATATCTTACACAATTCCGAGCAGTGTTTTAATAATTGGAGAAGAAGCCTTTTATAATAATAGTGTAACTTCTGTGATAATTCCTAATAGTGTTACAACTATTGAAAAAAAGGCTTTTGATGGCTGTGTTAGATTAACTTCTGTAATTATTGGAAACAGAGTTACAACCATTGGTGCTGCGGCTTTTTCTCGGTGTCACAGATTAAGTGCAATTACCTGCTATGCTTTGACTCCTCCGAATTTAGACCTCTATGTTTTCGATAGTGTAAATAAAAAATCCTGTACCTTGTTTGTTCCGGCAGAATCCATTGAGTTGTATCAACAAACACCAATATGGAAAGATTTTCAAATTGCAGCAATAAAAACAAATCTTTAAACCAAAATAACTAATATGAGAACAATAACAACAATTTTCGCTACGCTGATAATTTTCACCACAGCAGCACAAAACACTTTCGTTCATAAAACGGAAACAGCCGAAATAATAATGTTATCCGAGGGACAACGCGACGGCAGAATGGATATTTTAATCGGCGCAACGCCCGAAATGATTGCCGAACTTGCACCGAACAACACTTATCCGAGCGCAACCAACGCATTTCTGATTCGTACAAAAAACGGTAAAAATGTCCTGATTGACACAGGTCTTGGAAACGAACTTTTCAACAATCTTGAAAAAGTAGGTGTTGCGCCCGAAGCCATTGACGCCGTTCTGATAACGCACCTTCACGGCGACCATATCGGCGGACTTTTGCGTAATGGAGAAAAAGCATTTCCAAACGCAATACTGATAATGTCGGAACTCGAAGCACAAAGCGCCAACGAAAATGCTCGCAAAGCAATGGAACAATACAAACTCACAACTTTTGAGCCGTCGGAAAATGCGCCAATGCCTGTTTTTGACGACATACGAGCAATGGCAAATTACGGTCATACGCCAGGACACGTTGTGTATTTTATTGATAACGTGGCAATTTGGGGCGATATGACACACGCAATGGCATTTCAAATGCCATTTCCGAAAGTGGCTGTAACTTTCGACAGCGACTCGGCAATGGCAATCTCGGCGCGTCTAAAAATGCTCGAATATCTTGTTGCCAACGATTACGTTGTCGGCGGAATGCACATTGCGTATCCAGGTATCGGAACGCTGAAGTCGAACGGAAAAGGCGGATATATTTTTACTCCGTTGCAAAAGTAGAATTATAAATAATCTGGATTGCTTCGTTCCTCGCAATGACGCGAAAATCAAGAGCAATGCGTCATTGCGAGCGATAGCGAAGCAATCCAGAAAAACAATAAAATAATATCGTGAAAATCAACCTAAACAATAAAGAAATCGAAGTTTCCGAAGGCGAAAAACTAATCGAAGCCATTCGCCGAGCGGGTTTTGATGTGCCGGTGCTTTGTTATGCGAAGGGAATGAAACATCAAGCGTCGTGTATGGTTTGCGTGGTGAGAAATTGCGAAACGGGACAAATCGTTCCGTCGTGTTCGACTGTTGTTGCCGATGGAATGAATATCGACAGCGAAAGCGATGAAATAAAAGACCTTCGCCGTCAATCGTTAGAATTGCTGTTGAGCGACCATATTGCCGTTTGTCGTTTGCCTTGCGATGTGACAAAATGTACGTTGCGCAAACTCGCTGCCGAATATCGTGCCAAATGGAACAGATTTCCGCGCTATTCGGCAATAAAAGACGCGAAACCGCAACACATAAAAGGTAATTTTTGGTTTGATGTGTCGAAATGTATCCGTTGCGGTTTGTGCGTGTACAATAGCGACGACGGTTTTACGTTTAAAAACCGAGGTTTCGCAATGGAAGTGGTTTTGCCCGACGAAAGCGTAAAAAATGTTGATGAAGCGTTGTGCGAAATTTGTCCGACACAGGCATTGTATATTTCGTCTGAACTATGATTTTATTAAGATTTGCAGGATTATCAAGATTAGTGTTCTTTAATAATCCTGTCAATCCTATAAATCTTAATAATCTTGAATTTAATTCAGGATTGGTTCAAGACTTAATAAAATCAAGGTTCAGACAATTAATAGGATTTTTTAAAGAAAGAAGAAAAGAATGTATTATTCAACAAATTACCTATCGCCCGTAGGCACAATTACGCTTGCGTGCGACGGCAACAATCTTATTGGATTGTGGAATGAGGCGCAAAAATATCACGGCAATACCATATTCAAACAAATGGTAGAGAGAGATGACATACCTGTATTTGACGCCACAAAAAAATGGTTAGACAACTATTTTGCCGGAAAAAAGCCAGCCATTTCCCAATTGCCGTTATCGCCTGTTGGCAGCGAGTTTCGTCAAAATGTATGGAGCATTTTATGTGAAATTCCCTACGGCGAGGTTATTACTTATGGCGACATAGCCAAAAAAATGGCGCTGAAAATGAATAAGAAAAATATGTCAAGTCAGGCAGTGGGCGGAGCAGTTGGACATAATCCCATATCTATCATTATTCCTTGTCATCGAGTTATAGGCTCAAACGGTAGTTTGACAGGTTATGCCGGAGGCATTAACACAAAAATAAAATTGCTTGAATTGGAAGGTGTTGATATGTCTCGTCTGTTTGTCCCTACGAGTGGAACGGCACTTTAAGAAGTTGTAAAAGAGCGAAAAAAATAATAGAAATTCCAAATCAAAAACGATCCTGACAATTATGAGAATTTTAATAAAATCTTGGTTCATACTTATTTTACTTTTGTTTTCTTGCAACACAAAAATCAACCAACCGGAAAACCGGAAAGAAGAGGAACAGGTTGTATATCAGATAGAAACAGAACAAAAAGATAGCTTAATTATTGCTGAAATTATTCATAAAAACCGGCAAGAGAAGGAATTTACCGAAAATTGGAGCATTTTTAGAGGAAATCCTGCGCTGAGCGGTTACACAAACGTGTCATTGCCGAACAAGCCGAAACTTTTGTGGACATTCCAAAGCGGCGCCTATACCAAATCATCGCCCGTTGTGCACAACCAAACTGTTTATTGGAGTAGCAGGCGTGGGCGGATTTTCGGCGTAAATATCGAAGGAAAACAGGTTTTCGATTATACAATGGAAACAGCCGTTGATGCAACTCCAATGGTGTTTGATTCGATATTGTACATTGGTCGCATAGACGGTAAATTGTGCGCCATTTCGCTGGCAAAGCACGATACGTTATGGACTTTTGAAACCGAAGGACAAATTTCCGCTTCGCCAAACCGAATGAATTCTGACGGTAAAGAAGCCGTTATCGTTGGCAGTTATGACAACAATCTGTATGTTATTGACAGCCAAAATGGACGAGAAATCAACCGTTTTTCATCGGGTTACTACATTAACGGCGCTGTGGCGCAAAGCAATAATTTTATTGTTTACGGTGGTTGCGATGGTTGGATTCGCGTCATTGACGGCGTTTCGGGCATTCAGACAGATTCGTTGCAAGCCGAAACTTATATTCCTGCTTCGCCTGCTATGAACGGTAATTGGGCTTATATTGCCGACCATGCCGGAAATATTTATGAACTCAAACTAGACAAAGGAAAAATAATTTCGTCGAAAAAAATAATCCAATCGCGCGACGACGACAGCAAATTTGTTTCCGTTCCTGCCGTTTCGGATAAGATGGTTTATATCGTTTCTGATGATAGAAATGTATATGCAATCAATCGTAGTAGAGACGTGGCGCGCCACGTCTCTACAATAGCGTGGAAATACCTTCTGAAAGGCGACACAGGCGAAAGTTCGCCTGTAATCAGTAACGACAAATTATTGGTATGCACTCGTTCGGGAATTGTTTCCATACTCGATGCAAAAACCGGAAAATTGCTTTGGGAATACGATACCGGTGAGCGAATTGATGCTTCGCCTGCTGTAATTAACGGATATTTTTATATTCTGACATTTAAGGGAACTTTGTTTTGTTTTGGGAATTAAGAATCTGATTGTCTGAAGAAAGTTCTTGGCAGATATTCTTCCTGTATATTTTCCATTGCCGACCACATAGAACTGCGAAATTCAGGATTCATTTTTTCAAATTCAGCTAGTAATTTTTTCATATCCGAACGGTGCGAAGTTTTTTCGTGAGGGCAATTTTTGTGTTGTTTTTTGTATCCTCGAATTTCTGCCAATTGCACAATCTCTTTTTCTTTGTTCATTGCCAATGGGCGAATAATTTTCATATCAAATTTATCCATCGTGGTCATAGGCGGCATCGTGCCAAAAGCACCTTGAAAAATCATATTCATTAACAAAGTTTCCAATACATCGTCGATATGATGTCCCAAAGCTATTTTGTTGCAGTTGTGTGTTTTAGATAATTCAAACAAAGCCTTTCGTCTGTTCCACGAACAAAGAAAACAAGGCGATTTACGTTTGTCTGTCGATTCATCAAACGAAATAGTATGATGCACAAAAGGAACATCAAAACGTTCGCAAAAACGTTGAAGATAGTCAATATCCGATTTATATGGAATATTTTCTACACTAATATGCGCAGCAACCAATGAAAATTTGGGATTAAAAATTTTCATCTTTTCGCCCAATATTTCTACCAATGCCAACGAATCCTTTCCGCCCGAAAGTCCGATTAAAATACGGTCGTTCTCATTGATTAATCCATATTCTTTGACAGTTTTATTAACACGTTTCTTTATTTTATAAATAGTATGAAGTTGCTCTTTGGTTAGTTCTTCCATGAGAAAAAATTCAAGATTTAAAATTTAATTCTGAATTAAATTCAGAACAAAATTAATACTATTTTAGAATTATCTCGATTTTTTAATTTTTTAATTTTATATCTTTGTCCCAATCTTATAATGTTGAATATTGAATTTTAAATCTTGAATTAAAAATTATGGGAAAAGTTCTGATTATTGGCGCCGGTGGTGTTGGAACAGTTGTAGCTCACAAAGTAGCTCAAAATACAAATGTATTTGCCGAAATAGTGATGGCAAGCCGCACAAAGTCAAAATGTGATGTTATTGCCGAAGATGTTGAAAAACGTTACGGCGTGAAGATAAAAACTGCTCAGGTTGACGCCGACAATGTTGATGAATTGGTTAAATTATTCAATCAATATCAACCTAAATTAGTGATTAATGTTGCGTTGCCTTATCAAGATTTAACCATTATGGATGCGTGCTTGATTTGTAATGTAAATTATTTGGATACAGCTAATTACGAGCCAAAAGACGAAGCTAAATTTGAATATTCGTGGCAATGGGCTTATCACGACAAGTTTAAAGAAAAAGGCTTGACTGCGATTCTCGGTTGCGGATTCGATCCTGGTGTTACAAGCGTTTTTACCGCTTATGCCGCCAAACATTATTTCAAAGAAATACATTATTTAGATATTGTAGATTGCAATGCGGGCGACCACGGCAAAGCATTTGCCACGAATTTTAATCCCGAAATCAACATCCGTGAAGTTTCGCAACGCGGAAAATATTACGAAAACGGCAAATGGATTGAAACCGAACCGCACGAAATTCACAAGCCGTTGACGTATCCCGAAATCGGACCAAAAGAATCGTATGTGATTTATCACGAAGAATTGGAATCGTTGGTAAAAAATTTCCCAACCATTAAACGTGCGCGTTTCTGGATGACTTTTGGGCAAGAGTATTTAACGCACTTACGTGTGATTCAAAACATTGGAATGGCTCGTATTGACGAAGTGGAATACAACGGCGTGAAAATTGTGCCGATTCAATTCCTCAAAGCAGTACTTCCAAATCCGGGCGATTTGGGTGAAAATTATACCGGTTGGACTTCGATAGGTTGCCGTATCAAAGGAATTGACAAAAACGGCAACGAAGCTACTTATTATGTATATAATAATTGCAGTCACGAAGCATCGTACAAAGAAACCGGAACGCAAGCTGTGAGTTATACAACAGGCGTGCCGGCAATGATTGGCGCTATGATGTTTTTGACCGACGAATGGTACGGACATGGCGTTTTCAATGTCGAAGAATTTAATCCCGATCCATTTATGGAACAACTGAACAAACAAGGGTTGCCTTGGCATGAGTTGCATAATGTGGATTTAGAAATGTAAAATTTTTGAAATAAAGAAATATCTATTTTTAATTGAAATGCTAAAAAGAGTCGAGAATTCTCTCGGCTCTTTTAATTTCTGCTAAAAATGAATAATACCCAAAATTTATCGTGAAAATATTGATATTTTTGAGTTTTTTAACGGTAAATAAAGTTGATTTGTGCTAATCAAAAATATTCCCTACTTTTGCCGAAAATTATTATAATGAACCGAACCTTAAAAGACTATCTTGTAATCGGACTAAAAGGCATAGCCATGGGTGCAGCCGATATTATTCCCGGTGTTTCGGGCGGAACTATTGCCTTTATTACAGGTATTTATGAAGAATTGATTAATAGCATTAAGTCCATTAATGCTACTAATTTAAAGCTGTTGCTAAAATTCAAACTCAAAGAATTTTGGCAAGCCGTTAATGGTAATTTTTTATTAGTATTGGTTAGCGGAATTGCTTTCAGCTTTCTTTCATTAGCCAAAGTGATGCTGTTTTTGGTACATAATTATCCGATACAAATATGGGCGTTTTTCTTCGGATTGGTGCTAGCATCGGTTTGGTATGTGATTAGCCAAATAGAAAAAATTCAATGGAAACAAATGTTGAGTTTTGTAGTAGGAGCAATTGTTGCTTACTTTATTACCGAGCAGTCGCCGGCAGAAACGCCCAACGAGCTTTGGTTTATATTTCTGTGTGGTGCTATTACCATTTGCGTAATGATTTTGCCGGCTATGTCGGGCGGCTTTATTTTATTGCTGTTAGGCAAATATTTTTATATGATGGAAGCGCTTTCTACACTTAATTTGAAAGTGATAGGTGTGTTCGTCGCAGGCGCAATAATCGGAATTATCAGTTTTTCGAATGTACTTTCGTGGCTGTTGGCACGCTATCGCAACATTACGCTCGCGCTGTTGGGCGGCTTTATGTTCGGTTCGCTCAACAAAATTTGGCCTTGGAAACAAACGATAGAAATATTTATTGACAGACATGGCGTAGAAAGACCATTGATAGAAAAAAATATTTTGCCGCACACTTACGAGCAGCTTACAGGCAGCAGCCATCTTGTTGGTGCAATAGCGTTGTTTCTGCTCGGCGTTTCTATTGTGTTTGTGGTTGAATTTATTGCCAATAAATTAAAAACAAAATGATAAAAAAAACACGACTGATTTTGTTTTTTCTCCTGTTGGCAATTACTGTCAATGCTGCGAGAATAGACAGAATCGAAATAAAAAGCGAAGCAATGAATACCACCATAAAAACGGTAGTCATTGTGCCTGACGTTGAAAAAACACAACATTGTCCTGTCATTTATCTGCTGCACGGCTACATGGGCAATCAAGAATCGTGGCTTGGCATCAAGCCCGAGTTGCCGAAAATTGCGGATAGAGAAAGAATAATTATTGTTTGCCCCGACGGTAAAAATAGTTGGTACCTTGATAGTCCGCTTGACAAAACTTCGCAATACGAAACTTTTATTTCAAAAGAATTAGTTGATTTTATCGATAAAAATTACCGTACGCAAGCCGACCGTAATCATCGTGCCATTACCGGTTTGAGTATGGGCGGACACGGCGCGTTACTCAATGCAATGCGTCATCCCGATGTTTTCGGTGCAGCAGGCAGTATGAGCGGTGCGGTGGATATTCATAGTATTGATGGAAATTTTAGACTAACACCACTTTTGGGCAAACTTTCTGAACATCCCGAAAATTGGAATAAAAACTCGGTAATGGAACAAATCGCCACGCTCGAAAACGGTGTTTTGGCAATTTATTTTGATTGTGGCGTAAGCGATTTTGTGTTCGAGATGAACGAAAATCTCAACAAAGCTCTTTGGCAAAAAGGCGTTGCTCATGATTACACCACTCGCGCGGGCGAACACAATGCCGGTTATTGGAACAATTCCATTGATTATCATATTTTGTTTTTCAAAAAGTTTTTCGAGAAAAAATGAATGTTGTAGAAATTCCATCGCCTTGCTATGTGATTAATGAGCAGTTGTTAAGAAAAAATCTTGCGCTCATGAAATCAGTGAAAGAACACGCCGAAGTAGAAATTATTTTGGCGTTCAAGGCTTTTGCCATGTGGAAAGTGTTTCCGATTTTTCACGAATATGGTTTTCGTTACACAACAGCAAGTTCGCTTTCCGAAGCGTTGTTGGCGAAAAATGAAATGCGCAGTTTGGCGCACACCTATTCTCCTGCTTATATCGAAAAAGAGTTTTCGACCATAATGGATTGCAGCAGCCATATTACTTTTAATTCGTTGTCACAATATGAACGATTTCAATCCAACATCGTAAATCGTAAATCTAAAATTTCCTGTGGTTTGCGCATTAATCCCGAAGTATCGGTGGTAGAAACCGATCTTTACAATCCCGCAAAAGCAGGTTCGCGTTTAGGAATTACTGTTGATTTAATGCCGAAAAAATTGCCCAAAGGTGTTGAAGGATTGCATTTTCACGTACTTTGCGAAAGTTCATCTTATGATTTGGAAAAAGTATTGAACGTAGTAGAAGAAAAATTCGGTAATTATTTTTCGCAAATCAAATGGCTCAATTTTGGCGGTGGACATTTAATGACGCGCGAAGATTATGATGTAGAACATTTGATTCGATTGTTGAAAAATTTTAAGGCAAAATATCCATATTTACAAATTATATTGGAGCCGGGCGCGGCATTCGTTTGGCGTACAGGCGTGTTGCGTTCTACTGTGGTTGATATTGTAAAAAATGGTGGAATTAAAACAGCGATATTGGATGTTTCTTTTGCTTGTCACATGCCCGATTGTTTGGAAATGCCGTATCAACCTGCGATTGTTGGTGCGGAAATCTGTAGAGACGCAATGCATTGCGTCTCTACAAACGAAAATATTTATCGTATGGGTGGAAATAGTTGTTTAAGCGGTGATTTTGTTGGTGATTGGTATTTTGAAAAGTCGCTGAAAATCGGCGACAGTATCATTTTTGAAGATATGATACATTATACTATCGTAAAAACGACGATGTTTAACGGGATTTCGCATCCAAGTTTGGGAATTTGGACAACAGAAAACAAATTTCAATTGTTGAGAGAATTTGATTATGAGGACTATAAATCGAGAATGTCCTAAAAGATAAAATTTCTGTGATTTTTTTATTAAAAATATTTTGCAGAATATAAAAAGGCAATTATCTTTGCACAGCATTTGCGGAAGTAGCTCAGTTGGTAGAGCATAACCTTGCCAAGGTTAGGGTCGCGGGTTCGAGTCCCGTCTTCCGCTCTAAAAAATGAGCGGAATTTAAAAGTTTCGCTTTTTTTGTTCAAAAATGCGCAGGTGGTGAAATTGGTATACACGCTACTTTGAGGGGGTAGTGCCGGCAACGGCGTGTGAGTTCGAGTCTCATTCTGCGCACAAATACTGACTGACAGCGGTTTTCGTCAAACAAAACTAAAATAACCGCAACAAAAACGCAACATTTTTTTAGGGTGTTATACAAATAACACTCTAAAAAAAAAATGTCCGTACCTCAAAAAAGCATACAGCCAAGTAATAAGTACCTCCCGGCAGTTTTAAAAGAAAACGCAAGCGGTTGGATAATAGAGTACTACGCTCTACATCCGCAAAATCTTGTATTACAGCGAAAACAAATCAGAATTAAACGAATAAAACAGCGTTATCGTAGTATTCGTGAGGCGCGCCAACACGCATTTGATGTGTGCGAAACTATCAATCAAAAACTACGTGGCGGTTGGTCGCCGTTTTTTGTTGGCGAAGATGTGCGCCTATACGAAAAACTTTCTACCGTTCTTAATATATTTATTGCGGAAAGCAAAAAAGAGAAACGCGAAAACACAATGCGTTCTTATCAGTCATTTGTAAAAATGCTAAAAGAATGGGTTTCGGTAAATTGCAAAGACATTTATGTATCGCTATTTAACCGACCGTTAGCAGTACGTTATTTAGACTATCATTATAACGAACGCGGTGTTTCTGCTACAACCTATAACAATCAGCTGAAAATGGCAAACGCATTTTTCAACTGGGCGCGTGAAAAATGCTACTGTAAAGAAAACCCTTTTGAGCGCATCAAACCAAAGAAAAAACAGAAGAAACAGCGAACTATTATTCCGCTCGATGTGCGCGAAAAAATAAAAACCTACCTACTGAAAAATAATCCCAATTTTCTGAATGTTTGCGAATTAGTGTTTTTTTCATTGATACGTCCCAATGAAATAAAAAATCTAAAAGTAAAAGACATTGATTTATATGAAAAAACGGTTTACGTTCCCAGCGAAATAGCTAAGAATCATAATGCGCGTGTAAGAGCTTTGAGCGACGAATTAGTTAAGAGGTTAAGCGCGATGGTGCGAGATGTCCCATCGGAATACTATTTATTTGGTGCGAATCTTACACCGGCAAAAATAAGAATAGGTAACGGACGTTTCGGCTACCATTGGCGGAAATTACGCACAGTGTTAAAACTTCCGTCAACGATGCAATTATATAGTCTCCGTGATACCGGTATTTATGAAATGCTTAAATCGGGGATTGACAACCTTACTGTAATGCAACATGCCGACCATAGCAGCCTAAATGTTACTACCATTTATGCCAACCATATAGACAAAAATTTAATCGAAAAAATAAATCAAAAAGCTCCTAAATTTTAACATTATGACATACAAAAACATTTTTATTGATTGCGAATGGTTTTTAAATCAGCGAATCTATTTATTAGGCTATGCCTACAATCTGAACGAATGGGGACAGTTATGTGATAATGCTGTGAATCTCGAAAATTTAAGCATTATTCTTGACGGCGTTGAAAACATCTTTGTCTTTGGTCCCGATATTGGAATGATGGAAAAGTTTTTTAATGTGGATCTACGAAATTATTTTCGTTGCTTCAATCTGCTTTCGATTATAAAAAAGATAGAGCCTTATCTGTATAGCTATAAACTTTGTGATTTGGAACAAGAAGCTGGTATCTTCCGAGAAACAATAGCATATAAAACAAATATTTTTACTTTACATCGTGATTGGTTTAATCCGAAAAAACGTCCTTACGCATTGTACTACAATCGTGAGGACGTTTTGAATTTAATTCGTGTAAAAAACTATTTCTTTCAGAAAAACGGAATTACAAGGCGTGATATTGATTTTTTGAGAATGTTATAATCGAAATCTTTTAAATAAGAAAAAAGCACCAAGTAACGCCAGTATTACAGATACAAGCAAAACGATAAGAGGAATAGACTTGTTTTTTTTCTCTTTTGTCTTTTCAATTTTATGTTCAGTAATATTTTCATCGGCAGAGATTTCCGTTTTGGCAACTATATTTTCGCTTATCTGCGTTTCAGAAGCTGCTACATTGTAAGTAATCTTTCTAATAGGCAACGGAACATCTTTGTCTGGTTGTAATATATTACGCAACGATATTAAAGTTCCAGTATCGAATTCAATGATGATACGGGATTCGTTTTCAACAGCAGAAACGGTTTTAGCAACATCAACGGTTTGCGTAGCTGTAACGTGCGTAACGGTTTCGGCTGTTGTTTCAATAGCCGTTTTTCTTGTAGTTTTACAGCCGGAAAATAAAATCAATAATAAAACGAAAAAGATTTTTTTCATCTCTATTTTTTATTTTTATTTAACCATATTTCATGTTGCAAATCCTTTTCTAACAAAGCAAAAACAACATCATTAATTTGTTTTTCCGTATAGCCGGATTTACGCAATTTTTCCGCTAAATCAAGGTAACTTTTTTTACTAAGTTTTCCTATTTCTGCTACATTTGACTTTTTCCCAAAGAAAAACATACTGGCAATAATACCAGCTAAAATTAAATAATCTTTCATAATCTTTTCCTTTTATTACAGCCTTTATCTAAACAGCCAAGTTCTTCTAATTTTTCTATCCTTTTTTCTAAGCTGTCTATTATTTTACCATATACTTCTTGAACTTTTGCAGCTACATCGGTTTTAGCAGACTTTACGCCTATCCTCATAGTGAGGATAGACGAAAGTCCGCCACCTGCTACCGTAGTAACAATATACTGCCAATATTCTACAAGAAAATCAATCATTTTACCATTATTTTGTAAATGGATATGTTATGATCATAAACGGAGAGGTTACCGTTATGGTACTTCCGGTAGAAACTGTTATGTTAGTAATAGTCACTTCTTCTTCTGTATCGACAAATTTCCCACTGATAGCTAATGCGATTGTTGTTTCTCCGAAATTGTTTCCGTTTATAACACTATACTTAGTAGTGAGATTCGGATTGATTATATAATCTTCGGAAAGAATATTAAAATTCGACAATACGGTATTATTTCCGCCGCCAAAAGCAATATTTAAAACAACCGTTGCAGTTCCTTGTGGAGCGTATATGTCGGCAAAAATAGAACCGTCGCTTTTTAAAATTTTCAGATGTAATTCGCCCGCAATCATTTGTGCAGACAGGTTGAGTGTATAAGGCGCATTTTGCTGTATAGAACTGATGCTGTCCGAATACGCGAATATGTTCGTTCCTAATTGTCCCGAACCGCCACCGCCGGAATGACTGTTAATAGCTTCAATGATGGTGTTTGTTTGCTCATCAAAAATTTCCTGCGATACAAGAGGAATTTGCCAATTATCGCCGATGTTAATGTACTTTGCTGTTTTTTTTTCCATAAATATAAAAATTAAAATGTGAATATTCGTTGTTTAATTCCATCGTATAAGACCGGACTAATATGCTTTAAAAAAAATTCTAATTGCGATATTATTTCCGGCTTGTATTTTGCTGTATTAATGACATGTACAAAATCATTTTTGTAAGCATCAATTTTGTTATTATTTGCTAATACCTGTTTAACTCGCGCTCCTATGGCTTGTGCTGCGCTATATAACCAACCTTGTTCAATAATTAAATCCGGGCAAAAGTCATGCTTCAATTCGTGAAAAAGCGGACGATTGACAAGCATATTGTATAAAAATTCATAACCTACTATATATAAATCTTTCAATGCCTGTGAATTAAATCCTACCACTCCGCAACAATAAGCGTGACATGGGGTAAGAATAAACTCCGGTAAGCTTGGTACATGACTACTGCCTAAAATATTTATAAGCATTCCCCAAGTTTCGCGATTATAGCTTTGTGAATAATCCCACTCTGTGTGTTGTATCAATAAATCAAAATGTTTCAATTCTTGCATCATTTCTACTGTACGTTTTGTCTTTACAAAAACATCGGTATCAATATGAATGGAACCTAACGGCTCGTATTGTTGCGAAATGATTTTACCGGAAGCCCAAAAACTTGTATCGTATTGATGGCTTTGTAATGTAAGATGTATTTCATCATAAGGAAGCCAACCGTAACGTTCTTTACCTTTAATATCTGTATGTAATGCTATTTCACAGCCGTTTTTCTTTGCACAGGCAACGCTAATAGCGGTACAAAGCAAATCAACATAATTTCGTTTTTCCCTCTCAACGCCCCAGCGGTCTGTATTTTGCGGAGCTGTCCAAATGCTATGAAATAGACGCAAAGACATTAAATTTCTTCATAATAAGTTTCTGTAACTAATACATTGTTACCGATATCTTGACCGTCTGTAAACACTATTTCAAAATCGGAATCTATCCGCACGTCCGGGCGTTCGTGGTATCTTCTGCGTCTGCCGATGGGTAGCGGCACAATATTATTTATCATTGCATTTGTTGTGCCGATATTCTCAAACTCAATACGGCTCTTGCTTGTACGCTCTATTATCGTTCCATCGGTAACAGAGTAACTTTTTATAATTGCTTTATATTTTTTATCGTTCATTACCTAAATAAATTACAAATCCAAACAACAACCCGACTACTACTAACCCACCTATCGAAACGGCTGCTATTACTTTTTTTTTATGCTTTGTTGCAAGTCAAAACCTGCGAGTATGTCTGTCATCACTCCCGGAACTCCATTTTCCATGAAAGAAATAGCTTCAACTATTTTTATGATTTTATCGCCATCGTTTAAGTCAATTGGTGTGTTTGAAGCAATACCGGTGCGCGATGATACTAAGTTAATGTACTTTTGTGTGTCGTTTTCATTGGGCGGTGCCCACCGGGTAATGATTTTTGAAATGGTATTTAGCCCATGCCTGTTAATGTAGGTAGTGAGAATCACAAAAATAGCACGATAGCCGTAAGCCGGTGTTTTAAATTGCTTAAAGGCTGAATCTTGCGATGGTTTTACTTCTCCTATAAAATCTTCGGAATTAATCCGTATGTTTCCCGGATTGTTGTTGCGTAATCCGCGTGGTAAGTTACTCATATTCTTATCTCCTATTTTTTATCCATAATATATGGGATTGCTTTATATGCTACGAATGCTGTACCGGCAATTATGGCAATCCATTTTAATTGATTCATAAAACCACCGCTGTTAATACGCTTAATAGTGTCCAGATATTTATTTGCTGTTTGTTTGTCCATTGACGCTATTGTACGCGCTAATGCGTCTGCTGCTTTTAAATCAGTTTGGCTCTGAACGAAAATAGCGCGTATAATTAAATAGGCTGTAACTGCCACAGCGATAACAACAATGCCTTTTATAATAAGCGGAACAAATGGCGCAACTCCTATTCTTAGCGGTCGTTGATTATTGGCTATTTTTTCTAAGTATTGCCCGTACTGATCAGCTAACTCTGTTTTTCCGGTTTGTACATTTTGTAAAATACCGGCGTCGATTAAATCGCTATTGCGCTGAAATAATCTTTCGTAATAGTATTTAATAGCATTGCGCTGTGTATCCATATTTCTACCTTGCCGTTCAAGGTCTGCTACCATAGCAGCAGATACGCTTAATAAATCAAGTATTTTAGTTTGGTTTTCAATTAGCTTAGCGAGGTCGCTTTGTGCAGTAGAAGCATATCGTCCAGATACATTATCGCCAAAGCGGACATCTTCAATAGTAATAAACCACGTTCTATTTTCGGATATAATTTCGTACCTGTCTTTATTGTTTACTTTATAAACAGCACCGGTTGAAACGCCTATGAGTGCTCCCGATGAAAATACTTGTCTTCCTGTATCATCATCAGTAATATTACTTGCAGCATAGGTATATCTATTTGCTACGGCAGAATCAGTTCTAACATAGGTACGCGACATAATTTTACTATTTTAAAAGCATTTTCTTAACATCAAAATATCCTATCTGTATAAGACCAGCATCTATTTTTTCACCTGTTTCTGCCATATTTGCGATTATTTCGAGGCACATTAAAAAATCGGGGTCGGCATTGCTCCATTTTTCAAGTGCAGCGTTAAGACGTGTTGTTTCATCTTCTGTCATTTCTTCCGATTCTACAAATATTTTTTCTTCTATCATTTTTTGGTGTTGATTATTGGGTTGTTCTTTTGCATCTTGTACTTCTATTTGCGCAGGAAGACCAGCTACGGCAGGAAAGAATTTGGTTGCAAATCCTTGTATTATAGGCATAGCATAAGGAGCTATCTGTCTAATTAATTCCTCTTTTGGATCTTCTAATTCTTTATTTCTTGCCTTTAATTCTTTGAGTTCATCTTCAAGTTTTTGCATCTTAATATCTTGCAATAACTCATTTTTTAAAGCTTCAAATTCTCTTTTGCTGATATATCCGTCCGGGATAGTTCCAAGTCCTGTAACTGCCGGAGTATTTCCCTGTTCTGTTCCTAAATTTGCAAATTCTTCACGGTACCGTCCTTTCTTGCTCCCATTTTCCTTATCGCTCGCATAAATAATATAACGCCCACCTTTAGACAAACGCATGTTGTCCCTAAACTTTGAAAATCGCGTTTCAAGCGGATCGGAACTTTCGGTTACATATACAAGGCGATTATCTTGGTCATGTGTACGAATTTCCCACCATTCAAGCATATTAATACGCAACCATTCTTCTACATCTTTAACGTTGGCAATCATAGGTGTTAAAATTTAATCGTTATCGTCGATCTCCGCGTTGAAGAAAAAACAACTATTAGAAGCTAGAGTTACTGACGGTGCTACTTCGATATAGCTATTCAGAAAATCGAATGTAATATTTTGCAATCGAATAGGGAAATAGTTTTCTTGCTGATAAAACAGATAAACCGGTACATTTCTAAAATACTTCAAATTTTCTACTTGTAAATTCATGAACGATTTTTGAGAATCTTCATAACTTACAGATATTTTTCCGGACGGTGTTTTTCCGTTATCGGTTAAAGATTGGTAGAAAATATTACGGAATTTCGCGCCAACTAATGTGCGGTTGTCGCCAAAGCTGATTCTATGCGAAGTGGTGCTAACAATATTAACCTCGAAGTTCTGAATTGTTATTTTTCCATCTACTTCAATGCGTTGCATTATCAATGGCTCATCGTACCAAAAAACAAGAAAAATTACTTTATTTTTGTAAATTTCATTACCTGCTGAATCCCTATCGTAATAATTTGGGAAATCAATGAATGAGTTTGGAAAATCTATTATTTTATTGATAAATAAACGATTTCCAAAGTTTTGTGATAATGTAAGTTGATTTAGCGATAATCGATTAACTTTATATGTATGCGTATTCTGTTCTTGTAATGTAAGAAAAGAGCTTTTAAGCGTATTAACATAATTTTCTACTGTTCCTATTCCGGTATGTCCGGCAACAGTTTGTTGCACCATATCGGCGACATCGATATGTTTAATACGCTTTCCTTTTAATTCCAAAATGTCGGGTAGGTTTATGCGTGTTCCGGTAATGTGTACCGGTATGCCAATAGCTCCGCTTACAAGTTTATTCATAATAAAAAGTTAAATCTAAATCGTTATAGTTATTTTTTGTTTCAATAAATGAGTTATTGAAATCAATTCGTAGATTCTCAAACGTGATAATTTTTTCCGGGACCATAAACGGCTTTTCAAATGACAAAAACAAAAAAGGAATTTTTATCATTTTTCCGTCTAAACCTCTGATGTTTAACAGCGCGTTTGGGTTTGAACTACAAACAATCCGTGTAATTCTTTTACCGACAAGCGCAGACACTTGATAATCAGCAAGACGATAAGAACGGTTTATGTCGCTTTTATCATTAGGAATAAATAACCGAAAAAACTCTTTTGGTTCACTAACAGGAACACGGTCGCCTGTTTCATACTCAAATGCCAATAAAAGAGAATATATTACTATTGCACCGGGCATTGATTGGGCTGTA
>Ga0082212_10002429_pt1 | contig 27145 bp, 20 predicted proteins | sample TergutNt197P3_FD_71548 | JGI IMG/M metagenome (GOLD analysis project Ga0082212, IMG submission 71548) | Neocapritermes taracua P3 segment gut microbial communities from Petit-Saut dam, French Guiana - Nt197 P3 | ecosystem: Host-associated > Arthropoda: Insects > Digestive system > Gut ...
CTACATCAATTGGTACAATGTGTTCCGCATCAAGGAATCACTCGGGTGGTTGAGCCCTGTGGCGTTTCGTCAAAGCCTCGGATTGGCCGCCTGAAGTGGTCTAAGAAAACGTCCGCACCCCCTCGGGGGGTTTTGTGCCAATAACTCCGCCTGATTCGACACGGGCCCATCCGATTTGACACGTCAGGGGTCTCGGAGTCTTTTTTCGCGCCGGACATGTCAATGGGGACGCGTGTCAATGGGGAACGTCCCCATTGACACGTCCGGGAAGATTTTTAATCGGCTGTTGAATCTGGTTGGTCGAATCTATTATAATCTTGTGCGACAACATCTCTCTGCTTCAAGCGCAGTTGAACCTGATAGCTCGACATATCCGCGTAACACCGTTACCGTTGAGGACGGCCTGACCTTTATGGGGAAACATACCGGGCGCATCAGCGTCGGCATCGACATCGGCTCGACAACCACAAAGATGGTGGCTGTCGACGCCTGCACCCACGAGCGCCTGTTCTCGTGCTACGGGCGCCACTACGCGCAACAGGCCCAAAGCGTGCTCGCCCTCATCGACCAGCTTGAACAGGAGTTCTCCGAAGCCCGGTTCCGTGCCGCCCTGTGCGGGTCGGGCGGGCTTTCGGTCGCAGGCGTCCTCGGCCTGCCCTACACACAGGAGGTGATTGCGGGCGCAACCGCCGTCCACGAGCACCATCCCGCGACAAAGGTGGCCATCGAGCTCGGCGGGCAGGACGCGAAGATCGTCTTCTTCTCTCCCGCGGACGACGGGCAGCCCGACAGCAGGGATGACGGCCGGGGCAGCGGGCAGGATGAAGACCAAGTCGCCAGCCAGAACGGCCCGGACGGCAACCGGAACGAAAGCCAAACCGCCCGGCACAACAACCCCGCCGCCAGCCCGCTGCTCGTGTCGAACATGCGGATGAACGGCGTATGCGCGGGAGGGACGGGCGCCTTCATCGACGAGGTCGCCCTGCTCTTGAACATCCCCATCGAGTCCTTCGACTCCTTCGCGGCCCGGGGAAGGCAGGTCTTCGAGGTCTCTGGCCGGTGCGGGGTCTTTGCCAAGACGGACATCCAGCCCCTCCTCAACCGGGGCGTGCCCAAGGAGGACATCGCGCTTTCGGCGCTTCACGCAATAGCGAAGCAGACCATCTGCGGCCTGGCCCAGGGCCTGGATATCGCAGCCCCCGTGGCCCTCATGGGCGGGCCTGCCGCCGCCGTCCCGACGCTTGCCGCCGTCTTCGCCGAACGCCTCGGCCTCGACGAGCGCGACATCACCGTCCCCAACCAGCCCGAGACTGTCATCGCGCTCGGCGCTGCCTTGTCGCTCGACACGCTGTTCGCAGACGCGCCCGCCGCGCTCGACCCCAAAGAGGCACGAAGGCGGCTTTTGGGGCACCTGGCAACGCAGGCGCGCACGCCCCGGGAAGGAGCCGCCTTCTTCGCCGACGACGAGGAACGGGCACGCTTCCTGAAGCGGCATGGGGCCACGCCCACCAGCCCGTCCCGGCCCGCCAGCCCGTCCCGGCAAAGGTCGGGCCCCGTGAAAGAGGCCTATCTGGGGATCGACTCGGGCAGCACGACGACGAAGTTCGTCCTCATCGACACCGAGGGAAAGCCTTTCGAGTTCTTCTACACGGCCAATGAGGGCCAGGCACTTGAGCGGACCGTCGAGGCGCTGCGCCGTATCCGGGATGCCTACAAGGACGCCGACACCCGCCTGGACATCCTCGGCGTGGGCACGACGGGCTACGGGGAAGACCTGTTCGCGCGGGCCTTCAACGCCGACTACCACGTGGTCGAGACCGTCGCGCACGCGCATGCCGCACAGGCCTACGTCCCTGACCTGAGCTTCCTCTTGGACATAGGTGGGCAGGACATGAAGGCCCTCTGGGTCAACCAGGGGGTGATAACCGACATCGTGGTCAACGAGGCCTGCTCGTCGGGCTGCGGCTCCTTCCTTGAGAGCTTCGCGTCCTCGCTTGCCATCCCCGTCCAAGGCATCGCCCGCCACGCCTTTGACGCGCGCAGCCCAGCGGAGCTGGGAAGCAGGTGCACGGTGTTCATGAACAGCAGCATCGTCACCGAGCTGAGAAACGGCAAGACGCATCAAGACATCATGGCGGGGCTGTGCCGCTCCGTTGTGGAAAACGTGTTCACCAAGGTCATCCGGGCCTCCAACCTCGAAAGCCTGGGGGATAGGATAGTCGTCCAGGGCGGGACCTTCAAGAACGACGCGGTGCTGTGCGCCTTCGAGCGCTACGTCGGCAAGGAGGTGGTGCGCCCGCCGCACCCCGAGGCCATGGGCGCAATCGGCGTGGCGCTGCTCACCAAGGAGCATATGCAGGATGGGCGGAAAGGGCGCGCAGGCGCACCGGGGGCGGCAGGTGCAGGCGGACCTGGAGCAGCGGGGGCAGCAGGCACGCCGGGGGCGGCATCCCGTCGCGCCTCCCGCTTCGCCGGGCTTGAGGCGCTTGACGGATTCTCCTACACCCAGGAGACGGGCCTCGTCTGCCAGCTCTGCCCCAACCGGTGCCTGAGGTCGCGGATGGCCTTCTCCAACGGCTTGACCTGGGTCACAGGCGCCCGGTGCTCCCGGGGCAGAGACCCCGGCGACCGCGGCAGTCCCGGCGGCCCCGGCGCAGGCGGCGGTGCAGGCAGTGGCGACCACGGCAGCGACCCTGGCGGCGGCGACCGCAGCCCCGCCCCCAACGATGCCCCCGACCTCTTCAAGGAGCGCGAAACCCTCCTGTTCATGGACTACCCCTTCCAGCAGGTAGCCCCCCTGCGCGAAGTGGCCATCGGCCTGCCGCGCGTGCTCTCCTTCTGGGAGACGATGCCTTTTTGGAAGGCCTTCTTTTCCTCCCTGGGCTTTCGCGTGGTGCTCTCGCGGCCCAGCTCGCAAGCACAATACGAGAGCGGCCTGCCTGCCGTCACGTCCGATACAGCCTGTCTCCCCGCGAAACTCGTGCACGGACATATCCGGGACCTGGTCGAACAGGGCGTCGACCGCATCTTCCTGCCTGCCGTCACCACGGGAGAGCCGGAAGGCCCCCAAAAGTCCGAAGAATCGATGTGTGCCCTGGTGAAGGGCACCCCCTTTGTCATCAAAAACGCAGACGACCCCCATGAACGGTGGGGGGTGCCCTTCGACGCTCCGCTGTTCCACTGGTTCAGCAAAAAAGACCGCAACCGGCAGCTGGTTGCCTTCATGCGGGATACCTTCGACATCCCGCCCGCCCAGACGAGAAAGGCGCTCAGGCAGGGCGATGCCGTCCAGGCCTCTTTCAAGCAAGGCCTGCTCGCGAGAGGCGCTGCCGTCATCGAGGATGCCGAAAGGAAGGGCCAATACGCCCTTGTCCTGGCAGGGAGGCCCTATCATGGCGATGCCCTGGTGAGCCAGGGGGTCTCCGGCATCTTCGCGGAGCTGGGGGTCCCCGTCCTGCCCGTCGACTGCGTCCCCGGCCTTGACGGGCAGGACCTCTCGAAGAGCCGCCTGGACGTCCCCAACGCCTACCTTGCACGCATCCTCTCTGCCAGCCTGGTTGCGGCACGCAGCCCGCACCTGGAACTCGCCCAGCTCGTCAGCTTCGGCTGCGGGCACGACGCCTACCTCGCAGACGAGGTGGCCCGCCTGATGCGGGAGGCCGGCGGGAAAAGCCCCCTTGTCCTCAAGGTCGACGAGGGCGGCACACGGGAGCCCCTGCGCATCCGCGTCCGGTCCTTCGTCGAGACCGTCGCCCTGAGAAGGAGGCGCGAACAGGAAGGGCAGGCAGGGCAGGAAAGGCAGAAGGGCGCCGCACGGGGCGAGGGCGCACGGGACGCACGGGGCGAGGGCGACCTGCATGCACTCCCCGACCCCTACCCGGCGAAGTTCACCCGGCCTGCCCGCCGGAAGAAGACCGTGCTGCTCCCCAACACCGCGCACGCCTTCAGCCAGCTGATGGCTGCGGCTTTCACCAAGCAGGGCCTGCGGGCCGTGTCGCTTGGTTACGGGCGGGCAGAAGCGGTCCGCCTGGGCAAGAAGTACGTGCACAACGACATGTGCTTCCCCGTCCAGGTCGTCGTCGGCGAGGTCTTGGAGGCGCTTTCAAGCGGGGAGTACCCTCCAGACGACACCGCCGTCGCCATCGCGAAGTATGCCGACTGCTGCCGCCTGGCCCATTACTGCGCGCTGTTGCGCAAGGCCCTCGACGACGCAGGCTTTCCCCAAGTGCCCATCGTCACGAACGACGACGTCGACTCCCACGCCCTGCACCCCGGCTTCACGATGTCGTGGCTCTCCCTCGCCCGCATTACCACCACCCTGCCGATGGCCGATGCCCTTGAGGAACTGCTGCACAAGATTCGCCCCTATGAGCTGGTGGACGGCTCGGCGGATGCGGCCTACGAGACCGGCTTCGACCTCGTTTTGCGGGGGTTGGCGACAAAGGGCATGCGCGGCGCCCGCGCCGGATTCAAGAAGGCCATAAACATCATGGGAGGGGTCGCCTACGACCGCACCGCACCGCGCCAGCGCATCCGTGTCATGGGCGAGTTCCTTATGAGCTTCCACCCCGGGGCAAACAAGGACATCGAGTCCTACCTTGAGTCCAGCGGTTTTGAGGTGGCCCTCGTGCGGATGACGGACATGGTCCATAAGATATACTTCAGCAGGAGGGCCCAGGCACAGGCCTTCGGCGTCCGACGGCCTCTTTCGGAAAGGCTGTGGTATTCCGTGGTCGATGCCGTCTTCGAGATGGGCAACGCGACGGCCGACCACATTGCCGCACGACACCCCCTGCACGAGCCGATAACCCGCCTGGCAGAGCTGGTGCAGGCAAGCGACCCCCTCATCCACCACAGCTTCGACACCGGGGAAGGCGTGCTGACCCCCGCAGAGATACTCCACCACGCCGCACGTGGGGACAAGGCCTTCATCGTCTTGCAGCCCTTCGGCTGCCTGCCGAACCACGTGGTGGGAAGGGGGCTTACCAAACGGATAAAGGAGCTGTATCCCACCATCCAGGTGCTCGCCCTCGACTTCGACCCCGACACGAGCTTTGCCAACATCGAGAACCGCCTGCAGATGATGATTGCGAACATTAAGGCCGACATGAGGAAGCAAGGTGATAGGACATGAGCACGAAGAAGGGATCCCTTTGGCCGCTGGCCGCCCTGGCCCTCGTCTTCCTCGCCTTTGCGGCGATGTATTCGGCCTTTATCGCAGGGGGCTACATCCTGGTCCCCCTGAACAGGCTCGCGCCCGCGGCCCTGTCCACCGTCATCACCGCCGCGATGGTCGTGCTTACCGTCGTGGGGATACGGCGCAACAGGGCGGCGGCAGGCGGCGGGGCGGCCAACGGAGCTGCTGCCGGTGGGGCGGCGGCGACAAGCAGCGGGGTTGCTGCTGCCGGCGCAGCGGCCGACAAGCCGGCGCCTGCCGTGTTCCGTGTCGCGGCCTGCCTGCCGCTATGCGCAATCGTCTTCGTGATCGGCAAGGCGGTCGGCTACGACACGGACGGGATAGAACTCTACTTGCTGCCCGCATACGCCGTCGTCGCCCTGGCCTGCAGCATGGCAGCCTTCTTTTCCCTGGTTCCCGCAGGAAGGTTGCGTACCTGGCTGGGCGTCGCCTACGTGGCCCTGATGGTGCCGATGCTGCTCTGGCTGGTCTTGTGGGACTTCGGGCCACAGCCGATGGCACAGGCGCAGGCTTCTCCGCACAACGCCTACCGGGCGCAGGCCGTGCTTTCCGACCGGGGGCTCTTCGGCCAAAACACCCTCGTGTACGTCAGGCCCCAGGGGCGCGATATCGAACTGGCGATCGGCACGCTGGAAAAAAGGCCCCAACAGGTCTACAAAGGCGCATACGGCGAGGCCCTCACGCTTCGATGGGAGTCAGACGACAGGCTCGCCGTCACCGCGGGCGCCGACACCCTTGTTTTCCAGATGCCGTAGGTAGAAATAGAGGCTCATCGAGCCAAAGACCAACACCAAGGCGACGACAAGCACACAGCGAAAGGCCAGCAGGTAGGCATCGTCGGGGAAGGCCTGGGCGAGCACGCTATAGAACAGCCCGAAGAGCCCTGCGGAGGCACCCGTCCCCATGCAGAAGGCGAGGTTTCGGTTGGTGCCCACAAAGCCGCTCGCATAACTTGCAAGCCGCCTGCCCGCAGCCGTCATGATCTCGCTGTTGTTGGGCGTGTTGAGCAGGCCCATCCCGGACCCGACCAGGGCCAGGTAGGCGACGAAATGGGGGATTGCCGGCGCCTCGGTGATGAAGAGGGCCACAACATAGGCAGCTATGATGAGGCCGAGGGCGACGGGCATGATGCGCATGGCCCCCATGCGGTCCGACAAAAAGCCTGCCACCGGCCCCATCAGGCCCATGGCAAGGGCAGAGACCATGAGTATCAGCCCGGCGTCTGCCACCGGCATGTCCCACAGGGCCTTCAAGAAGAAGGGCAGCTGGAACGCGACCATCATGTTCGCGGCATAGGTCAGAAACGCGATGAGGTTCCCCAAGGCGAAGCGCCGGTTGCGCACGAGGCCCATCTCAAGCAGAGGCTGCTCCTGCCTGCGCTCGACGAACACGAACAGCGGGACCAGGACAAGAAGGGCGCACAAAAACCACAGGCTTCCCGCGAAACTGCGGCTAATGCCCAAAATGAGCGTCGTTATGATGGCGGCAAGCAGAAGGGCCCCGAGCTTGTCGAGGGCAGGGGCGTCCTTCTGCGCAGACAGCGGGGAGCGGAGGAAGAGCAGGGCGAGCACCGCGGTTATGCACATGAAGGGGACGTTGAGGAAGAAAAGAAGATGCCACGAGGCGAAAGACAGGACGAGGCCTCCGAGGGAAGGGCCTAAAAGATTGCCTATGCCCACCATGAGGACCGTGACCCCCAAGGCCCGGCCTCGCTGCTCCTGCGGGAAGAGCGTCACCACGAGCCCCATGCTCGTAGCCATCATGAGCGCGCCGCCCAAGGCCTGGACGGCACGGGCGCCCAATAGGAAGCCGAAGCCCCCGGAAAGGCCGCACAGGAGCGACCCCGTAACAAAGACCCAGGCGCCGGCGATGTAGATGCGGTGGCTGCCTATGCGGTCCCCCACGCGGCCCGCAAGCAGCATCAGGGAGCCGAGGACGATGAGGTAGACCGTGGTCACCCACTGGACCTGCCCCATGGAGATGCCGAACTCGGAGGCGAGCACCGGGTTGGCGATGTTGATGCTGCTGGCATTGAGCGTCGATACCAGGGTGCCCGTCGAGGTTATCCCCAGCGCAAGCCACCTGTTTACCGGCGCACGTGGCGCCGGGGGCCGACCCTCGGGCGCACGGACCCCCCGGGGGCGGCTCTCCCGCACGTGGTTCCGCTCGCCCTCCTGTGCGTCGTCTTGCACCTGCTCCTGCCGCTGCCCGCTCACACCCATCCCCGCTTCTTCCTCGCTGCACCTGTTTACCCGATGGTATCACATGGAAGGAGCTTTCCTTTCCCGAATCGGGGGCGGGAAACCTCCCCCTGCTGTTTTTCTGCCCCTGTGAGTGTTTTCGTTCTTTTCTGCGAAGTATGGCATGAAGGCTATACTGGGCACGAGGCACGAGGAGTTGGTTTTGGACGAGGCGAAGATCATAGAAGGCGTGCGAGGACGCGACGAGGCGGCATTTTCGGCTGCTATTTCACGTTACTCTCGGCTGCTTTGGGTTGTGGCGAGCCGGCACCTGCCGAAGGCGGGCGGCTTTTCCGAGCACGATATCGAAGAATGCGTCGCCGATGTCTTCTTCGACCTATGGCAAGACAGCGAGCGCTACGACCCTGAGAAGGGGAGCCTGAAATCCTATCTGTGTATGCTGGCTTCCCGCAAGGCGATCAGCAGGTACCGCAGGGCAGCGCAGTCGCGGGTTATCTCTTTGGAAGAGCTGAGGCAAGGCGACGAGCCGTCTTTTGAGGATGCCCTTGACGCGCAGGACTACGGCGACCTGTATGCCGGCATTGCACGCCTGCCCGAACCGACACGGGAAATCCTCATGCGGCGGTATTTCTACAACGAACAGCCCGCAGCGATTGCAGCAAGGATGCAGCTGCCGAAAAAGGAAATCGAAAACCGCCTCTACCGTGCGAAGAAAAGCCTTTCTTGTTCCCTGTCCGAGAGGTATAAGGAGGTATTGTCATGAGTTATCCCATCGACCCTTTGGAGCAGCTGTCCGACCAGGAGCTTGAGTCGCTTGCCGCATACGAGCACCCGATCACAGACAGGAGCATCCAAGGCATACAGGGGTGTTTCACCGCCAGGATTGCCGAGGGTGCCGAGGCGGGCGGAACCGCCGGAGTCCCTGAAATTACCGAGGGCGCCGGAATCGCCCAGGCGACCAAAGCCGCCAGGATTACCGAGGTCGTCCCCGCTCCGGCACAAGATGCCGTCGCCGGTGTAGCGGGCACCGCGCAACGCAGGCCGTTGAAGAGGTATCTTGTTGCCGCCGCACTTGCTGCTGCCTTTGTCGTCCTTGTCGGGTTCACGAACGGCAGCCGCGTGTACGCGCTGTACTACCAGCATTTTGGCGAAGGGGCGCACATCGCCCAATACGTGTCGGAGATAGGGCAAAGCGCCCATGATCAGGGCTTTAGGATGGAGGTCCTCTCTGCTGTCAACGACGGCGACAACACCTACCTTTTCGTCGATGTGACCGACGAGGCCGGCGGCCGCCTTTCCGAGGATGCCGTGGTCAATCGCTGGAACATGACGGGGAGCCGCCCGCTGGGCGGGGGAGGCACCTCCTTGGTCGGGTACGACCCTGCCACCGAGACGGCCACCTTCGCAGTCCACTCCATCAGCGCGAAGCCGGGAGACAGCGTCTTGTTCACACTGTCCTCGTTCATGAGCGGCGCAACCGACTACTCTGTGCTTGCGGACACTATCGACATCGCGCAGCTCCTTGCGCAACAGGAAGGCAGCTTTGTCACGCGCAATGCCCGCGAAGGCACCTCGGGCGGCCTGAGCCCCAAGTTCCACGACGAGGGCAGGGATCTCAGCGAGATCAAAGAGGTTCTTGAGCTGGATGCCCTCGCCCTCGCCATTCCGGGCTTCGACAAGGCCTGGATATCCAACATCGCCTACCGCGATGGCATGCTCCACGTCCAGCTTGGGCGGGACAGGGATCGCGGCAATGTCGCGGTATGGCTGGGGCTTGTCCAGAGGGACACGGGCGAGAGGCTTGACCCGTATTACACCATAGGCGTCGGCCAACGGAACGAGGACGGCTTGGCCGACCATGAGGAATGCGTTTTTGAGGTCGACCGGGACGCACTCACAGACTATAGCTTTGTTGTCGAAGGCTTCTACTACACGCAGGTCTTTGACGGCACCTGGGAAGTGGGCTTCCGCGTTCCCGAGCGCATGGACTCGCTTGTTAGGCAGGTTGGAGCCGACATAGGCATTGGCGGGAAGACGGCGGTAGTTGCGGAAGTGGAGCTTTCCCCTCTGGGCCTCACCCTCAGAATGCAGGACACGTACCAGTTCAAAGGAGAGTTGAACATAGTCGCGGCCTATCGGGACGGCAGCTCGGTGACCATCAATGAGGGCGAGGTCAACACGCTTTTCCACGGGGAGGACACCTTCACCTTCATCCGGGCAATCCTCGATTTTGAGAGCATCAAGCACCTCGACATCAACGGGGCCATAATAGCCCTCTGACGGAGCACGCAGGCGGCAACGGGCAACAACAAACAGCCGCAAACAGCCGCGAACAGCTGCGAACAGCCGCGAACAGCCGGTCATGAAACAAAGGGAAAGCTCCTCCCAGGGCTCTCCCTTGTTTCTTTTCCTGTCGGCCATCTTCGTTCACGAGGGCTTATCCGAGACCGGGGCCGTCGCCAATGAGCCCATGGTCAAAGCTGGGGATGAAGTCATTGTGCTGTGTCAGGATGGATACGAAACCAGCACTGGCAAACCCCGCCGAGAGGGTAATAAGTATTTCACGCCCGTGTTGTCTATGGCAACCAAATGGAGTGCGTCGACGACCAACGCACCATCACCCGTGGTTGCCAGCGAACCCCCTTCTCGAATGCGTGTGCCTGCTATTGCGGGCCACATGTGTCATGAAGTTGTCACGGCGCGAAAAAAGACCCCGAGACCCCCTGACGTGTCAAATCGGATGGGCCCGTGTCGAACCAGGCGGAGTTATTGGCACAAATGCACGAATTTTTAGGCGATCATGGGAGGTTTTTTTCGCAACTCCAAACCCGGCCTTCCAGATAACCCATCTACCTGGGATTATCTGGAAGGCATAAAAAGCGGTTCGGGGGCAGTCGTGCATTCGGGGGGTTTTGTGCCAATAACTCCGTCCGGTCTGACACTTGCCCGGCCACCCCCTGACGACGGCCCGACGCATGTGGCCGCCCCGCCGCCCGCCGCCGCCGCACCTGTGGCCGCCCCGCCGCCCGCCGCCGCCGCGCCCGCCCCGCAAAAGCCTGCCGGGCTGCCCGGCAAAGCCCCGCAGCGACAGGCAGCACGCCGTTGCAGCCCCGCCGCGCCCGCCGTCCGCCCCGCCGCCCTCCCTCGCTCCGACAGCCGGCAGCCAGCTAAGGGGTGCCGCATTCCCTCTCGATCAGCCAGAGTGCCGATCCTAGCGCGGCAATCCGGCGCTCCAGCAGGGTTCGCTGGGACTTGCCCAGCCTGGCCCTGTCCATCTTCTCGCACTTGTGCAGCGTTGACGACAGGGCGCGGTGGGCCTCCTGCAGCTCGGCCTTGGTGGGGCCGGGCGCCCGAGCGGGCCTCCCGTGGTACTCGTCTGCGAGTATGGCGTATACCGCCAGGTCAATCCACTCCTTGTCCACGCGCGCCCACAGCGCCTTGCGGTGCAGGGCCTCGCGGCGCATCCCGTTGTGCTCCATTACCCGATATGAGCCATGATTCACCGCCGCGCACGGGGCTTGGATGCGGCGGAGCCCCAGGTCTTCGAACCCGTGCCGGATCAGCTCGCCGCCCAGCTCTGTGCCCAGGCCGCGTCCCCAGGAGCCCTGATGGAGTATCCACCCAAGCTCCCCGGTGTCGTTGGCGTCGTCCGGGTATATCCCGCAGCTTCCGACGACCGCGCCTGACTCCCTCAGGACAACGGCGAAATCCCTGCCGGGGCGCGTTGCTGCCAAGAACTCCCGCGTCTGGTCCTCGGAGTTCGGCCCCCATGACATATACCTCGTGTTCGCCGGGTTGCCCGCCCATGAGTGAACGGCCTCGAAGTCGTCTGCGGCGAGCGGCCGCAGGATAAGCCTCTCCGTCTCCAGTATGCCCGGGCGGTTGTGCGCCATGGCCCCTCCCTTGCTCTCGAACCAACCACGCCATGCTACCACAAAACAGCCGCCTCGACCCGGGCGGGCAGCGGCCTCAAAGGTGTGTCAAGGGGAGCAGCCGCCCTGGCCTTTTTCACAAGGTCTTCACCAGTTGTCGCAAAAAATTCGAGTTATCGCAACAAAAACGAACTTGGGGGCGCTGCGCATGGCTGACGCATGTTGCCTGGGTTCGCGGTAAGAAAGAGCGTGGAAGCGTTCAAGCCTTACGGTGCCCGCACCGCGGATGCCCGCGCCGCGGATGCCCGCACCGCGGATGGCGTTCGAGGGCGGCCTGGGAAAAGGAAAAGGACCCTGCCCCCTCCAAAAACAGGATCCTCTTCTTGTTACCGAAGCTTAGATACGCCTCTGTAATACAAGCGACATTGTATCATTTATCATGGAGGATTTTAAGTAATTTTTCCCGGATTTCCTATAAGGCCAGTTCAAAGCCTGAGAAAATCCCCCGAAGATCTCCTTACCGTGTCATCGGCTCGTAAAATGGCGTTTGATGCTATACTTTCAACCTGTGGAAAAAACGACAGCGACAAGGCGGCTGTAATGATAGTACCGGTACCGAGCCCCGCCATATCAATCGTGGGGCGGCACAACTCAGGCAAAACGACCCGCATCGAGCAGCTGATTGCCGAACTGGTGGCGCGTGGTTATGACGTGGGGAGCATCAAGCACCACAGCCACGTCGGGTTCGACATCGACTACCCAGGCAAGGATTCCTACCGCCACCGTGCGGCGGGGGCACGCGAGACCGTCATCGCCGCGCCGGGACAGATAGCCTGCGTCAAGTCAATCGAAGGGGAAATGGAGTGCGCCGACATCCTGCGGACCATGCCCGGGCACGACCTGGTCGTCGTCGAGGGCTACCGCAAAAGCGGCCTGCCCACGGTTGAGATCATGCGCAGCGGCAACGACGCCGACAGCAGGGTCGCCGCCGTGTTTGCCGAGGGCGCGGAGAAAGGCTGGCCGCTCGGCACCGACTTCACACAGCTGACCCGGGGCATCGTGCCGGTCGGTGAGGCCGACCCGCTTGAGCTTGCCCAGGCGGCCTCGCCGGAGATACCGGAAACGGTGGTGCAGAAGTTTACGGTCCACTCTCCCGATCATATCGACATATCCAACAAGCTCCCGACCGCCGAGACGGTCGCCGTCATCACCGACATCGACGAGGCCGCCGCAGCCGCCCAGGCCTACGACATCGCCGCCTTCGGCCTCGACGACGTTGTCGGCTTGGCCGACTTCGTCGAGGAGCATTTTGTGCGCCCCCGCCTGAGCGTGGTCATCCAGGCAGGGGGGGAGAGCCGCCGCATGGGACAGAGCAAGGCGACGGTGCCCTTTGCCGGGCGTCCGCTCATCTGCCGCTTGATCGAACGTATCGCCCCGGTCGCCGACGAGCTGCTGATAACGACGAACGAGGCCGAGCACCTGGCCTTTTTGGAAGAGGTCTACCCCCATCTCGGCATCAGGCTTGTTCCCGACATCTGTGACTGCCGGGGGGCCCTGCCCGGCCTGTACACGGCGTTGCGGTCGGCGGGCAACCCCTTCGTCGCCGTCGTGGCCTGCGACATGGTATTCGCCTCGCCGGCGCTGGTGGTTGCCGAGGCGGTGACGATGAAGGAGGCCGCCGCCGACGTGGTGGTGCCGGTGAACCAGCACGGGTTCGAGCCCTTCCACGCCACCTACCGGAAAGACACCTGCATCCCGGCAATCGAGAAGATGCTCGAAGGCGGCGACAAGCGGGCCCAGGCCTTCTTCAACGAGGTGCGGGTAGTCGAGTTCCCCCAGGCGAAGGTACTGGAGGCCGAGCCGATGGGCGGCTGTTTCATCAACGCGAACACCCCCGAAGAGCTCAGGGCCATCGAAGAGTCCTTCCTTGCCGGCTAGAAGGAGCAGATGAGTGCCATGCCTGACCTAATCGATGTCGTCGAGATAGCGCAGTCCCTTGAGAGCAAGGCGGTTTTCGAGGCCCCCGACCGCTGCGTCGTGGTGCGCAACAGGAACGCGAAATGCAGGAAGTGCGTCAAGGCCTGCCCGGCCGACGCGATTGTTGTCAAGGACAACCGGTTGAAGGTCGACCACCAGCGCTGTGTTGCCTGCGGGGCCTGTAGCGTGGCCTGCCCCACAGAGGCCCTGGTGGCGCTCCGGCCCTTCACCGGGGAGCTCGATGCCGCGATTGCTGATGCCTGTATTGCCACGCAGGGCACGGCGCTGTTTGCCTGCGCGCGCATCGCCTCGAAGAACTATGCCCATCCCAAACACTTCGCCGAGGTCCCCTGCCTTGCCCGCATGGAGGAAGGGGTGCTCTTCGAGCTGGCGGCCCAGGGGATAGGGCGCATCCTTCTGATTGACGGGGACTGTTCCACCTGCAAGCACCGGCACTGCGTCGCAGGGATCGACGAAACCGTCGCCTCGGCTAACACGCTCCTTGCAGCGGTGGGAAGCGGGGTCAGGATAAAGCGCTGCTCGGCATTCCCCGCAGAATTCCTCGCGGAAGATGCCGCAGGCCTCTATGGTGCGGCCCGCAGGGATTTCTTCACACAGGCGCGTGGCACGGCGAAAGATGCCGCAGGCAAGACGGTCGAGGTGATACTCAAGGGCGGCAAGGACAAGGACGCCGCCAAGCTCCGCGACCGGCTGAAGGTGTCCAAGGCCGGCACCCTGCCGCAGTTCGAGGCGAAGCGCCGTATGCGGATCCTCGACGCGATGGATCGCATGGGAGGCGTGGCCCCGGCCGCTCCCCGGGAGATGGAGACCCGCCTGTGGGGCACGGTGGAGATAGACGCGGAAAAGTGCACGGTCTGCAACATGTGCACGATGTTTTGCCCTACGGGCGCCCTGCAAAAGCTCGCGATCGACAGAGAGGGCGAAAAGAAGCCCTTCATCGAGTTCTCTTTAGCCGACTGCGTGCAGTGCAGGACTTGCGCCGATATCTGCCTCAAGCACTGCCTTACAGTAGGTTCCCGCATCTCCCTCGAAGAGCTCTTCGACTTCGAGCCGCGTGTGGTTATGCTCCCCGAGCCCGGAGAGAAGCACGGGGCCCTCAACGGCCTGGGGCGCTGAGGCCGCCTGCCAACCGCCCTGGCTGGAACCTTTGAGGTCGGCCGCTTCTGCCGCTGATTATCGCCGCCGACAACCCTTGAGGTCGATGCCGGCCGTTAAGGCTGCCGTCGCCGGCTGCCGATGCAGCATCTCCGGGCGTTAAGACCGTCGCTGGTCGCCGAGGCGGGCGCCGCTGAGGCTGGTGCTTTCGATGAGGCTTTGCGTGTAGGGGTGCTGGGGGTGCTCGATCAGCTGCGCGGTCGGGCCGCTCTCCACTATCCTGCCCTCGAAGAGCACCATGGTCTCGACCGATATAATGCGTGCGAGGCCGAAGTCATGGGTGATGAACAGGACGGTCAGGTTGCGTTCGTGCTGGAGGCGGTGCAAAAGGTCGATGATCTCGCTTTGCACGATCACGTCGAGCGAGGAAGTGACCTCGTCGCAGACTAACACGGTGGGTTGGGCCGCAAGCGCCCGGGCGAGGCAGATGCGCTGCTTCTGGCCGCCGGAGAGCTGGTGGGGCAGGGCATGGAGATGGTTGCGATGCAGCCCGACGTCCTCTATGAGGACAGCCGCATGCTCCCAGGCCGCCTTCCGGTTGAGCCCCTGGTAGGAGCGTATGGCCGCCACCAGGGAGCTTCCCGCGGTCCTGCGCGGGTTCAGGGCGGCTGTCGGGTTCTGAAAGACGTACTGGACGCTTTGCCGCTGCCTGAGCGAGCGCTGTACCAGGCGCGGGGGAAGCTCTGCGCCCTCGACGAAAACGCGACCTTCGTAATCCCCATGGATGCCGGCGATGCAACGGGCTGTCGTTGTCTTCCCGCTCCCCGACTCCCCGACGAAGGCCAGGCAGCTGCCGCGCTCTATCGAGAAGTCGAGCGCATGGGTGACCGCATTCTTCCCGTAGGCCGCCGTGAGGCCTTCGACGCGCAGCACCTCGACGCGCTCGGCTTCGGGGATACTGAGTTTAGGCGGCAGCTTTTCCTCCTGCACGGGCTCGTCGGTCCGGGGAAGCGCCTGGATGAGTCGCCGGGTATAGGGGTGGGCCGCCTGCGGGACGAAGTCCTGCGCGGGCAGGGCCTCGACTATCTCACCGTAGTGGAGCACTGCTATCCGGTCTGCCAAGGAAAGCAGGAGGCGCAGGTCGTGGCTCACAAAGACAACACTTGCGTGGAACTGCCTGCTCATGCGCCTTACGAGGCCGATGACCTTCTGGGTCGTCGTCGCGTCGAGGCCGGTGGTCGGCTCGTCCATCACAACCAGTTTCGGCGCGTGCGCAAAGGCGATGGCGATGGCCACCCGCTGCTGCTGCCCGCCGGAGAGCTGGTGGGGGTAGCGCCTGACGAAGACCTCGTCGAAGGCCAGGCCGACGGTCTCAAACAGCGATTCCATGCGGCGTGCGTGCTCGGCCTTGTCGTCGATGCCGTGTGCCTTCATGACCGAGGCGAAGCCCTCCTTGATTGACATGTTCGGCGGCAGCGCGCTGCCGGGGTCCTGCGGCACGTAGCTGACCTCGTTGCCGCGCAAGGCCCGCAGGGCCTCCTTGGCAGGTGCGATGCCGGCTGCGGTATCGAGCACCTTGCGGCCGGAAATGAGGACCGAGCCACGGGCGATGGAAAGCCCCGGGGAGGCATAGCAGAGGAAGGCGAGCGCAAGCGTGGTCTTCCCACTGCCGGTCTCGCCTGCAAGGCCGAGTATCTCTCCCGGTTCGACCCTGCAGGCAAGGCTTTTGAGGATGGGGGCGCCGCCGTGCTTGAGGGCCACCTCAAGGTCCTCGACCGCCGATGACGCTGCCGACGCGCTCGAGGTCGCCCCGCCGGTCTTGAGGCTTTCCGCGGCCTGTACCCCGGCCATGCCGTTTTGAGGGTCGCCCATGGCCTCCTACTTCCCGGAAAGCGCGTTCGAGGCGCGGTCCCTGACGAGGTTCATGCCGACCAGGAAGACCGCGATGCAGATGATGGGGGACAGCACGGCCCAGGGCTGTATAGAAATGCCTCCCTGGTTCTCGTGAATCATTTGGCCCCAGTCGCCGGCTCCCGCGCTGAATCCGAGGTAACTCAGCGACGCCAGCACAACAAAGGAGATGCACAGACGCACCCCGAACTCGACCAGCAAAGGCCCGGCGATGTTCGGGAGGATGTCGTGCACCATGAGCGACAGGCGCGACTGCCCCGCCAGGCGGCCTGCGAGGTAGTAGTCCTCCTGCACGACGCGTCGTGTCGCTGCCTGCACCACCCGCGCCGCATAGGGGACCTGCGCCACGGCGACCGCGAGGGTCAGGGTGAGGGCGTTGGCTGAGAAGGCGGCTATCACGATGAGCACGATGAGTATCTGGGGCACGACCATGAGGGTGTCGTTGCAGAACAGGACGGCGGTGCGCGCCCTGCCCGAGAGCAGGCCCACCACCATGCCGATGAGCCCCCCGACGCCCACGCCGACAAGCGCCGCCAGGAAGCCTTCGACCATGAACCCCCGCCCGCCTGACAAAAGGATGCTCAAAACGTCGCGCCCCAGCACGTCGGTCCCCAAGAGGTGCGCCGCAGAGGGCTTCTGATAGGGGAGGGCGACAATCTCGGTCGCGCTGTAGGAGGCGAAGGCCGGCCCGACAAAAGCGAAGGCGACGGTTGCCAGGGCCGCAACCAGGCCAATTATGGTCCGCGGGTCGAAGAGGAACTTCCGCAGCCACGAGGACTGCTGCCTCGAATGGCTGGAAGTGGGTGAGTTGCCAGCGGGCTCAGGGAGGCTGACTGCACTGGGCGTGCCGTCATCGAGTGCGGCTGTACCGACATCGGGCGCAGGAACACCGGACGCACTGGTCGCACCGCTGCCGCCAGGCACGCCGCCGCCGACATCGGGCGCAGGGACACCGGAGGCACGGGCTGCGCGCGGGCCGCTCATTGTCCGTCCTCCTTCGTTCTGACGCGTGCCATGCTCATATCGCCGATGATATCGGCCACCATGAGGGCGACCACCATGACGACGGCGATGAACATGGCGATGGCCTGCACGGTTACGATGTCGCGCGTCGAAACGGCGCTCACGAGGGCAGACCCGATCCCGGGGAAGGCGAACACCGTCTCGACAGCCACCATGCCGCCCAAAAGGAAGTTGACGGATGCGGCCACCACCTGAAGGCTCGGTGCAAGGATGTTCGGCAGGGCATAGCGCATGAGGATGCGCCCCTCCCCGATGCCGGAAAGGCGCGCCCAGACGACCGCGGGGCTCTCAAGCTCTTCCCGCAGGAGCGTCCGGATGGACTCAAGCACATGGGGCGTGGCAACCAGTACGAGGCAGAGCACCGGCAAGACAAGCAGTTCCGGCTGCTGCCAGGCGGGATAGCGCGAGTCGATGATCGAGGCGGGCGGGAACAGGCGCAGGGCACCGACTGCGAGCAGGGTGATGACGATGATGCCGACGACGAACTCCGGCAGCGACAAGATGAAGTGGTCGATGCCGGAGACGACGGTATCGACAATACCACCCGGCTTGCGGCAGGCGAGGATGCCCAGGCCGTAGCCGAGGACGACGACGAAGACGAAGGCGATGCCGACAATCGTGAGCGAGTTCGTCAGGCGGGAGGCTATCAGGCTTGCCACGGGCGTCCGCGAAGCGAGGGAGACGCCGGGGTCGAGCTGGAGCATCCCCCAGAGCCATTGCGCGTACTGGACGAGGATGGGCCGGTCGAGGCCGAGCTGCACACGCAGGTTCGCAAGCTGTTCCGGCGTGGCGTTCTGCCCGAGGACCTGGCGTGCTATGTCGCCCGGCAGGGCCTGGGTGCAGAAGAACACGATGATCGAGACGACGAACAGCATGGCAATCCCGGTTGCCAGGCGCCGTGCAATCTGCCGTGCCACATAGCCTGCGTTCTTCATCGCCAACCCGTGTCCCAACCCGTATCGTTCCCTATCGTCTTGTCTCTCGCACCCTGAAGCGACCGTCCGCCCCGCCTCGACGGCTCGGCCCCGGGCTTGTGACTCAGCCCAGGGGCCGGGCGGCCGGAAGTCCCGCCGCAGGGGGTTCTGCGCACCTTATGAGATGGTGAGCAGGTTGAAGTTGTAGCCAAGCGCCCCGTCGGTGTTGGGGTAGGGCATGAAGCCGCCCACCTTCGACGAGTGCGCGACCAGGGTGTTGATGAATATCGGGACCACGTAGGAGCCGCGCTCGTACTCGATGGCCTGCATCTTCTCGACAAGGGCCTTGCGCTCGTTGAAGCCGGCGGTCTGGATGGCCTGCTGGTACAGCGCGTCGTACTCGCTGTCCGACCAATGCGTCGAATTGTAGGGCGCGTCCTTGGTGATGGTCATTGCAGCCTGCTCGAATATACCGAGGTAACCCCAGTAGGAAAGCGAGAGCGGGTAGGTGCCGTAGGCCTCCCCGTAGAAGGTGGCCATATCGACCTTGTGGAACTCGATCTCGAACCCGGCGGCCTTTGCCTGCTCGACGATTATCTCGTTTTGGCGGTCGGAGGTCGGCTGGTTCGGCGCCCCCCACAAATCGACCTTCACGGGCAGGTCGTAGCCTGCGTCCTCCAGCAGCTTCTTCGCCGCCTCGGGGTCGTAGGCGCGTTGCGGCAGGCTCGTCGTGTAGTGCGGGTCGAAGGGCGACCAGAAGTCGTTGCCGATAGTCGCATAGCCGCCGTATACGTTGTCAACTATCTCCTGGCGGTCGACGGCAAGGCGCAGCGCCTGGCGCACGGCGGGGTCGGCGAAGGGCTCCTTGAAGCAGTTCATGGCCCAGGTCAGCGCACCACTCGTGGGGTAGTCGAATATCTCGTAGCCCTCGGCGCCCTCGATGAGGCTCACGAGGGTCGAGTCGAAGTTGGCCGCCACGTCTATCTGCCCCGCGATGAGCGCGCTGGCCTCGGCGTTCGTGTCGGTGAAGCTGGTGATGACGAGCTCGCCCGCCTGGGGGACGACGCCCCAGTAGTCCTTGTTGGCGGTGAACACCATCTGCACGCCGGGGTCGACCATGTCGTAGCAGAAGGGGCCCGACCCGACGGGTGCCTGCGGGTCGAAGCCCTGGGGCACGATGCCGCACAGCGGGGATGTAAGCGCCTCGGGGAAGAGCACGACCTTCTGGGAGAGCGTGAACTGCACGGTCTTCTCGTCGAGGGCGGTCGTGGCGGCAGCGTCGATATAGGACAGCGACTCCGAAGGGGGGAGCTGTTCGTCGAACCAGCGCTGCACCGTGTACACCACGTCGTCGGCGGTGACCAGGTCTCCGTTGTGCCACTTCGCGTCCTTGAGGGTGACGGTCCAGGTGTCGGCCTCGGCGCCCTGCACTATCGACTCGGCAAGGCGCGGTGCACACACGCCGGTGGTGTCGTATGCGGTCAGGGTGTCGAAGACCTGGTTGGCGAAGATGTACCCGCCGGTCGTCGAGGCGCTTGCCGGGTCGAGCGCATCGACGTCGGAAAGCGACGCGACCCCGATTCGCAGCGTCGAGCCGCCTTTCTCGCCGGTGCCTTGGCAGCCGGCCAGTGCGATGCCCGACAGCGCGGTCAGGGCGGCGGTTGCGGTCAGTCCCGCGAAGGTGCGGCGGCTGATGTTGAGCGGCTTCGTCGTGCCTTTCTGCGCGCGGGGTACCGTACCTTCGCTTGTGCTCGCGCTTATGTTTTTCTGCATGTCCTCGGTTGAGGTGTTCCCTTGCTTCACTCGATCTGACATTTCCCTCTCCTTTGTTTTCTTGTTCCCTTGTGGTTGGTCCTTGTATGTTCTTCCGTGCTTTCCTGCTCTTTTGGGGCTAAGGCCTCTCGTGGGCCCCGAGCCCCGCTGCCTCGTAAGGCCCTAGTCCTCAAGAAGCGTGAGCCATACCTTCATGCCTGGCTCGATCCAGGTCTTCATGCCGATCATCTCAAGGTTCTCGGCACCCTCGATGACGCGGCCGATGCCTGAGACCGGCAAGGGCTCCGGGGGAATGTCGTTGCCGTACATGATGGATATCTGCTGGCGCGGCCCGTAGTACGAGACGGTGCCGGACACTTCCAGGTCGCTTGCCTCGGCGTCGGCTGCCAGGTCCTCGGGGTAGAACATGTTCTCCCAGTCGGCCAGGATCTTCGTCTGCATCAGCAGCAGGTCGCCCGTGAGCTTGCCGTGCTGGAGGTAGGTTGAGAAAGGCAGCGCCGCGCGGATCTTCTCTGCCAGCTGCGGCACCTTGTCGTCGTATATCTCAATGACGGCCATGTCCTTGCCGTCAACGTTAAAACCGAGTTTCATTTCCTTGTCCTCTCATGTTGTGTCGTTCTTCTGCCCGTCGGCCGGTTGCCCAGTCAGGCCTTGTTCTGCGCGGCGATCTTCTCGATGGGGTTGACCCTTTTGAAGCCGTCGATGACCCCCCAGGGAAAGGCGATGTCGACCCAGCCGTGGAGGCGGTTGAAGTAGGTCATCGCGGCCTCGGTCAAGTCGGCGAACTCCTGGGTGGTCTGCGCCAGGCGGATGCCGCCCACGTACACCTTCAGGATCTCGCAGCCGTCGGGAAGCCCCACGTAGTCGTTCATGTTCGCCTTGTACTGGCACATCTCGTCCATGTAGAGGACGAGCGTCTTGAGGTCGAGGCCGGGGTTGCGCACGGCTGACTGCCACGCGAACCAGAGTATCTCGTCGGTCAGGGTGCGCAGCTCGTTCTCGGCGAAGATGAAGGTGGACAGGTAGTTGTTCTTCGCGCCCGTCCCCATGGGGACGATGCCCTTGCTGAGGTTCAGCACGTCTTGGGGCGGGTTGTCCCAGATTTCCTCCCGGGCCGCGTTGATTGCCTCGATGGCAGCTTCCACCGAATCAACCCGAGTTCTTTCTTCAGCACGCGAAACCATTATGTGTTCTCCTTTCATCAGGCCCGCCTGACAAGGCCTCGTGGGGCGCGGGCGGCCCTTGGCAGCTCTCACACAGTAGAGCAATACAGCAACATAGATACAGCAGTATAGCGTGTTTCCCGAATGATTGACAGGAGGAACTGGATTTCGACGGCTTACGGACTCACGGGGACAACTCACGGGGACAGGTCCCATGAGTCGGGCCTGTCCCGCGGGCTACAACTCACGGGACCTGCTCCCGTGAGTTCCTGTGACACGCAAAGTGAAAAGGGTCATTATGACCCTTTTACTTTTCAGGCTCCACCTGCGCCTACACTGCAACGAGCATGACGGCGACAAAGGCGACGGTCACCACCAGGAAGGCGCCTATGATGGCCCAGACGGCGGGCCGGGCGAAGTTGACCGTCCACCCGATGCCGAAGCGCTCAAGCAGGAAGAGGCTGGGGTCGTCCGGGTTGTAGTAGAACACGCCCAGCTTCCAGTAGCGGTCGTCGTCCGCAGGCAGGTTTTCCGACGCCTGCATGCGGGCAAACACCCGCGAGCCGCCCTGCCCGTACACGATTGCGAGCGCTATCGCCCCGACCACGATGACGAGGGCGCCGATCATGATGAGGACCGCTGCCTGCATGAGCGTCACCACCCCCATGAACGAGAGCGGCATGGCGATCATCAGGAGGTTGATGATCATGCCGGTCGCAAGCAGGAAAATGCTCTGTGCGCGGGCGAACATGCCGTATGCCAGGGTAGAGGTCGCCGGCGCGCTCGGGTTCGCCGTGCGCTTCGAGCGCGTTATCATCCAATGGGAGAACAGCAGCGAGAACGCGATGAACAGCTGGATCAGCACCGGCGTCCAGACGACCATCGGGGTCTTTGCGGTGTAGAGGATGTCTCCGCCTATGCCCATGTTCGTCGGGACGAGGTCGGGCATGGAGGCATAGCCTGCCGAGCCGATCGCCAGGGTGAGCAGCATCACGGGCAGGTAGAGCAGGTTCCACGCGAGCGCAATGGCACGCGGCACCTCCCCGCTCCCGACGACCGCAACCGACTCCTGCTGGACGGCCTTCCAGTTCTGCTCCTTCTTGTAGAGGCGCACCTTGCCCCGGAAATAGAGCATGAGGCCGTAGCTGCCGGCCACCAAGAGCAGCATTCCCACCGACACCAGGACGATCACGGCGCGCTCGTTGGCCCCATAGGTGAACCCGAGGCCGAGGGCGGTCAACACCGCCGTCGCCAGCAGCACAAGGAGGGCGTAGCGCTTCTTCAAGGCCCTGAGGTAGGGGTCGTGCAGCGCCGACTCGGGCACGGTCACGGCAAAGCACTCGCTTTTCTTCATAAGGTAGGGCGTCAGTGCCAGCATGATGCCGACAATGGGGACAAGGATGGTGGTGAGAAGCATCAAGACAGTGATAGGTATGCTGTTGTCCATCAGCGGTCCTTTCCGAATGCGCGCGTCAGCGCCTCTTGTGCGGCTGCCAGGAACTCGTCCGCGCTGCCGCCGCGTGCGCGGTGGGCAAGCGCCAGGTCATGCAGGGTTTCTGCCATCCGTTGTGTTGCGACGCCCCGCTTGTGCAGGAGGGGGGCTTTCGCGGGGTCGGCGACCACCGCGCCGGCACGGCCGCGCATCGTGATATAGCCCTCGTCCCGGAGCACGGCATAGGCCTTGTTCACCGTATGCAGGTTGATGCCCAGGTCGCGCGCAAGGGCGCGGACCGAGGGCAGCGTGAACCCCGGCGCGATCTCCCCGCGGGCGATCGAGGCGATCACCTGGGTGCGTATCTGGAGGTAAAGAGGCTCGTCTGACGCCTGGTCGATACGGATCAACATGTCGTGGTGCCCCCTTTCCGGTGCCGTCTTTTTTGTTCTATCTATAATATAACAAGTAGAATATAATTGCAAGCACAATTGCAGGCACCTTGTGAAATCCACGGTTGGCCACAGCCAGACCCCCGCTGCAGCTTGCCTCGCAGGTAAAACTATGTTAGCGTGAAAAAACGGCACGCTTCGACTTCCCGCATCTCTCTCGGGAACACGATACAGAGAGGAACTGCCCGCTTGAACATCTTACTTGAGAAGCTAAAAGAGGTTCTCACTGCCGTTGCGCCCATAGCCATTCTCGTGCTCGTCCTGCACTTCACGCTGGTCCCGATACCGGATGCCCTCCTGTTCCGGTTCTTCGCGGGCATTGCCTTGATCGTGCTGGGGCTCTCCCTCCTGCTTGTCGGGATCGAGATAGGCATCTTCCCCTTCGGGAGCCACATGGGCGCCTCGTTCCTGAAGTCGAACAAGCTGTGGTACGTCATCCTCGTCGGCCTCCTCCTGGGCTTCTTCGTCAATGTCGCCGAGCCCGACCTGCACGTTCTGGCAACGCAGATCGAAGAGGTCATGGGCGGGTACATCCCGATAGCCGCGAGCCTTGTCGTCGTCTCGGTCGGGACGGGGGTCATGCTCGCGCTCGGGGTCTTGAGGATAGTCAAGAACTTCCCCTTGAACATCACCTTCGTCATCGCCTACGGGCTCATTGCGGTACTGGCGCTCTTCGCGTCCTCGGACATGCTTGCAATTGGCTTCGACGCATCCGGTGCGACAACCGGCGCCCTCACCGTCCCCTTGGTGCTTGCCCTGTCCATCGGCGTCGCTGCCATGAAGAGGGATTCCAAGTCCTCGGAGGAAGACAGCTTCGGGCTGGTCGGCATCATGTCCACCGGCGCTATCTTCGGGGTCCTGGTCATGAACCTCTTCGTCAAGACCGACGGGATAACGGGCGTGCTGAACACCCCGGGGCTCGACACCGGCTCGCGGATAGCCCCCTTCATCCAGAAGATCCCCGGCATCGCCCTTGAGTCCTTCATCGCCCTGCTGCCGATAGTCTTGCTGCTCGTCGTGTTCCAGAAGCTGAAGTTCGGCCTGCCCAGGCGGAGCTTCGCGAAGATACTCCTGGGCTTCGGCTATGCCTTTGTCGGGCTCGTCGTCTTCCTGGTCGGCGTGAGTGCCGGGTTCATGGACGTCGGCAACATCATCGGCGAGGGCCTGGCGGCATACGAGAGCAAGGCGGTCCTGGTTGGCCTGGGCTTCTTGCTCGGGATGCTTGTCATCCTGACGGAGCCCGCCGTGTACGTGCTGACGCACCAGATAGAGAACGTGACCAGCGGCTATATCAAGCGGAGCGTCGTGCTGGTCACCCTGTCGATCGGCGTTGCCTTCGCGGTGGGCCTCTCGATGCTTCGGATAGTCGTCCCGGAAATCCAGCTGTGGCACTACATCCTGCCGGGCTTCCTCATCTCTTTGGCGCTCACCTTCTTCGTCCCGAAGCTGTTCGTAGGAATCGCCTTCGACTCGGGAGGCGTCGCGTCCGGGCCGATGACGGCGACCTTTGTGCTCGCCTTCTCGCAGGGCGCGTCCAACGCCGTGGAGCATTCCAACATCCTGGTAGACTCTTTCGGCGTCATCGCGATGGTTGCCATGACGCCGCTTATCGCGTTGCAGGTACTGGGACTGATCTACAAGATCAAGTCAAGGAAAAGCGAGGTGTGAGGACACAATGGCAGGATTCAGCTTGATATGCTGCATGGTGAACGTGGACGACGGCTCGAAGGTCTTGAGGATCGCCCACAAGTACGGGGTGAAGGGCGGGACCATCTCCTTCGGCAAGGACGTCGGATGCAACCACCTGCTGGAATTTTTCGGCATAAACGAGGCCCGGAAGGAAATCGTCACCCTGATAGTGGAAAATGAGCTTGCCACCAAAGCGATGGAGGGCATCAGCAAAGAGCTGGGGTTCCACAAGCCTCACCACGGGATTGCCTTCTCTCTTTCGGTGTCTGAGTTTATCGGCAGGAAGAACATAATAACCGAGGAGCAGGCATTGGCGAACGAGGTGAAGGATATCGTGTACCAGATTATCTATGTGATCGTCGACAAGGGCAAGGGGGAGGACGTCATCGACGCCGCCAACGAGGCCGGGGCGAAGGGCGGCACCATCGTCAACGCGCGGGGTGCCGGCATCCACGAGGTTCAGAAGCTGTTCTCGGTGGAGATCGAGCCCGAGAAGGAAGAGGTCGTCATCATCACGAAGGCCGCCCTGAAAGACGGCATCGTCACGGCCATAAAGGACCACCTCAAAATCGACGAGCCCGGCAACGGGATACTGTTTGTCATGGACGTCAACGAGGCCTACGGCCTGCGCTAGGCCCCCGGCTGCCGGAGGCTGCCGGGGCCGGGCGGCTCGCCGAAGCTGGACGGCCGCGCCATTGCCTGACGATTCGGCGCAAAGTGGACGCACGGTCAACGGCCCCCGCCCCCGCGTCATTGCGGGCCTGACCCGCAATCCTGCCCGTTCCGGTCAGGGCAGGGAGGCAGGACAGGAATGCCCCATTATGCCCGACGGTTGAGGCCAGGCTCTTGGTGGCCGAGACGGGCTCTTGTTCCCGCCTCGGCCAAGCCCCGTGCTTCTAGCCGAGGTACTTCTCTTCCAGAGTGACGCCGAAGGCTTCGGCGACAGAGCGGAGGTCGGCGTCGGTCGGCATATCCGGGCCGCTTGCCCCGCGCTTCGCCGCAGCCGCCTGCAGGTAGATGGCCGATGCCTTCTCGATGGTGTGCATAAGCCCCAAGGCGCTGTCAAGGTCGTTTGCCGAACAGATCACCCCGTGATGGGGCCAAAGCACCGACGAGGTTTTCTCCATAAGCTCGCTTGTCGCCCCCGCAAGCTCGATCGACCCCGGCGCAAGCCGTTTGGTGGCGCCGATGCCCTCAGGCAGCAGCAGGATGCTCTCGGCCAGGCTTTGCCACAGGGCGCGGCTGAGTTTCTTCGAGTCGTTTTGCAGCACCGAGCCGAGGGCTATCGCGCTCGTGGGGTGTGCGTGGTAGACGATCCGGCAGCTGCCGTTCGTCACGGCCTTCCGGACGGAATGGTTTATGAAGTGGCTGGTGAACTCGCTGGTCGGCTGCCCGCCGCCCTTGAAGCCCCACACGTTGCGGTAGGCGTCCCCCGTCGGGTTCACCTCGACGATGCCCAGGCAGGAGGCCGGGTCGAGCATGACGTTGCGGAACTGCGCCCCCTGTGCCGTCACCACGAAGCACTCGTTTTGCAGGCCGACCGCCCGGACACCCAGGCCGACCCATTCCCCCACCGTCTCGCTGAAGTAGGAGCGGCACGCGCTGGTCTCCTCGGGGGTCATGCGGTAGGACAGGTTGCCCCCGTTGCCCTCATGCCATCCCTGCAGCCAGCCGTCGTAGCAGGTGCGGGCAATTGCTTTGATGAACCCGCGCTGCTCGACCGATGCTTCTGAAACGACGTTCTTCACTTTCTCGATGCCACGATCAAAAATGCTTGGTGTTTCCATAAGAGTGCCCCTTCGAATAAGTCGAGCCGATATCATCGAACAGGCCTGCGGCGGGCCGTCCCACCACAGGTTTGTTCCCCCTCCATGGTAGGCTTTTCCGCTCTATCCGAAGAAAGCTGCAACCGAAGCGTTACCCTCCCGCCCCTGCGCCCCTTCTGTCCCCGCCGCATGTCCCCGAGGTCCGCAACGGGACCTGCTGCTCACCCGGGCCGAGACGGCAGGAGGCCCACCGCGCCCTGTTGTCAACGCTGCACAAGTGCGAGAAGATGGACAGGGCCAAGCTGGGCAAGTCCCAGCGAACCCTGCTGGAGCGCCGGATTGCCGCGCTAGGATCGGCACTCTGGCTGATCGAGAGGGAATGCGGCACCCCTTAGCTGGCTGCCGGTTGTCGGAGCGAGGGAGGGCGGCGGGCGCGGCGGCGGCGGGCGGCGGGGCGGCCACATGCGTCGGGCCGTCGTCAGGGGGTGGCCGGGCAAGCGTCAGACCGGACGGAGTTATTGGCACAAAACCCCCCGAGGGGGTGCGGACGTTTTCTTAGACCACTTCAGGCGGCCAATCCGAGGCTTTGACGAAACGCCACAGGGCTCAACCACCCGAGTGATTCCTTGATGCGGAACACATTGTACCAATTGATGTAG
>Ga0082212_10002430_pt1 | contig 27135 bp, 27 predicted proteins | sample TergutNt197P3_FD_71548 | JGI IMG/M metagenome (GOLD analysis project Ga0082212, IMG submission 71548) | Neocapritermes taracua P3 segment gut microbial communities from Petit-Saut dam, French Guiana - Nt197 P3 | ecosystem: Host-associated > Arthropoda: Insects > Digestive system > Gut ...
TGATTCGCCATCTTGAAATGCTTGGACTTCGAACCCCAATACCCTTTCGCGAGCTTCAGTATCTTGTTTCTTCTTTTGCGCGTCATCATTGCGCCCTTAACTCTGGCCATTTTGCTATCCTCCTATTTATACGGGATCATTTGCTTAATCGCTGCTTCATTTGTGACGTCGGCATAGGCTCCTTTGCGCAGACCCCGTTTGCGTTTCGTTGTTTTTTTATTGAGGATATGGTTTTTGTACGCGTGAGCGCGCTTCACTTTCCCCGTTTTTGTCAGGCTAAAACGCTTTTTCGCCCCGCTGTGCGTCTTGATTTTCGGCATTGACCTCTTCTCCTTAACGTTGTTGTTATTGTTTTGTGTTTTTAGGGGATAGGAACATTGCCATGTGCCGTCCCTCCAGTTTTGGGTTTTTATCCACAGTCCCAAATTCCATGCATTCGTCCGCGAATTTTTTCAGCAGGTCTTCCCCAATATTTGTATGCGCCATTTCCCTGCCCCTGAAGCGCACTGTGACCTTGAGCCGATCCCCTTCTTTCAGGAATTTCAGCCCATTCTTCAGCTTAACATTAAAGTCGTTGATACCAATGCTCGGCGACATCCGTATCTCCTTAACCTCAACAATGTGTTGGTTACGGCGCGCTTCTTTCTCACGTTTTGCCTGCTCGAAGCGATACTTGCCGTAGTCCATTATCTTGCACACAGGAGGACTGGAACCGGGTGCGATTTTCACAAGGTCGAGTTCCTTTTCGACCGCGATATCAAACGCCTCCGACGACGGCATGATTCCAAGTTGCGTCCCGTCCTCGCCAATTAAACGGATTTCTTTGTCTTTGATATCCTCGTTAATCTGATAGGTCACGCTGCTGATACTAAAACACCTCCAATACAGCTACTATGTTTGTCTAATAACAAAACGCGGAAGCATTTGCATCCGCGCCACACAAGCGCCGTCACTGGCATACTGCGCATAGACGGTTTTCTTGTTGATTGACCGCGGCGCGCATATTTCCTGCGGCCGGGTGAGGACGGGGATGCCGTTCTGCTTACTGATTCCATGGCAGCTTGCAAAAGCCGCCCCGGAACGTTACCGGGAGATTGTAACACTAGTAAATCCTGTTTGTCAACTTGTTTTTAATGAAATTGTTTGATACAATGCGTGAGAGTTAACTGTTCAGAGATTATTCGGAAAACTGGTTATTTGTCGAAAGGCGGCGCATCGATGCCCGGTCCTATGCCTGATATTGCTTTCACGCTGCCCGGACCGGAAAGTGTCACGTTATCCGGCCAGTCAGTCGAGCTGCTCCTTGACGCCGGTAATGGAGACGCAGCTTTGCTGTACCTGTATATATTGAAGTCGAGGGGCCGGGGCACGTCTTCTGAAGCAGCGGCTGCGTTGAATAAAGACCCGAAGATCATCGCCGATGCAATGGCAGTTTTGTCACGCCTCAGGCTTATCCAATACGACGACCCCATTTCACCGCCATATGATTCATTTGCTGAAAATCCACAACGTACCCAGCCTTCCAAGCCTGCCAAACAAGAGTCATATCCGGAAGAACCAAAACGTTACACTGCAGAGGAACTGACAAGCGAGCTGCAAGCAGGCTCAGATTTTTCTTTTCTTGTCGATGAGGTCCAGCGAAGTCTGGGGAAAATATTGTCACCCAGCGACCTCGAACGCCTTTTCGGTATTTACGATGCTTTACGTTTACCGTCCGACGTCATTTTGCAGCTTGTAACGCACTGCATAGACGAGAGCCGCGCGCGCGGGGGCGGCCGCATGCCTTCAATGCGCAATATACAAACATCCGCTTATGTGTGGGAGCGCGAAGGGATTTTTTCCCTTGACAGAGCCGAGGAGTACCTGAAAGCGCTCGAGATAAGGAAAAGCGCCAGAGGCGAAATAAAAAAGGCGCTGCAAATATTCGACCGTGACTTCACGACTTCCGAAAAAAACTACGTGGATGAATGGATTGCTCTGGGCTTTAGTGCGGACGCGGTCGCGATTGCGTATGACAGGACCGTGCTGAAAACAGGCAAGCTCGCGTGGGGGTATATGAACTCGATCATGAACAACTGGCATGGGAAAAACATACATACCGAGAAGGACATTCACGAAAAAGACGGCAAACCCGCAGCAAGCGGCACAGGAAGCAACGCAGGAAACAACGCAAGCGCGGCAGCTCAAAAATTCGGAGCGCCGAACCCGGAAGACATTCAACGGATGGAACGGCTTTTAAAGAAAATAAAGGAACAATGATATGGCGCTTGATGGGAAAATATTAGCACGCGCAAAAGCCTCTCTTGCGGAGAAGCGGCAAATCCACAATTCTCAGATGGATACGCGACTGAGAAGCGTTTACGCGCGCGTTCCTCGTGTCCACGAACTTGATATTGAGATAAGGTCTACCATGACCGAGCTGTTTGGGGCGGCTCTTGTGCCGGACGGCGCGTCGCTGGTGGAAGATATCCACATGAGAAACGCCGAACTGCAGGCCCAACGCCGCAGCGAGCTTATCCGCGCAGGTTTTCCCGACGGATATCTCGACGAGGAATACTTATGCAATAATTGCCGCGACACCGGCTACGACAACATGGTGATATGCTCCTGTCTCATGGAGATGTACAAGGACGAACAACGTAAGTCGCTCAGCAGTCTGTTCAGGCTCGGCGACGAAACATTCGACAACTTCGACATCTCCCTCTACGACGACTCGCCAACGCCGGACACAATGATTTCGCCGAGGCGGACAATGGATATCATATACGAAACTTGCGTCGAGTACGCGCGAAAGTTCGGAAAAAAATCCATGAACCTATTCTTCAACGGCGCGCCCGGCCTTGGAAAAACGTTTTTATCTGCATGCATCGCGCGCGTCGTCGCCGACAGCGGTCATTCTGTCGTTTATGATACGGCTTCGTCTGTTTTCGCAAAGTTTGAATATGTGAAATTTTCCCGGGCGGAAAACAATGAAGATGCTTTCAATGATACAAGCAGCGAAATTAAACGCTGCTTGGAATGCGATCTGCTCATACTCGACGACCTCGGCACAGAAATGACGACAGCTTTCACGACCAGCGCGTTATATGACATAGTCAATACGCGGCTCATCACAGGCCTGAAAACTATCGTCAGCTCGAACTTGACTCTGAACGAACTGCGCCGCCGCTATTCCGAGCAGATAATGTCGCGGCTTGAAGGCGAGTACCAAGTGCTCACATTCCGCGGCGAAGATATCCGAAAGCGGCGCAACACATTATGATAAACAGCTGTCCGGAGGCCATAATTACCTAAGGCAACCTTTGGACAGCTACGATTTTTTTATGAACCGCTCCCCGCATTTAGGGCAGGTGATTTGCAGCTTGCCCTTCCCCTTTGGCACGCGCAGCGTGTTGCGGCAGCTCGGGCACCCAAAAAACCTGTGGGTCTTCCTGTTTCGCATGTTTGTAAACATGCGCTTAATTTTTGTCCTGACAGGCCACCAGTAGCGGATATATCTGTCATTTTCCGCCCTGCGGCGAACAATGTTCCTCGACAGCATCCTGAAGAGCGCGAGAATCAAAACCGCATACGAAATGTATACAAGCGGCGATATCCCGGTGACGCCATAAAGCAGATAGAATACCAGCGAAAATATTATCATCACGACGCCAAGGTTATCCGGGCCGTACCTGCCCGCCATGAATCTGCGAAGAAAGTTCCTTATCACAAGAAAGCCCCCGGTTTTGTGAAATGTCCGTGCGCCAATGAGAACACAAGCTTGTAACAACATATGCGTCTCATTATGTTTGCACGGACAGTATATCACCTTTTTTTCCGAAGTATGCTTTCGTCACATTTTATTTACATCTGAGCGCTGCACTCCCGCAGCATCATTTGCTCTCTGGTCACTAACCACCTGGTCTGCTCCCTGCAATAGCCGCTAGTATTCGTACTTTCCGCCGCCGATGAATTCGCGCAGTATCGAATCGGCCGGGATAAACGCAGAATCGAGCTCCTCAAACTCATTTAAGACAGGCAACAGCGTCCGCAGTTCACGGCTGCGCTCCATATCTTCGGGCATATGGCTGAACGCTTTGAGCGCAAAGCTCTTCATGACCGCGATTTCATATTCCATAGAAGAATCGAACAAAAGGTCAGCCTTGAACTTAAATGGCGATATGTATTTTTTCTCGCCTCGCCTGACATTAGCCCACATCCTGAGCGTGTCCGCCACATCCGTGCCGCGGAACAGTTCATCGCGTACGACCCTTCTCATGATTCTGACCCAAGTCCGTTTAAAGCAAACGCTCCCGCTGCGTTCAAAGTCCGACCGCGCGCTTATATACAGCTTAAATGCTTCCGGATGCGGGTCTGCCAGCATATCGTTCAGCGCATGGATGCCCTCGTAGACGACTATTTCATCTTTATCCAGTTTGAACGGCACAGAGCGTGACAAGTCCTGCGTCTGTGTCTTGAAGTTGAAGTGCGGTATCATGATTTCCTCGCCGCGCTCGAGCATCGCGAAATGGTCATTCAGCAGATTTATATCCATGCAATACGGCGACTCTTTGTCAATGTCCCCGCTTGCTGTGCGCGGAGCGGTCTCAGGATCAGGCGTGACAAAATACTTATCCATGGAGATCGAGTTCGCGTGAATGCCAAGGTTTTCAAGCGCATCACAAATCTTCTGGGCTGTAGTCGTTTTACCCGAGCCTGAAGGCCCGGATAAAAGCACGACACGGCTTTTAGCCATCCGCTTTGCAATCATCGAGGCGGCGCCGGCGACCCTGCAGTTGAATACGCCCTCGCATTCAAGCGCAAAGCCTTCCGGGTCGGCAGCGACGCGCTTGTTTATCATCTCCAAATCATATGCCATACATGACCAAGCCTTTCTATAAGCGCAGCAACTACGCTTAGTTTATTACTGCTAACCACTAGCCACTAGCCACTAACCACTAGCCACTAGCCACACATCTCCCTGATACGCGCGAATTTCGCCTCTGTTTTTTCCCTTTGCAAAATATACTCGCGCGGAAACTTCGCGTTGAACATCCGCTCGATCCTGCCTCCCGGCGCTACGATCTTCGTGACCCCACCGCCGCCGAGCGATATAACAGAGCTAAGCTCTTCCATCATACATATATTATAAATGCATTCATACCCCGGCTTGCTCCAGCCTGTGTTCTCAAAACCGCCTGATGTGTACTTCTGTTTGTACAAGTAATATGGAGAGTAACCGCTTGACTTTAGCCTTGTCTGCGCATATCCCAGCATAGCGGAAACATCCGCGCTGCCCGGTATCGCCGGGTGTTCCAGCATTATGCGAGACCCCTTTTTTAACGAAAGCGTGTGGATAGTGATGTTCTCCGGCCCGATTCCGAGCACGCTGTCGACAGTTGCGCGGAAACTCTCCTCAGTATCATCGGGCAGCCCCGCGATAATGTCCATATTTATGGCAAACCCGGAGCGCTGCGCAAGTAAAACGGCTTTTTTTACGTCTTCGGAAGTATGTTTGCGCCCTATTGCCGAGAGCACCTTGTCCGACATACTCTGCGGATTGACGCAAACGCGCCCTGCTCCCATTCGCTTGACTATGTCAAGCTTCTCCTGCGTGACAGTGTCCGGACGCCCCGCTTCAACTGTGAACTCGCGGACGTTTGTAAAATCCAGCGCGCTGCGCAGCGCGTTGGAGACCTTCAAAAGAGTTTCAGCGGGAAGAATAGTAGGAGTACCGCCGCCGATATATATTGAAATCACGCGCAGGTCAGCCTCTCGTATTACCTCTGCCGCCATATTTATTTCGCTTATCAAAATCTCTGCAAATGGCTCTATGAGCCCATATGATTTTTCAACGCTGTTGCTCACAAAGCTGCAATAAGCGCAGCGCGACGGGCAAAAAGGAATCCCGATATAAACAGAAATGTCGCGCGGCGTTATTGAGCTTTTCATTGCAAGGGCTGCCTGCGCAGCGTCTGCGCACATTAGCGCCCTTTCAGGCGAAACATAGTATTCATCGACAAGCATTTTAATTGTTGATCTCATGCTTGCGCCTGCGCTCAGCTTCGCTCCGGCTATCTTTGCGGGGCGTATGCCTGTCAGCGACCCCCAAACAGGCGGCTTTGAAATGATACCCTCTGCAGCGCGAAAAAACGATTGTTTGACCAAGCGCTGTAAAAGCCGGTCTGTAACTAGCTTCCCTGTCAGTTTGCCGCGGCTTATTCGCGCCGTTCCGCGAAACTCCCCGCTTTGAGTTTCTATGACAGTGACCGACTGTGCGTATGTCGCTCCATACGACAGCCGCGACTTTGCGGTCACATCCGCCTGCTTGTCCGAATCGTATTCCGGGCGTTCTTCCGGAAAGAGCGCAAGCATTATTTGCTCTATTGCGTATTTATATGTATGCCCGTCGAGAACCAGCTTCATACTGCAGTATTCAGACCCCGCGGTCCAGAGTTTCCCTATCCTCAAACTCTGATTCCTGGTCGCTGTATACGCCGTTTGCATATCTTATATAATAGTTGAAGCTGCGCTCCCTGCTCATCGTTGTCGACTCTGCATGGCCCGGATAAACCTCGTAATCCCCCTCAAGCATGGACAGGCGGTTGAGCGACGTCAGCAGCACTTCCATGCTGCCGCCAAGGTCAGTGCGCCCGCAACTGTCGCGGAACAACGTATCACCTGAAAACAGCGCTTGCTGGCAAATAATCGAAACAGACCCCGCCGAGTGGCCAGGCGTCTCAAATATGGTGAACTCCAATCCTCCGACCTTGATGACGTCGCCTTCGGCGTAGTAGCTCAGCCTGCTGCTGTCCTCCAGTTTGTGTGGGTCATGCTGCCCTTTGTCATTCACATCTTTTTTGCTGACATATGCAGGAACTCCTGTTTCGTCCATTACTTCGTCGAGCGCCATAAAATGGTCGAAGTGGCCGTGAGTAAGAAAAATAACTCTTGGAATCAACTTGTTCGACTCAATATAGTCAAGTATTCTGTTTGAGTCTGCTCCGGGGTCGATGATCGCGCATTCATTTGTCTGATCATCAGTCACTACATAGCAGTTAGTCTGAAGATGCCCGACTGGCAGAGTTTTAATTAGCATGTCCATTTATTCCCCTCACTCGTAATTTGCTGACTATTGTACCATAATCCGCACGCCTTGACAACGATGATACAATATATGATGAATGTTTATTTTAGTTCATTTTTTCTGTTCAAACATCATTTGAAATAGCAACGAATCGTTGCAGGGGTGGTGCAGGCATGTCGCCGAAAGCTGCGGGGGTAAAGCAGGTAACGAATAATAAAAAAGCATATCATGACTACTTTATCCTCGAAAAGTTCGAAGCGGGCGTCGAGCTCTTCGGAACAGAAGTCAAGTCTATCAGACAGGGCAGCGTCAACCTCAAAGACTCATACTGCATGGTGAGGGAAGGCGAGCTTTTTGCCCGGGGTATGCACATAAGCCCTTACGAAAAAGGCAATATATTCAACCGCGACCCGATGCGTCCCAAGAGGCTGCTCATGCACAAACGCGAGATCATGCGCCTATATGGCCGCATAAAACAGGACGGGTTAGCTCTTATCCCGCTGTCAGTGTACTTCAAGGATTCGAGAGTCAAGCTTGAGCTTGGCCTCGCCCGCGGAAAAAAGCTCCATGACAAGCGTGAAGCCGAGGCTGAAAAGGCGTCAGCAAGGGAGATGGACAGAAGAATTGCGGGAATAAGGGAGTAGAGTTTTCGCAACTCAGAATGCAGAATTATCAGAGCCGGCAAAGGTATCCTCAACAAAGAATACTCGCGCTGCTGCTAAGTTAGAAATCGTCAAATTACATCTAAACGTATTATATAGTGAGGAGATCAAATAACAATGTCAACTGATCCTAATGCGCAAAACCCTGTAGTCACAATAGAAATGGATGACGGCGGAGTGATTCGCGCAGATCTGTTCCCGGAGATCGCGCCCAATACTGTGAACAATTTCATCGCGCTGATAAACGGCGGCTTCTATGACGGGCTCATTTTTCATCGGGTCATACCGGGTTTTATGCTCCAGGGCGGCTGCCCCCTTGGGCAGGGATATGGAGACCCGGGCTACAGCATTCGCGGGGAGTTTTCAAAAAACGGTTTCAAAAACGATTTAAGGCATACGCGCGGAGTGTTGTCGATGGCGCGCTCACAAGCTCCCGACTCAGCGGGAAGCCAGTTTTTCATAATGCATGACGACTCGCCGCATCTGGACGGCTCATACGCCGCTTTTGGCTGTGTGACTGAAGGGCTCGATGTGGTGGACGCCATTGCGTCTGTCGGCACCGACGGTAATGACAGGCCAAAGACAGAGCAGCGCATGGCAAAGGTGACCGTAGAAACCTTTGGCGTCGCATACCCGGCGCCGGAGAAGCTCTAACCAGTGTGTCGCACAAATGCTTTCCAATGCTTCCCAAAACCGGGTCCAGCGCAGCGAAAACCTGCGACTAAGAAGGGGCTGTAACGGTTTCGACGGGGGTGTGGAGGCGCGAATAGCGGGCGGAGGCGCCGACTCCTTAAACGGCAAACCTTATAAAATAAAGAACAACGATTACGCTGTTCCGGTAGCCGCTTAGGCTGCCCGTCCCGCCCGGAAGGTCCACGGTCCGGGACCGGGGCGTCGATTAGTGGAGAACGTGAGCGTGCCAAGCTTTGCGCACGCCATGAACAATGAAGCTACCTGACCATAACCGCGTGACGGTTTGCGCTATGGAAAGGGAACCGGGTAAAAGCTCCGCACAAGCGGGGCCAAGCCCAGAATAACCGCCTGCGCCCGGAGAAGTTCACGTCAAAGCGCTTTCGGACGGGAGTTCAACTCTCCCCAGCTCCACCAGACGTAGCCAACATTGTTGTTGGTGCGAAGGAAATTACCTCAATCACTTCTTGCCGGAGAGGATGGGGTTTTTCCTTTTTTGAAGAGTCAGCCGAGTAGGTGACTACCCGGCTGCTCATGTTGAGATTAAACTGTATTTCGATGTTACCTCCGTTGACGATCACTCTGTGAACATACCGCTCAACTAGGGCTTTGACTGTGGGCAATTCTCCTGCCTTCAGCATTTCCCGAGCCAACCTGAATGAGCGTGATAATTCTTCCTCAGATGGTCCTATTGTGCTAAAATCTTCTTGATATTTTCGTAGACTTTGGATAAGCGCCTGTTTTTGAGCGTCCAGATCATTCAACTTACTCACCAGTGCGTCGGAGGATGTTTTAATAATAACCTCCATTATGCTGTCCATATCTCTTTGAATGCTGGCAATCTGGCTGGTCAATGCCTCCTGAACGGTCAGCCAGCTCTTGTTCTGATCCACGAGGTGCTGTCTATATCCCTCTACAAGCTTGGGAATTATATTGTCGCTAAACACAAGATTTGCAAGCTCCCCCAGGACTATGCTCTCAAGGAATCCGGCCCGTATCTCCCAGCCTTCGCATCGCGGTCGTTTAGTGCGGTTGTTGCACCGGTATGAAACAAATACTGACTTTCCTGAGTGAGACGATCGGCTGTTTCCAACATACATCGCGCTGCATTCCCCGCATCGCACTTTTCCGGATAATAGATATGATCGTTTTGCCCGGTGTTTTGCTGAGGCTCTTTTTCGAGAGTTCATGCGTTCCTGCACCCGCTTAAAATCACTCTTGCTTACAAGCGCAGTAAAGGCATCTTCTAAAATAATGATTTCGTCATCGTCCTTATACCTGTGGCTGTTTCGCCTGCCATCGGCATCTTTAGCAGATAGACGCGAGTATGTATAAACTCCGGTATATTTGGGATTACCTAATATGCTATATAGCGAGTTCTTGCCAAATTGCTTTCCGGCTTTCGTCAAATGCCCACGCTCATTTAGTGCGTCAATGATTTGCCCGTAGGTCATACCATCAAGATACATACTGAAAATGAGTTTGACCGCTTCAGCTTCGTACCGATTGACTACAAGCCTCTGCGTATCTTTATCTACATCGTAGCCAAGGGGCGGGGTACCGCCTGTGTGTTTGCCCTGTAAGGCATTCTCCTTCAACCCCTTCATAACTTCCCTTGCGAGATTTAAGCTGTAATACTCTGCCATCCCCTCTAGCACGCTCTCCATGATTACACTTTCAGGACTGCCGTCGATGTTCTCGATGACTGATCTCAGTGACACACCGCAGCGTTTTAGCTGATGTTTGTAATGCGCTGAGTCATATCTGTTACGAGCGAAACGATCTAATTTGTGAACAATAATTAATGAGACGCTGCCATTTGCAACGTCCCGGATCATTCGCTGAAATTCCGGACGCTGATCTGATGTCGCCGATTTTGCGCGGTCAATGTACTCGGTCGTAATGTGAATATTGTTACGTGCTGCATATTCGCGTATTGCTCGAAGCTGCGCTTCTATTGATTCTTCGCGCTGCATATCGGAAGAAAAACGAGCATAAGCGAATGCGTTTAATAATAATTGCGATTTCATGCTATATGCTATCACCTTTCATTAGTTTTTCGTTTTCGGTCAAATGAACCGTATTGGAATTCTCCTGACCCCCTGTGTGGGTCATGCCATAAATGCTCTCAAAAATGCTTTTTAACACTTGTGATTCATCGTACACGTTTTCGGCAGGCGAAATTGTGACAGTATAGGTTTTTAAACTGTTTACAGCCACAAAATCACCACCTTCCGAACCCGGAGGCGACAGCTATAGCAGATAAGCTATTGATGAACTTGTCAAGGTGCGCTGTGGCCCAGCCACACCTTTAGTATATCACAGCTATCGCCGTCCGGTGAAAAATAATTTTTGTTCTACGACTATCGAGATATTTCAAGATCAATTTCTTGTTCAATGTCCAACTGATGCTGATGTTCGCGTTGTATCTCAAGATTCCTATTTTTTTCTTCAATATCACGGTTTATTTCGCCAATGTAAGTCTTGATACCACGTCGTTCCATAGCCATGACAGCGGGTCCGCAATGCTTTGTTGGTAGACGATCTATACCACGGGCTTTGTAGCTTTTGTGCGATACACGAGCATCAAGACCTTTGCGCTCGAACATTATGTTCTGGGTAGTCTCCCAATACTCCCGCCATTGCATAAGCAAATCTGTTTTTCCCCAGTCATCCCACTCTCGGGCTTTTATTTCACTGAATCCTCCAGGTCCAACGTAACGGGTCGTTAGCAAAACATGAGCGTGGGGGTTGTGTGGCAAGACTTTCAGATGATTTCCCTCAATGCGGTCTTCGTCTTTGCTGTCACCGCGATGAATGGCGAAGTCGGCACACATCCCGTGCTGCACGAAGCAGTTAGACACAAGGTCACTGACTAAAGAAAGTGAAGTTTCAAATGTAAACTCCCGTTGAAGCGCTAAAATTATCTCCCTGAATGTTCGTGCAGTTTTCCTTCTTGTTGAGTTATCTTCCGCTTTTTCGACTTCATCACACAAAGTTTGCCTGTCATAAAACTTTAGGGGCGCATACTCGGGTAACATAATCTCAGCGTGGATAATATCGCGTCGTTTCGTGTAGTCGTATGTTCTGCCATTATGATGTAGCTTATCTCCGCTACGGTAAGCAGATGCACTTTGTGCGCAACGCCCTTGCCCTCGGCTAACATATTTCTCAGAAAAAAGATATAACGCCAATTAGATCATCCTCCATTTGATATTCATGTAAAGTGTAAATGCGCATTTAGATATCGATTACTCGGAGCGCTTTATCCACTTTCGCTTTTAACTGCTGTATGTACTCTTTATCTTGAACAAGCACAGCTAGAAAGCACGCAACCGGAGCAAACTCGACTTGATTCTCGATTTCGCTTTCCTGCGGTTTATAATGTTTGTACTCCGGAAAATACTGCTCAAAAAGTCCTCCGACAATTATCATGCGACGTGTATCAGCGCTGAGGGAGGCTGACTCCCTCCAAACTGTGTCCTGGATGTACTCTGCTCTCTTTATGATTTTTAATTGCTCAAGTTTCTCCATTTCGTGTTCTATTTCATCAGCAAATGATAGCATTATCCTCGTCCTCCTCGTTTTGATTAATTGTTAATTTTTCTACGCGGCAAAAGCCCTCTGGCGTCAAAAGCAAAACGTCATTATTAGTCGTAAGGTCATGCGGGAATATTATAGGTAACAGTGTTTCGTTCACAGACCATGAATATCCTGTCGTCATACCCTCATCGTTGTAAATCGTATTTTCACCATTAAATGGCTCTTTAATTGTGCCGATCATCTCGCTTATTTCTTTCTGGTCGGGTGCATTTCGGACTTTTAATACCGCTATATACCCGCAGTTGTCTACGATTTCCCGCCTTACCTCTTGACCGTATATTCCATCCAATTGCGAAAGACTTTGAACGCAAATACACACGGTCACCCCATGATCACGCAAGGTCGCCAGCGCGGAAATAATATCTCTAAGTTCGCCTAGAGATTTGAACTCGTCTAGCTCAACAAAAACAGGCGGTAGCTTTACACCTTCCGGCGTATATTTATCAGCACGTCGCATGAGTGTTCTGATTAGTTGGCTGATTATCAATCTGGTCATGGGCGCCCAAACCGTAAGATTCTCTTGAGCGATTTGTAATACTATGTTGCACGGTTCTGTGGATGTGTTTAGAATGCCCCAATCAATTACTTGATTCTTTTCTTCGCTGCAAAGCGCTCTGCTAACGCGAGAATCTGCAGCCAGTACTGCAAGTTTCGTGATATTCATTCCGATGCTCGCCTTGGTTTTAGGTGCTAATTTCCCCAAGTTGTTTATAAACATTTTAGCAATTACGCTATATCCGTTTTCAAGTTCATTTATCATGCTCTCGACATCTGTACGCTGAACTGCAATCATTGTCTGTTGAAACGTAGCTCCGAGATCACAGTGGTGTACAATGACTCCTGCTAAGTAACTCCTGGCAGCGTCTAACCAAACAGGGTCGGTCGAAAATGGCGGATCGGGAAGAAGTGCAAAGGCAAGATCGCTAGCGTTTCGAGCGATGTTCTCCACTCCGTCTAAACGTATGAATGCATATGGATCAATACCGCAAGAGTCATTTCTTAGTGGGTTGAAAACTAAGACCTGCTTGCCCATTGTCTTACTAGCACGTAAACATTCCTTAAGAAGCCTCCCCGTTGGCTTAACGTCAATGGTGACAACATGACCGTTCAACGTATCAAAGCTCGGTGTAATCATCCCTGTTGTTTTACCGCTACCGGTAGCACCAACAATAATAATGTGATCATCGCGCTTTTCAGGTTTTCCGACATTATAGTCAACTCCATCAATGCGTGCTTTTCCAAAAATGAAATACCCGGAGCTCCCTTTTTGTGGAAACAGCATATATTGCGGGATGTTTCGCCCTTGACGTGCCGATGACTCATCCCGTACCCTGTTCGGTGGCATTGGCGTACTCACGTCGCAAATGAAATCAGGTTCTTCACTAATATAATCATCAGCTTTCACGCCCATAAACGCCATAAACGAGTCCCTCTCCTCGATTTCTTTTTTAGACTCCTTCAACAATTTTTTGAATTTGCCCATTTTTTCCTCCTTTTCATTTTTACGCAGCGCCAGCTTTCGGAACACTTGCTGAATAAGCCTGAAACAGGAGAGGGGAAATTTTCAATATTCAATTTTTCAGTAATTTCATTTTCTCCTTTCTCCTAAAAGGCTTTCAACTCTGATCCACTCCTATTTCACCATGGAGTCAGCGGCTCTTTTACCTACCCTTCAAGTGTACAGCAATGAAAAATGTCACTTTTTTGGGCAAATCCACATAAATAACGCTCTAACTGCTTCATTTGAATTTTTTATTTTTAACGTCAAACCGCTTGAAAGTCTTGTGCTGTAATAGATAAAGCGTTATATTTTGAAATCATGCACATTTTAGAGAGGCTGCCATAAAATACGCATTATTTTCATAAATACTGCCAAATGTAGGATCAACCTTTGTCCCGTCCGTATATTCCGCGACATCCTACAAAAAATGAAAAATATACTGATTCAGCATTGACAAACGAATGAATGTTTGTACAATACTTGTCATGAGACTACTTACATAACTACGTCTTAGTTTCGCAGTGTCATTTTTCTATGTAGATATTTTATGTATATTTCCATGTATATATTTTGGCTAATCTGCATAACAGAGCGAATATATTTTAATTCTGATACAGGGTGATTTTTATGTGCAGTAATGGTAATATTGAGAAAGATAAATTCTGTATATCCGACGACGACATGAAAGTAGCTTCCAATCTTGCAAATGTAATGAAGAAAAACATTAGTAAAATATTGTTAGAACGCTTTAAAGCAGCGCTTGTGGAGGAATCTGGAAAAAAACCAAAAGTGTTGCAGAAAAAAAAGTATAATGGTCTTTTGCAGAAAACATATCTCAATAGATATATTAATAAACTGCAAGAGTTAATTGATAAAGCCTCTTCATCTATTAATTTTTGTAACTTTGGAGAGCACGCAAGTATTTTCAAGAATTCTTTATATTTTAGGCATCTACACGTCGCGCAGTTACTTTCAGATTGCGATGATGTTGTTATAAATGGATTACCCTATTTAGTGTGCTCTCTGCTTGTCAATAAAAACTCCAGTAGCTTGATTCTTAACGATTCAGAGATAGAAAAACAGCCAATATACGTTTTATACTATGCATGGCTTTACGGACATCTACCCAAATATAGTGCTAGGCATAAAAACGAGGATATAAGTAAATATAATAAAAAACTCGAGAGCCTGACTGATAATGAGCCGCGCAGTCGAAAAAGCTTTGTATCATTGTTTACTATGGAGCACTGGCCAGACACAAAACGAAAAATAAAGAAACCTCATACATTAAAAGATGATATAGGATCAATCCGCATGATAGGACTGGTGTTTCTTATCTTTTCTTGCTGTGTAGTTGCATATAATGAAGTATTTCCAAAAGAAAACTTCTACAAAATCGTCATTTTATTTGAAAGGCATGTTCTACGCAATCTGATTACGCTTTACGATGAGATAACACAAAAAGTGAACAAGAAAAATGAAACAGCTAGTAGTTCGCCCGATATTAATGCTGTTATTGATATAGAACTTCTTGGACCTTTAGGTTTTTTTACTAGAAGCTTTCTTGAAGCAGATAATAAAAAAGAATATATTGACGTATGCAATCATGTAATTGAGTATTATTGCACAGGATTTAATAGAATAAAGGGAACCGAAAATTATGAAAACTCAGGAGAGTTTTTTAATAAAAATAGATATTATGCTTGTTGGGTAAAAGTAGATAAACCTATTGTTGATTATTGGAGACACTTGACCAGCAGACGCAATTTTTATCTGAGAAATCTCCTTGATGAATCTCAAAAAGACATTTTGCAAATCGAGGTACACTCTGCAGTTAAAGCCTTAGATACATACAAAAATGATCCAGAGATACAATCCTGGCTCAAAGCACAGCAGAAAAAAAGAAGTATTATAAAACAAAAGAACCCTCTATCAAACGATGACTATATATCAGCATCAAGTCAAGAAATGTTTGAGTTTAATAAGACAGTATTGTTGGCTACAAAACTATGCCTTGATAAATTCTTTAGTACATCTGAAGAGAATCTATGCTGCGAAGAAATTGACTGTTTGATAAAAGACATAGATTTGTTTCAAGATTATCTAAAATTCATACGGTATTAAGTTAATGACAAAATAAATGAAGAAATATTGTCAACACTGGGAAAAGCATACCTAGGCGCATGGATTCTATATGTAAAATAAGCACTCAAGGCAAAAACTGAATACCCAAGTGCTCGTTTTTTGTTTGAATGTACTACATAGTTGTGAGTCTAGTCGCCGTTAATGTGTAAATGCGCCTTTAGTGATTTTAGCGGAGAACAGTCCATGTCCCTAATCCCACGTCCACCTCCCTGCCAGCGCCTAACGCTGGGCAGGGGTTATTCAAGCAGGTCCTCCAGCACGCAGTGGTGGCCGGGGGTGTGGGTGCGGGCAGCCCACGCATACGAGTTCTGCAACATCCTAACATGAACAGTTATCCCCATCTCTAATCGTACTGTTATAGATGCTATTTTCCCGAATACAGACCAAGTTTTATAGCTTGATCTGTATTCGGGAGGCATCCTACTATAGAATCATAATCTGACTAACCCGTAACTCTCAGTTTATACTCTTAATGCTTGCTGAAAGAATGGTATAGTCATCCATGTTTATTCATTGTTGTGCTGCGAAAACTGATATATGTCATAATAAAGAACAAGCAAAGCATATAAATGATTCTTTGAAATGATAGGGATTACAATGTTATACAGAATTCCACGAAAGGCAAGGTCGCTATTCCTGTTGAAGTTCGTAGAAAGCTAAATCTCGAAGCCGGGGATAAGGTCTTTTTTGTGGAGAAAAGCGGTAAGATTGTCCTGATGAACTCAAACTGTGTTACTTTTTTAGAACCTCAAAGCGAGCTGGCAGGCGAGGTAGAAGAAACAGCTACAGACCATATGAAAATACGCGAAGACTTAATCAATAAAGTCAATGAACTGCGGTGTAACCCAGCCAGATAATAATTGAGCATAACGGATGGCCACTCCAATGAAGTGCCATCCGCCTGTTTTTCGTAAATTTTTGCTTTTCAAGTCAACTGTATCGCTACAACTCGTCTAAAATTTCTTGCCGCAATTTATGTAGTCGATAATCGCTTTTTTTGAGATCCTCCATTTTTTTCCGCAACGTACAGCCGTTATCGTGCCTTCTTTCAGCAATCGATACATAGTGTTCCGAGAAATATTTAGTATCTTGCATCCATCTTCGACACTGAGCACATCAGAATATTCATCTAGCATAATCGCAGACCTTTGTACAATCATCCGTTCCGTCAAGCTTGCATTTCGGGCATTTGCAAGCCTTTTTCTTGTCGCTTTTGTTATAGACTTTTTTGTACAATTCTAAATTGTCGATTTGCTTTATTACTGCCTTCTCGGTCCGTTCCAAATAAATCGCAATTCTTGAGAGGTCAACACCGTCATAGAATAGCTCTTTAAGCGCACCGATGTCTGCATCGCTCCAAGGTTTCCTGTAATGTTTGATTTCGTGGTAGTTTGTCCTCATATCCTGTAGCTGTCGTCTGATGTTTTCTGGAGTATAAGGCTTTTTCTTCTTTTTCATAGTATTCATACCTCCATAATTAAGTGAATTTATCTTTATGTTGTATTATGGAAGCGTAGATATACTTTTTTATGATTATCGTTGCTTGATTATGAAAAATTATGCGTATTGATAAGCATATATAGCCTTCAAGTTTGCTTTTTGATAAACAAACCACAAGAGCATGAAGAGAATGGCAGATCAACCTATCCTGCCTATTATTAAGCCGCATGTCTTCAACGGACATGCGGCTTGGGATTTGTATATAGCTTGCTCTCGCAGATTTGCGGTCTTTACGGTGAATATGATGATTCTGCAATCTGCCTGGGCGCTTGCTCACTGGCCAAAGAGTCTGATACTAACAAGATACGCTTTATCGCCAGGGTCGTCGAACCAAAAATCAAGCATGTACTCGGCGATATAGCTCGATACATGATACCTCATCATGCTGTCACCATAATATGAATCGCTGTATGTGTAATCATCATATTCGTAGTATTCCACGGGATTGCCGAATGCAGCAATCAGTTCCGCCCGGTTCTTATCAAGCGCGACCCCATCTATATCAAACAGGTTCAATTTTGTACCCTGGACAAGATCGACATATCCATTGAAATAGATTTCCAAACCGTCATAGAAATAATATGGACCCTCAATTTTTGTTGGTGTACCAACGGTACTCTCCGGCAGCTCGTCAAGGATACGGCTGACTTCGATGCCCTTGTAGGTCACGTCATTTAGAAAAGCGCTATTGCTGCTGGATTCAGGTTGCGAGGGCATCGGCGTGTCAGGATTTGAAGTTGTCGCATTATGCTGCCCTATCGATGATGAAGGTTGTCCCGGCGCAGTACCGCTGGCAAAGTCCGAGACGCGTCGCCTGTCTGTACCGTCTGTTTTCATGACATACGTTATTTCGTTGCCATATTCATCTTCGCTAATGTAAAATATCCAGTTCCCGACCACATTGATGCACTCTGAATAATCATCATTGAGTTTTCGTCTGCCTGTTCCGTCAATTTTTATACTGTAGATGCTATTGTTATCATCACAGTTAACGTAATATGCGCTATCGCCGACTACATTGAGGCATTCAGACTCTTCATTATTTAGTTTTTGCTTGTCACTACCGTCTGCTTTCATTGTGTTAATTGTATACCCGTCATCACAGCTAATATAAAAAACGCGATCTCCAATTACGTTTAGATAGATCGATGCTTCATTATTAAGCTTATTCTCGTCGCTACCATCTGTTCTCATGCAGTAGATTTCCGCACCACCACTATTATTTGTGTAATAAACCCTATCACCAACCACAGAGAAACACCCTGTCTGGACCTCGTTGAGTTTTAGCCAATTGCTGCCATCTGCATCCATACAGAGAATCCTAAAACTGTCATGAATGCTGTCCTCTACTGGGAAATCTATGCCCACTTTTATGTAGTAGACACTTCCGCTAATGATTTGTAAATACTCAACACCATAATGCTCTCCAATAACCTGTTTGTCAGTGCCGTCTGTTTTCATGGTGTAGATCTTGTCATCATCGTCGGCATTGACATAATAGATCCTATCGCCAACCACGTTGATGAACTGGGCATAATCAGCAGATATTCTCTGGTGGTCGCTTCCATCATGTTTCATACTATAGATCCCGTTTGCTCCATCTGCATTTTCATAACTATAGTTAATGTAATAAACCCGGTCACCTTGAATTGCCGCAAGACCTTTATTACCAATATTCCCCGATGTGTTGCCGTATACATAAGACTCCGCACTGATTGCAGAAGGACTCTCATCTAATATCGAAGGAGTCACTTCCGATGCTGAAGGGCTCTCACGGCTACCAAACACGCCCGTTGCCCAGAGAATAACCAGCACCGCTACAATGACAACGACAGCGGACACACTCGAAACTACTGCTGTAATCTTCTTCCTTTTCTTTTCATTCGCCTCCGCAAGCGACTTGTATTTTCTCGCTTGTGCAGGCGCATCCTGGAAGTCACCTAGCCGCTCGAACCAATAAACAACATCTTGAAAGTCGGATAGGCTGCTCGCTTTACTCGCAAGATGCACAGCTTGGTCATAATTATCACGAAGTTCAGCGAGGCGGATCTTCTCAGCAGCAGGGCTCTGCTCCTGCTGCTTATGCTCAGCATCCGCGTTTACATCAACAGCGGATTGCTTAGATACTGATACTTCGCTAACTCCTGTATCTTGTTTTGCGGAGTCCTCATTTTGTTTTTTAGAAGCATCTTGCGAAGTACCGCAAAACCGGCAAAATTCTGCGTCGTCTTCAATTTCCTTACCGCAGCGATAACAGTACATATGCGAGTCCTCCCGTGTTGAGTTAATATTGTAACCAGTTGTATAGCTGAAGGATCATACGCTTATTAGCTGATTCATTACTCTGGTACAAGCTCCGTAAATACTCTTACCATCCGGCTCCGGCCTCAGCAATCATCTCAACTGTATAGTATCCATTAGATTCTGTAACGCGATATGACCCCCACATATTCATTTCATCATCATAACTAAAATGCCAATTGCCATCAGAATATATCAGCAGTTCAATGTAAGGGTCAACGTAAGCGGATTCTCTATATTCAGGATTTCCTGTGTAGTCTCCTGTGTAATACGCACGAAAGCATAGTTTTCCATTATAATCATACTCCGCCCCATACTTGACCGATTTGAATCTGATAAGAAAGTGATCGGAGTCAGGAATGAGGAATCCGCTGTTTCGGAAAAAAGAAATATATGCCCACGGCATGTTATAGCTAGCACTGCCTTCAATAGAGAATGTCCCTGACAAGTTCCCTATGAAAATGTCTTGGAAGAATTCTTCATCGTACATATTAGGACGGTTTGGCTGCAAAGCATTGGAGCCTGAGTCTAGATATATCGGCGTCCAGGCTAAATCACTTAGAAGATCGACCACACCGCTGCCTGTCCCCCAAAACGGGTATTGTGGGTAATTACTTTCGTTATCGGCATACTCCCTTGTAACACCATTTGGCGAAGTGTATTCAGTTATGCCGCTATCAAAATCATATGACCAAAGCTCGATTGTAATGAAGCTTTTTTTATCATCGGATATACGTCGGGTTTCGGCGCCGCCAGAAAAAGCGCTATTGCTTCCGCTGCTATAGATATAGCCCTTATTATCAATTGCATCTATCCAACTCCTTGGCCCGACTGTACCTAGCATATATATCGCACCTTCAACATACGAGTATATTGTTGTGTAGGGACCACTGTATTCTACATAGTTTACTATCAATTCAACGATACCGCTTGAGTCAATGTCGTAAAACGCATATTCCGCGCTATCTATTCTATTGCCTTCGGAACTGAATCCGCGTGCATATATATCTAGGATGGAAGCATATAAAGCCTCTGGTTTTTGCATATGTGTAGCTGGTGGTGGTTCATCCGGGCGTGTTGGCGCGTCAGGATTTGAGGTTGATGCGTTAGATTGACCTGTCGATGTAGAAGGTTGCGCTGCCCCAATATCCTCTGTATCGTAGTCTCCGCTCGTGTTCCCATAAGCCGCTTCTAGCAAAGCCCAGAACATAAGGTTGTTTTGCGGGATGCCGTTCATTTCAAAAGCGTTATACTCGAATCTATCGTTGTCAGAGTCAATCAAGAATTGAACAACCGCCTCAACATCCTTTTCCATATACTGGATTGTGCCTCTGACGTTTACATACCTTTTTCCATCATCAGCTAAGAGTGATTCCCATTTTGCATCCGGCATAAAGTCTCCAAACGCATTGCCAACAGTTGTTTGCGGGTAGGCTTCCAATGTACCGCCCTTAACCATGCTCACATATTTATCATCTCTTCCAAACAACACGACAGCGCCAATTATATAAAAAACTAACAGAGCAACAGCAATCGCCAACTCAAGTATCTTCGATATTCTTATTGGTCGCTTTATGTTCAATGCTGATAAAAAGATACCAACTACCACTCCGGCACCCAGGATTATTGGGTTTATTGGCAAATCTACGAACGCACTGATAAACAGCAGCAACGAAAAAATGCCCATGATTACACGGCCGCAATTTGCGACTTTTCGCAAGTTTCCGTTCGTCGCAGCGGGTGAGGAGACATTTTCAAGTGGTGTATGCTGAGATTTCTGCACTGCAGGATCAGGTAGGTTCAATGCTTGCGGCATTGGTCCTGGCGTGAATGTAGTAATAGTTCCGTTTTGAGTTATCGCCGGTACTTGGGCAACGATCACCTTGGTTCCACACTTCTGACAGAATACCGAATCTTCGATGAGCGGGTTCCCACATTTGTGACAGAACATATTGCCTCCTTCATAATAGTGATCTTCAGTTTGTATCCCGGCTTATCAGCCCTCGGAGAGCTGTAAAAAGCTCCCGAGGGCATTTTCGCTGATATTTTTAAGTTACAGTAAATAGCTGAAGGCTATGATTCTGACTAAACGCAATTCTATATTGAGTAGTATTCTCTCGGATACGCTTTGAACAATCTGAGCATGGTCAAAATCGCCTGCTCCCTTGTGTAGCGGTCATGGGGCGAGAAGAAGTTGTCTCCGGTACCGCCCATAATGCCGTTTGCGGAAACGAAATCGACAGCTACCGATGCCCATATCGCAACTGTGTCTTTGTCCTTGAAGGCTATAGGTTCTTCGCTGTATGTGGTGAACTCAAAGACAGCGGCAGCATTTGTCAGCATCCTTGCAGACTCCTGCCTCGTGATGAGCCCGTCGGGTGTAAACTTGCCGTCGCCGGTACCGTTGACTACTTTCAAAGCATAGGCGATATGTATGTACCTGTCTGATGTGTCGTCAAACGGCTCGTCGTCCATGTTTATATGGAAGCCTGAAATAAAGTCTTCCTCATGCCCTACAGTACCACATTTTGCCATCAGCATACGGACGACCATCCTACAGAATTCGGCTCTTGTTATGTTCGATTGATAATCTTCCAAAAGATCATCAGGGATAATGCCAAATGCAATAGCCTCGTCTATCTGCTCTACAGCCCAGGATGACGCGCCCTCAGATGTGCCGTTGCTCGGGGTCAGCGTCGGCGTGGTTTTATTTTCGGTTTCGTCGTCGGGTGACTTGGTATCATCAACCGTCTCTTTTGAGTCATCGTCGGGCAGCTTAGTATCTTCTGGGTCGGTTGACGGCTTATTATCATCAGAATCAGTTTTTGACGTGTCAGCGGGCGTTGCGGTTTTCACGGTCAAGGTGTAGTCGTCGGTGACGTTTGCATTTGTTCCACCATATACGTTAAGATAGTAAGTACCCGCTTCAAGATCCTTTTTTTCTGAAGCCGGATACGGTCTATTGCCCATGCTCCAAGAGTCTAGCATCTCAGCATCTCCCCATCTATCCTTTTGGTATAGACTTAGTTCGTGATTTGGGGCGCCCTTTGAAAAATTATACTCAAAAGTTACCGTTTGTTTCTTGTCAATAGTGAATGTAAAGTAATCTTCATCACAGCTTAAGTAATAGCCACGCATAGAATAAATTCGACTAAGACCTCCACTAATAGGTTTATTGAGTACGAGCGGTGTTGCGTTATCAATGCTATCATTAGGCTTGACCGCAAAATTGCCATTTGGTTCATCAATGAAATCAACTTTTAAGGTGTATTTTATGTCTTCACCACTCGTTTCCCAACTGAATATGTTGATATAGCAGACTCCCTTTGGAAGCCTTTGCCTGAAATTGAGTTCATATAAGTCTTTATCGGCAGAAGACGATACACTACCATTATTACAGTAGACAATTTCTTCGCCGTTTGCATCATATAACTTAAAAATGAAGTTATTACTACGGGTAGTTATCCTTAATGCTATCTTAATCTGCCCATTGCTGGGGAGTAGTATTTTATAGTAATCTTCATAAAACTCATAGGTATTTCGATCTCTACAAGGTAGTGTTCCTTCTTTCAACTCCCCAAATTGCAAATTAAACGCAGTGTTGAATGTACTGTAATCCTCTTGCTCACCGTCGATGAGCGCCGATGACCATGCTAAGAGAAGCGTGTTTGCCAGCAGACAGGCCAGCAGCAGTACGGAAATTAGCTTTGTTCTTTTCATCGTGTCTCCATCCTTTCGGTTTTAACAGATTTTTTATTTCCCGACTTAGCGGCCCCCGGAGGACTGTGTACAGCCCTCCGAGAGCGCTCTCGCCGAGAACAAAAAGGCGGCGCAGGGAGCTTTTCCCAACGCCGCGTCGTCATGCACAACACATTCACCTTGCCCGACGTGCGGAAACAAGATATAATGCAAGCGGTGCAGTAATAACACTGTTGTGTGGGATGGCTGAATCATCCTGCATAGGCCGAAGGGGTGTTGATAGCACCTCTTCGGTTGCCACTAATCTTTCTGTTCTCCGTGACATTGTAACAACTCATACATAAAAACGCAAGTGATTATTCTAACAAGCATGGTGTTAGACATAGCCTAAAAATGACGCAGAATAGCCTACAGGTAGATTTTTTGATCCGCCTGTAGGCTATTTATATGGTGGTGCAACTGTCGCTGCTTATATCTATTGTAGCGATCCGTATGAAAAATGCTGCCCATTGTCACCCAGCACCCCGTACAGATCGTCCACATAGTAGCGGCATACGAATGGATTGAAAATCGCAGTACACCGGACGCCGTTGTAATCGGCAAGGTAAAGGTTATCCCCTATCTTTTCAATGATCGTAGCCTCGGCAAGCCGGGCCTGCCCGTCTTTTTTCAGTGAGTGGATATAACACTCGCATTTATCAATATGATCCTCCATTGCATCGACCTCCATCGTCCTGAACTCGCCGGATGACCAGGCCACATTACCATCATGGTACAATGCCCCAGCCACAACACGGGCTTCATCTTCGCCATCGGCCTCGACTTCCGCGAACCCGTAGGAAGTCTCCGTTATATATACCCTGTATTTTGCCATTGCTAAATCCTTTCATCGGCACAGATCTCACGGGCTACAAACTTGACACTCTCAAAGTTGCCGGCATCAAGTACATGCTTGCAACTGCACCAGTCATCAGAAACGATCTTTTCTGCTTCTTTCCTTGTCATAGCTTTGACCATTACAGCTTTTTCGAGCGTTTCTATTATCGTTACCATAAAACCTATCATGTATCTGCCCCTCAGTCCATACCGTCATACATCGACATGCTCAAATCCGGTACCCCCGGCATAGCGCGCAACGCATCGATAATAGCCTTTTTCGTATCGCGGCACGGGAAGTACCCATATTTTGTATAGCGGACCATCCTCTCAAACGTGCTGGCAGGGAACGGGACCTTATCATCCAGTACCAGTCGTTTTAACATAAGATGCTCGAAATACTGAGGATGGTAAAGGCATTTATACTCAATGCTTTCATCACCGTCTTCATCTATGCCGATATTTTTATAGTACGCAAATTTAGTTATCGTGAAATCGAAACTGCCTATCACTTCAGCCGGGGACCCGAAAACTGTCCTTACAAGCTCTATAGCCAAGCCGCCCTTGTACTTGTATGCTTCGACTTTTTTATTCTCATAGTACATTTCATAGTCATCGTTACCCCGGAAATACCTTGACGCTTCCAACCATTCTTCCTCGCTGGTGAAAAACACGTCAATATCCTTGATCTTCTGCCCCGTGAATATCTGCTTAAAGCAACCCCCAGCAATAAATCCGTTATGCCCCGTCAAATGACGGCTGAGCCGCTTCGTTATTGCAAAATTCCAACTGGTTTCGTCTAAAAACTCCATTCAAATCACCCTGTCCTAAAATTACTCTGCTTGAAGTTGAAACGCTGTGCAGCCGGAGGGTCAAGCCCTGGCTGCACATATCCATTCATTATTTCCGATTATGCGCTGGCCATGCTGAGAAACTGCCGCTCAGATAAGACCGTGATACCCAGCACCCTTGCCTTTTCTAACTTGCTCCCTGCATTCTCACCGCAGATAAGGTAGTCGGTATTCTTCGACACCGCTCTGCCGGCTGTAGCGCCAAGTGATTCGATCTTTGCGTTGATGGTATTCCTGGTGAAGTATTCGAGCTTCCCCGTAACGACTATCGTGCGTCCTGCAAAAGTGTTTCCGGCAGCCTCTGCTGTAGCGGAGGTTTCTTTATTTTCAATAGTGACCATTTTCTGTAACTCCTTCCATAGTTGTATATTTTCTTCTACTGCGAACCAATCGTGGATATTTCTGTGCAGCGCCTCTCCGAAGCCATTAAGCTGAGTGAAGTCAAACCTGTCGTTCAAAGCTTTTTCAAAGACGCTGATGTCACCGTTGAAGTAACGTCTAAGCTCCCTGCTCGCTGTACGGCCGCACATCGGTATATCGGCTGACACGACAAAACGTTCAAACGTAGTATTCCGGCTGAGTTGTATAGCATCCCATAACCGTTGCCAGGATTTTTCACCGAAACCGTCCATAGCGACGATCTCATCCCTGTGTTCGTCCAGACTGTAAATATCAGTGAAACTCTTAAGCCAGCCCCTGATGATGAACTTCTCCAATATGGCTTCCGACAGCCCCTCGATGTCCATAGCCTTCTTCCCGACGAAATGGACGAACTTCCTGAGCTTCTGCATAGCACAGCCCAGATAGTCACAATGCAATGTTTCAGTACCGTTATTTGCATCTATCCGTACTGTGTTCCCGCAACAAGGGCAATTTGTAGGGATGATGCTCCCAGCAAACACGCCCCGGTCAAGGTTTTCTTCGACATGGGGGATTATCATGTTCCGCTTGCTGACAAGTATCCGGCATCCTGGCATAAGTTCCAGTGCTTTGATAAAACTCAGGTTATGCAAGCTGGCTCTTGACACTTCACAACCATCGATCTCAACGGCGTCGAACAGCGCTACTGGTGACAGCTCACCTGAACGTGAAGGCGCCCATTCGATGCTGCGAAGGACGGTTTCATATAGATAGTCCTCAAACTTGAAAGCTATGCCGTCTTTATAATGATGGCCGGTACGGCCACAGGATATTGAGTATTGTATGTCATCATAAGAAATCACGATCCCGTCTATTGGTATGCCTTCCTTCTCAGCAGATGACCGCAACCCGGCAATGGTATCAGCGACAGCCTTTTCAGACGGACAGGTATTAGCCAGGATGAATTCGCATGGTGAAAACCCGTACCGTTTCAATGCCAACAGCTTCAATGCTTTGCTTGAAGCTGCATCCTCGTCCAGCCCTTCTATCACACTGAACGGGGAGAACACCAGCCCCCTGGTAGCACAAGCCCTGGCATCGTAACACCGGACTGAACCTGCAGCCATATTCCGGGCATTCTTGTATTTATTGCCGGTGCTGTCCCTTAACGTATCCCTCAACTTCTCAAATACAGGCTTTGTTATGTAAGCCTCACCGACAACGACCAGCCTGCGATCGTACGGTATACTTCCGGGGATTCCCTCTATTGCCCTGGCATTATGGGTCACGACCTCCCCTTCGTTGCCTTTGCCGCGGGTGGATGCCCGGATGAGGACTCCATTATCGTATTCAAGTTTCATGGTCAATCCGTCCAGCTTGTGCATCAGCATCACTTGTTTTGAGCCGATGAACCTCATGATGCTGTCCATGTCCTTAGTTTTTTCCAGTGATAGCAGCGGTGTGGAGTGGTATGTCTTTTCCAGTCCGTCTACTACCTTGTACCCGACAGTTTGAGTCGGAGAATTGCTCAGATGGATGCCGGTATCCGAACGCGCAACAAAAGTCTTTTCCATGTACGGCGGCAAAGAGGAACTATTGACGCTCAGATTCAGCAACCACTTGACAGGCGTTGTTATTGACCGTTTCGGGAAAGATATTATGATGATACCAGACGGCGGCAAGCATTTCACCGTTAAAATTGCCGTTGAAATCAGCCCTCAATTTTTCGGCTGGTTATGCGGCTTGGGAAAAGGCGTAAAGATTATCAATCATGCGCCAACAGCCGAAAAGATGAAAGCGTTTGTTGAAAGCATAGCGGCGATGTACCAGACCGATACAGAGACGTAAAAAGACGTAAAAAGACGTGGAAAGATGTAAAGA
>Ga0082212_10002431_pt1 | contig 27135 bp, 13 predicted proteins | sample TergutNt197P3_FD_71548 | JGI IMG/M metagenome (GOLD analysis project Ga0082212, IMG submission 71548) | Neocapritermes taracua P3 segment gut microbial communities from Petit-Saut dam, French Guiana - Nt197 P3 | ecosystem: Host-associated > Arthropoda: Insects > Digestive system > Gut ...
ACAGAAAATTTAAGTTGCTGAGGGAGAAATTTGAATTTTTGAGAGCGTCTTGATTGTCACTAGTAATAATGTGTGTAACGGAAAAAGGCTAGGCAGAGTCCTCGTTGCGCCTTTTGCGTCTTGACAGTTTGATTGCTGCCAGCTGTTTCAAAAAGCAGCCAAACACGACAGTAACATGATGTTAGGAAAACTTGCTTATCTATAGAATAGGAGAGGCGGACAACTTAAAAGTTAACGGTAAAGTTCACCCTAGAACAGTCCACTAAGGACCGGAGGTGGGTAGAGGTATAGCTGTACTCTTTGTTTAACCTTGACGCTAGATGGGGTGGGTGGTCGGCGCCACGCCTCGCCTGCTTTACCTCCCTCCCCCCCAATAACCCGGTAGCCATTGTGTAGGAGGCTGGGTGGGCCCCAGGGCCGGTCTGGAAGGGTGCGGAAAATCTCGCCCCCACCGGGATTCGAACCCCTGTCCGTCCCGCCCGTAGCTAGGCGCTATACAGACTGAGCTATCCCAGTCCTCGACCGACAACTTAAGGACATCTAATACAAAATTTTGTCAAAATTCATTGTACTGTTCTGGTATTGAAACATGCGATCGGGTAGACAGTCACCGTTGGTTGCTGTATGCTCTCATTTTATGCACGTCTTTCGAAGGTTAATTGTAACTAAATATAAAATTGTGACTAAATTTAAAATTGTGGCTAAATTTAAAATTGTCACAGTGTCAGAAAGGTGGGGGAAAATGGGAATAAACGATTGTTGAATGGGACATGTATGACGAAATTTTCCAGTATGAATTTATAAAGACTTTGCATTGGTAAGCTGAAGGCTTTGTAAAATTGACGCACTGTCCGAGTTTGCGCTGTCTTCGACCCCGAAATTGGAGACAGCATCAGGAATGCATCGACTTCCGCAAGGAGCAGAAACAGCCCCCCCCCCCCCCGCGCCACGCCCCCCCCGCCCGGGCGCGGGTGGGCGAGCGAGTCGGCCGGGAGGAGCGGGCGTGGGGAGGCCGCGACAGCGGTGGCGCGCGCCGCGACGTGCTCGGCGTCGGAGCCCGCGGCGGCGCACGCGGCGGCCTGCTGCGCGGCGAACCCGAGCGCCATCGCGACGGTGTGCGAGTCGACGGCGCGCACGGGCAGCATGGCCCGCTGCCCCGCGTGCGCGGCGGCCTCGACCGTGCCAGAGAGGGCCCCCGACAGGTGCACCGACACGATCGCGGCGGCGCCCTCCTGCGCGATGGCGCGGTAGGAGTCGGCGAAGTCCTCGGGCGAGGGCTGCGACGTCGTCAGGCGCTGGCCTGCGGCGATGCGCGCTGCGACCTGCGCCGGGGTGACGTCGACGCCCTCCCGCAGCTCGCCGTCGGGCGTCAGCACGCGCAACGGGACGACGACGGGCGCGGCGGGACCGGCGGAGGCCGGCGCGGGCAGGCAGGCCGTCGTGTCGGTGACGACGCGGACGGCGGGGTGCCGGGCGTCGTGACCGGCGGTGACCGGCGCGGGCGCGGGGCTGACGAGGTTCGCGAGGTGGAGGAGGCGCATGGCACGGCCACCCTACCCAGAGGCTCGCCGCGCAGGTGTCACGCGTGCGCGTTACGTTGCGCGCATGCCCGAGGAGAACGCCCCGAACCCCGCCGCGGACCTCGCGGCGCTGCGCGCAGCGGCGGCCCAGGCCGCCGCGGAGGCGGCCGCGGCGAAGGCCGCCGCAGCCCAGGCGGCGCTCGAGGCGGCAGAGGCCGCGGCGGCGGCACCGACCCCGGCTCCGGCCCCGACCCCCGCCCCCGCACCGACCCCGACCCCCGCCCCTGCCCCCGCCGCACCACAGGAAGCACCGGAACCGCCGCGGGGCGGCTACGCCGCCGAGGTCGCCGCCGGCTACGCCTACCAGGGCGGCACGCTCCCCCTGGGCGCCCTCCTCGAGGGGGAGGTCGGCGGCACCGCCACGCCCAACCCCGCGGCACAGGTCGGTTTCGCGCTGCGCATGCTGAACCGCCACGGCCTGGTCGCGGGCGCCACGGGCACCGGCAAGACGAAGACGCTGCAGGGGATGGCCGAGGGCCTGTCGCTGGCGGGCGTGCCGGTGTTCCTGGCGGACGTCAAGGGCGACCTGTCCGGCGTCGGCGTGCCCGGCACCACCAACGACGCGATCGTCGCCCGGGCCGCGAGCATCGGCCAGCAGTGGGTCGCGACGCAGTACCCGGTCGAGTACTACTCGCTGGGCGGGCTCGGCAAGGGCGTGCCGATCCGCACCACGGTCACCGACTTCGGGCCGCTGCTGCTGTCCAAGGTGCTGGGGCTCAACGAGACGCAGGAGTCGAGCCTGGGCCTCGTGTTCCACTGGGCGGACACCCAAGGCCTCGCGCTGCTGGACCTCAAGGACCTGCAGTCCACGATCGCCTACCTGGTCAGCGACGACGGCAAGAACGACCTCAAGGGCATCGGCGGCCTGTCCGCGGCGACGGCGGGCGTGATCCTGCGCGAGATCGTGAGCCTCCAGGCGCAGGGCGCCGACCCGTTCTTCGGCGAGCCGGCGTTCTCGACGTCGGACCTGCTGCGCACCGCCGCCGACGGCAAGGGCGTGATCTCGGCGCTCGAGCTGCCCGCGGTCCAGGACCGGCCCGCGCTGTTCTCCACGTTCCTCATGTGGCTGCTCGCCGACCTGTTCCAGGAGCTGCCGGAGGTCGGCGACCCCGACAAGCCCAAGCTCGTGTTCTTCTTCGACGAGGCCCACCTGCTGTTCACGGGCGCGAGCAAGGACTTCCTGCAGCAGGTCACGCAGACGGTGCGGCTGATCCGCTCCAAGGGGGTGGGGGTCTTCTTCGTCACGCAGTCCCCCAAGGACGTCCCGTCCGACGTGCTCGCCCAGCTGGGCAACCGCGTCCAGCACGCGCTGCGTGCCTTCACGCCCGACGACGCGACCGCGCTGCGGCAGGCCGTGCGGACGTTCCCGCAGTCGCCCTACGACCTGGAGCGGCTGCTCCAGTCGCTCGGCACGGGCGAGGCCGTGGTCACGGTGCTCACGGAGAAGGGCGCGCCTGCCCCGGTCGCGTGGACGCGGGTGCGCGCCCCGCAGGGGTCCATGGAGCCGGCGCCCGAGGCCACGATCGACGCCGTCGTCGCGGCGTCACCCGGTCAGGCGCGGTACGGGACGCCGGTCGACAACGAGTCGGCGTTCGAGCTGCTGCAGGTGCGCGTCCAGAAGGACGCCGCCGCGCACGCGGCCGCCGAGGCCGCCGACGCGGCGGCGAAGGCGCAGGCCAAGGCCGACGCCGACGCCGCCAAGGCGCGCGAGCGAGCCGCCCTGAAGGAGCAGGCGGACCTGGAGAAGATGCGCGAGCGCCTGGAGCGGGACGCGGCGCGTCAGCGCTCGGCGCCGCGCACGACCTCACGCCGTTCGGCGAGCCCCCTCGACTCGATCATCGCGACGGCGGGCAACACGCTGGTCCGCGAGATCACGCGGTCCATCTTCGGTACCCGCCGTCGCTGAGGGTCACGCCTTGCCGTAGCGGCGGCGGAACTTCTCGACGCGGCCGGCGGTGTCGACCACGCGGGTGCCGCCCGTCCAGAACGGGTGGCTGGCGCTCGAGATCTCGACGTCGACGACGGGCGTCGTGCCGTCCGCGCCGAGGGTCGAGCGGGTGGCGAAGGTGGTGCCGGTGCTCCGGTCACGGAAGATGACCGGGCCGTAGCCGGGGTGGATGCCGTTCTTCATGTCAGCGCTCCTCACGGAAGTCGACGTGCTGTCGCACGACGGGGTCGAACTTGCGGATCACCATGCGGTCGGGGTCGTTGCGGCGGTTCTTGCGGGTCACGTAGGTGAACCCGGTCCCGGCCGTGGACTTCAGCCGCACGATCGGGCGCAGCTCGTTGCGTGCCATGCATCCTCCTGTTGTTGAGAACCATTCCCATCAACGCGTGGAGGTCTCAGGTATTCCCGGCGCCGAAAGCGCTCGCGCGACGCCGCCCGCGCCGACACGATCGAGGCATGACCGCTTCCCTGCCCGCCGGCTACCGCATGGAGACCCTCGACGCGACGCGACTGCGCGACGTGATGGTGCTCGACACCTGGGCGTTCCCCAGCTCGTCGCCGCCCGAGGACTTCCCCGCCGAGGCGTCCTCGCTGCCGTGGGACCGCACCGTGGGCGTCGTCGCGCCGGGCGCGCGCGGCGGCGAGCTCGCGGCCCTCTACGCGTCGTATCCCTTCCGGCACTTCCCCACTCCCGGTGACGCGATCCCCGTCGGCGGGCTGACCTGGGTGGGCGTGCACCCGCAGCACCGGCGCCGGGGCATCCTCACCGCGATGATCGACACGCACCTGGCCGAGTGCGCCGAGCGCGGCGAGGCGTTCTCCGCGCTGTTCGCCGCCGAGCACGCCATCTACGGCCGGTTCGGGTACGGGCGCGCGGCCGACGACCTGCGGCTCGAGGTCCCCCGCGGCGCCGCGCTGCGAGACGTCCCCGGCGCCGCCGAGCACACGGTGCGCATCGAGCTGGCCTCGCGCGAGGAGCACGCCGCGCTGGTCGAGCGCCTGCACCAGCAGGCCGGGCAAGGCGTGGGCGGCGTCAACCGTCCCGGCTGGGTGAGCCGCGAGACCGACGCGCTCCAGGCGTCGTACTGGGACGACTCGCCCGTCTCGCGCGGCGGCCGCGAGCCGCTCCGCATCGCGATCGTCGAGCGTGACGGCGAGCCGCGCGGCTACGCGCGCCTGCGCCGCAAGCTCGACTGGGAGGTCGCCGGCCCGCGCGGGCGCGTCGACACGGGCGAGGTGGTCGCGCTCGACGCCGCCGCGGCGCGCGCCCTCTGGGGCGTGCTGCTCGACCTCGACCTGACCAGCGTCGTCGCGCCGTTCGTGCTCCCGGTCGACGACGTCGTCACGCACCTGCTCGTCGACCGCAGGGCCGCGCTGCCGCGCATCGCGGACAACCTGTGGGTGCGGGTCGTCGACATCCCGGCGGCCCTCGCGGGGCGTCGGTACGCCGCCGACGTCGACGTCGTGCTGGGCGTGCGCGACGCCCGGCTGCCCGGGAACGCGGCGGCCTGGCACCTCCGGGCGCGGGCGTTCGAGCCCGCGACCTGCGAGCGCACCGACGCCGCCCCCGACCTCGAGCTCGACGTGCGCGAGCTCGGCGCCGCCTACCTGGGCGGCACGTCGCTGGCGGCGCTCGCGGCGTCGGGCCTGGTCACGGAGCACACACCCGGCACGCTGGCCCGGGCAGCCGCGGCGTTCGGCTGGCCGCTCGCGCCGGCGTGCAGCTGGGTCTTCTGACGGCACGACGACGGCGCCGCACCCGGGTGGGTGCGGCGCCGTCGTCGTGCAGCGGCCGGGTCAGCCCTCGATCGGGACCGGCTTCGCGTGCGTCCAGATGCGGGCCAGGTAGTCCTGCATCGAACGGTCGGACGAGAAGAACCCGGTGCGGGCCACGTTGAGCACCGCCGAGCGGCTCCACGCGTCCTGGTCGCGGTAGGCCGCGTCGACGCGCTCCTGCGCGTCGAGGTACGACTGGAAGTCCGCGAGCACCATGAACCGGTCCTCGTACAGCAGGTTCGACACGATGGGCTCGAACACGCTGCGGTCGCCGCCCGAGAACTCGCCGGAGGCGATGAGGTCCAGCGCCCGGCGCAGCGTCGGGTTCTGCTCGTAGTACGACGACGGCCGGTAGCCGGCCTCCTGGATGGCCGACGCCTCGGGCTCGGTGAGGCCGAACAGGAAGAAGTGCTCGTCGCCGACGAGCTGGCGGATCTCGACGTTCGCGCCGTCGTCCGTGCCCACCGTCAGCGCACCGTTGAGCGCGAACTTCATGTTGCCGGTGCCCGACGCCTCCTGGCCGGCGAGCGAGATCTGCTCCGACAGGTCGGCGGCCGGCACGAGCGTCTCGGCCACCGTGACGTTGTAGTTGGCCGGGAAGGCCAGCCGCATCGCCTGCGACGCCACCGGGTCGGCGTTGATCGTCGCGCCCACGTGGTTGATGAGCGCGATGATCTCCTTGGCCATCCGGTAGCCGGGGGCCGCCTTGGCACCGAACACGAACGTGCGGTGCACCATCGACGCCGGGTCCAGCCGGCCGGAGCGGATGTCGTCGTACTGCGTGACGACATGCAGCACCTTGAGCAGCTGGCGCTTGTACTCGTGCAGGCGCTTGACCATGACGTCGAGCATCGTGTCCGGGTCGATGGCGATGCCGTCGCGCTTGTCGAGCAGCGTCACCAGGCGGTCCTTGTTGGCCCGCTTGATCTCGCGGAACCGCCGGCGGAACTCGGCGTCGTCGGCGAACGGCTCGAGCTCGCTGAGGCGGCCCAGGTCGGTGACCCAGCCGTCGCCGATCGCCTCCGTGATCAGGCTCGACAGGCCCGGGTTGGCCAGGCGTACGAACCGGCGCGGGGTGACGCCGTTGGTGACGTTGGTGAACTTGTCCGGGTAGAAGTCCGCGAAGTCGTGGAGCACCTTGTCGCGCAGCAGCTGGCTGTGCAGCTCGGCGACGCCGTTGATCTTGGCCGTGCCGACGCTCGCGAGGTGCGCCATGCGCACGGCCCGCTCGGGGTGCTCGGCGATGATCGACATGCGGCGCACCAGCATCTCGTCGTTGCCGAAGCGCTCGCGCACCGCCTCGAGGAACTCCTCGTTGATGCGGTAGATGATCTCCATGTGGCGCGGCAGCAGGCGCTGCATGAGCTCGACCGGCCACACCTCCAGGGCCTCGGGCAGCAGCGTGTGGCACGTGTACGCGAAGCACTTCCGCGTCACCTCCCACGCGTCGTCCCAGCTCATGCCCTTGAGGTCCACCAGGATGCGCATCAGCTCGGGGATCGCGATCACCGGGTGGGTGTCGTTGAGCTGGAAGACGACGCGCTCGGGCAGGCGGTGCAGGTCGAAGCCGTCCTCGACCAGACGCTCCGTGAAGTCGTGCAGCGAGGCGGCCACGAAGAAGTACTGCTGCTGCAGGCGCAGCTCCTTGCCCTGCGGCGTCGAGTCCTCGGGGTACAGCACCTTGGTGATGTTCTCCGCGAAGGTCTGCGCGCGGACGGCCTCGGCGTAGTCGCCGTAGTTGAAGATCTTGAGGTCGAAGGCGTGCGTGGCGCGGGCGCTCCACAGGCGCAGCGAGTTCACGCGGCCGTTGAGGTAGCCCGGGACCATGTAGTTGAACGGGACGGCGAGCACCGACCAGTCCGGCGTCCAGACGGTGCGCTCGACGCCGTCCGTGCCCGTCGTGGTCGACGTCGTGCCGCCGAAGGAGATCTCGACCTCCTGCTCGGGGCGGGCCACCTCCCAGGGCGAGCCGTTGTCGAGCCACGAGTCGGGCTGCTCCACCTGGCGGCCGTCCACGAACGTCTGGCGGAAGATGCCGTACTCGTAGCGGATGCCGTAGCCGATCGCGGGGATGTTCATCGTGGCGAGCGAGTCGACGAAGCAGGCGGCCAGGCGGCCCAGGCCGCCGTTGCCGAGGCCCGGCTCGGTCTCGACGTCGCGCAGCTCGTCGAGCGACAGGCCCAGCGAGGCGAGCGCCTCGTCCGCGACGTCCTCGAGGCCCGAGGCGATGAGCGCGTTGTCGAGCTGGCGGCCCAGCAGGTACTCGGCCGACAGGTACGCCACCGCCGGCGACTGCTGGTGGTACTGCTGCGTCACGGTCTGGTTCCAGCGCGACATCAGGTACGAGCGCACGGTGCGCGCGAGCGCGAGGTACTTGTCGTTGAGCGAGGCGCGCTCGAGCGTCGTGCCCTGCGTGTAGGTCAGCTCACGCAGGTACTGACGCACGAAGCCCTCGACCGTCTTCTCAGGGCTGGCGATAGGGGGAGTCTGGGTCACGCTGACGACAGTACAAGCGTGGGCGTCGCGCGGCATCGGGGATCGGTGCGCAGCGTCATGAACCTTGCCAGGCCATGGCGTGGTTCGTCGTTCCGGTCAGACCACAGCCTCCTGGTCGTCGGAGAGCCCGACGACGGCGCGCGCCCGCGACCGACCGTTCGCGTCCTTCACGACCACGTACGAGGCGTCGACGTGAGGCTCGAGCGCCGACACCTTGTCGTTGGGCGCGCCGACCACGAGCTGGAACCCGAGCCCCCGCCACGCCCCCACGGCACGGCCGGAGAACTGGGCGTCGGCCTTGATGAGCGCCTCGTCGAGGAACACCGGCGCGTACCGCGGCCGCGACTCCCCCGCGTCGCCGAGCTGGTAGCGCAGCGCGGCACCGACGATGAACGCGACGAGCTCCTGCGACTCGCCGCCCGACTTCTCGCCGATGTGGTCGTAGAGGGCCACGTGCTCCCCCGCGAGGTCCACCTTCTCGGCCGAGAGCCGCACGTGGCGGCGCACGTCGATGAGCTCGCTGCGGTCGGGCGCCCCCGGGCGGATGCGGTCGACCAGGCGGGCCATGCGGGCGTACCGGGCCTCGCGCTCGGCGTCGGTGGCCTGCGCCGAGAGCAGCTCGCGCACGTCGCGCAGCTCCTTGCGGAACCGCGACACGAGTGCGGACTGGACAGGCCGGGCGTCGATCCGCAGGCGATGGGCGTCGTCGGCGAACGGCAGCTCGCCCAGGATGCGGTTGACGGGGTCGATGCGCTCGGTGATCTCCCGCAGGGCCCGGGAGACCGTGCGCTCCAGGTCGGTGAGGTCGTCGCCCGACAGGCGCAGCAGGCTGCGGCGCCAGTCCCCCTCGAGCTCGTGCAGGCGGTCGGTCTCCAGCGTGGTCAGCACGCGTTCGAAGTCGCGGTACGACGCGTCGGGGTCGCTGCCCAGGTTCGGGTCGTCCCACTGGCGCCGGAACGCCTCGAACAGCGCGGCCAGGGCGTCGAGCCCCGTGTCGACGGCGGTCGCCGCCGTGTCGCGGTCGTGCCGCAGCCGCTCGCCCGCGCGGGCCACGACGGCGTCGAACGCGTCGAGCGCGTGCTGCGGGTCGGCGCCCGTGGCGTCGTCGTCGGACGCGTCCGCGAGCACCTCGTCCAGGTAGGCGCGCTGGGCGTCGGCGACGGCGTCGCCGCGATCGGCGGCGTCGTCGAGCACGCGCTGCGCGGCGTCGACGTCGTCGCTCACCTTCTCCCACGCGGACCGCAGGTCGCCGGCGGCACCCTTGGCGCGGCCCAGCTCCTGCGTGAGGGCGTCGACGCGCTCGTCGAGGTCGCCGGCACGGGCACGCAGGTCGTCGAGCTCGGGGTTCTCCGTGCGGGCCTGCGCGATGACGTCGCGCCACCGGTCGCACGCGGCACGAGCGCTCGCGGTGTCGACGTCGTCCCAGGCCAGCTCGGCGATGGTGCGGGCGGCGGCGGCCTGCTCCTCGACGGCGTCGAGCCGCAGCACGGCGCCGCGGAACGCCTCGGCGGCCGTGCGCAGCACCTCGCGCGCGGCGTCGGCCTCGCGGTCGAGCTCGGCGAGGCGGCGGGCGTTGGTGAAGCCCAGCACGTTGGCGCGGCCGTGGCCGCCGTGCGCGCCGCGCGCCCGCTCGGAGACCTGGCCGGCGCGCGTCAGCGCGTACGGGTGCCGCGCCAGGTCCGCGGTCGAGTCCACGCACACGTAGGCGTAGCGCTCCGCGAGGTGCTCGCGCAGCCAGCCCTCGAACGGGCTGCGCGCGAGCTCGAGGCGGCCGGGCAGCGTCGCTCCGTCGGGACGGGTGCTGCTGGCCAGGCCCGTGGGCACGCCCTCGAACCGCAGCCGCACCGACGACGGCACGGCGTCGATCGCCGTCCGGAACCGGTCCAGGTGGGCGGCGTCGAGAAGCAGCGTGGTCGCGAACCCGCCCAGGGCCAGGTTGAACGCCTCGCGCCACTGCTCGTGCTCGGTGCGCACCTCGACCAGCTCGGCGACGAACGGCAGGTCGTCGACCTCGAGCCCGGCGGCGGTCGCGAGCGCGACGCGGGCGCGGTGCAGCACGTCCGGCACGTTGCCGCGGCGGGCGGCCAGCGAGTCGCGCTCCGTCTCCAGGGCGGCCAGGTCGCGCTCCGCGGAGCGCTGGGCGTCGCGCGCCCGGTCGCGGGCGTCGAACGCCGCGTGCCGGTCGCCCGTGTCGGCGAGCCGGGCCTTCGACGAGGCCGCGAGCCGGTCGAAGTCGGCGCGCGAGCCGACCGTCGCCTGCAGCACCTCCAGCGCGGCGTCGAGCTTGGCGCGGCCGCGGTCCACCTCCGCCAGGCGTGCCTCGGCCCGCGCGAGCTCCGCCTCGGCCTGGTGCAGCCGCTCGCCGCCCTGGGCCCACAGCTGCTGCCGGATGGCGTCGAGCTCCGCCTTGCCGGTCTTGGCGGCGGCGTCGAGCTCGCGCACGCGGTCGTCGGCGGCGCGCGAGCGGCCGCGCACGTCGTCCTCCAGCGCGCGCAGCAGCACCGAGCGCCGCTCGGCCCGCCACAGGCCCATGGGCGAGGCGTCGTCGGCGGGCAGGCCCGCGCCGTCGATCACGGCGAGGCGCTCCCGCGCGGCGTCCACCACGGCCCGGTGCCCGCGCATCGGCGCGAGCGCGCGCACCTGCTCGCGTGCGGTGAGCATCTGCTGCCGCGTGCCGGCGAGCTCGTCGAAGTGCTCGACGACGTCGTCTGCCTTGGCGAGCGTCTCGGGCTCCTCCAGCACCATCGACTTGTAGAGGGCGTCCACGGTGGTGATCTGCTGGCCCGCCTGGATGCGCGCCAGCAGCCCGACCGCCTTGTCGCCCCCGCCGGCCGCGCCGATGCCGAGGCTCGAGTACAGGCGGGCGGCGAACTCGCGGTCGGTGTCGAAGCAGGTCAGGCCCAGCGCCGTGAGCGCAGGGCGTGCGAGGCGCTGGTCCGCCGCGGACGCCAGGTCGCGCAGGTCGAACGGCCCGGCGACCGTCGCGCGGACGGCCGTGAGGGCGTCCATCGTCGTCGCGCCGGCCGGGACGTACCAGGCGCGCAGCGCCGTCAGCTCGGTGCCCGCCTGGTCGGCCCACGTCATCGCGATCGCCGTCCACGTGTCGCGGCCGTCCCCGCGCAGCACGCGCTCGCGCGTGCCGTCCGCGGTGCGCGACTCGTCGAGCTTGCCGCGCGCGTAGCTGATGACGTTGCGCTGGTCCTTGCCGCGCGGCCGCCCGACGACGCCGCCGTTCGACGCGCCGTTGAACGGCGTGGTGTGCGGCATGAGCAGCGCGATGTACGCGTCCATGAGGGTGGACTTGCCCGAGCCGGAGCCGCCCGCGAGCAGCGTCGCCGTCGAGGCGAGGCGCACGCGCTGCGGGCCGTCGTAGCCGCCCCAGTTGACCACCTGGAGGTCGCGGGCCACCCACTGCTGCCCCGTGGAGGCGGCGGGGATCAGCCCGAAGAGGGTGTCGACCATGCTCATTCGTCGTCCTCCTCGTCGTCGCGCGTGTCGAGCGCGGGCTCGGCCGCAGCCACGTGCCCGGCCCGCAGCCACTCCGCGAGCTCCGCGAGCCGGTCGACCGGCAGCGCCACCTCGATGAGCGCCGTGATGCGGAACCGCCCCGGCGTCTCCTCGACCAGGAACCCCTCCGTGACCAGGCGCCCGACGGCGCCCCGCACCTCCCGCTGCCGGGCAGCGACGTTCGTCTCGGCCGGGTCGAGGTAGCTGAGCGCCCACTGCTCGAGCTCCTCGGCGTCGACGCGCGCGGCCACCTCCCCCGCCCGCGACTCCTGCTGGTGCAGCGTGCGCAGCTGCACCAGCAGCACCGTCTCGATGCGGGTGTAGGGCTCGTCGCGCAGCAGGATCGGGATGTCGACCTCGCCCACGCGCACCTGGCGCTTGTAGGCGATGCCGCGGTCGCGGTCCACCACGAGGGTCACGAACAGGTCGTGCAGCCGCGACTCGATGACGCCCTGGTGCTCCAGCAGGGAACGCCACCGGTCCGGGGTGCGCTCGGCGGACAGGAAGCGGCGGCGCAGCAGGTCGACCAGCACCACGCGCGCGGCGGGGTCGAGCGTGCCGGTGTCGCCGGCGAACAGCTCCGTGGGGTCGGCCTCCATGGCGACGGGGGCGATGAAGCCGCCGTCGTCGGGGCGTGCGGTCTGCAGGTCGTCAGTCATCGGTCACCTCGGGGTCGCCGGGGGTGGTCGGGTGGGGGCGCGGCGCGAGAGCCGCCCCTTCGAGGGCGAGGCGGCGGCGCGTGCCGTCGGGGCGCACGGCCTCGACCACCACCACCTCGTCGCGGTCCACGAGCCCGTCACGGCCGGCGAGCTCGAGCAGCCCGACCAGGTCGACGGGGCGGCGGGTGGCGGCGTCCGCCGACGCGAAGACGGCGGCCAGGTCGGCGCCGTCGTCGGCCGCAGCGAGCAGGCCGGCGAGCTCGGCGTAGCGGGGGCCGCCCCACGCCTGCGCGTGCTCGAGCGAGGCCGCCTCGTCGTCGTCCCAGACCGTCAGGGGCTCGGGGCCCTCCGGCGGCCGCAGGTCGGCGAGGGTCTGGCGCAGCCGCCCGACGTCGGCGCGCGGCAGGCGCCGCAGCACGTCCACCGGCTGCGCGCGGCGCGTCGTCGGCATCCACGTGCCCAGGGCGGAGATGACGTCGCGCAGCAGGTCGTCGACCTGCCGGTCGCGCAGCGGGTCGTGGTGGCGCACCTGCGTGGTGATGACGCGCGACGCCTGGCGCTGGGCCGTGAGCACGTCCGCGAAGCCCTGCTCGATGCGCTGCGTGATGGCGCGCAGCTCGGCGCGCTGCTGCTCGGGCAGGCGGGCGGCGAACCGGTGCCGCAGCACCACGTCGAGCGACTGGGCCAGCTGGTCGAGCCGCAGCGGGTCGTCGAGCAGCGTCTTGGCACCCGCGAACGCGCGCCCCTCGGCGGTCGACTCCATGAGGTGCTCCGCGCGCTCCAGGTAGTCGCGCAGCACCTCGCCCGTGGGCCGCTCGTCCTGGCGCAGCGCCGTGACGGTCTCGCGCTGGATCGCCTTGATCGACTCGGCGACCAGCGCGAAGTCGGCCGGCAGCTCGCGGATCAGCAGCAGCACGTTCTCGGCCGCCTCGAGCAGGTGCTCGTCGTCGACAGGCTCGACGACGCCCGTCCGCTCGAGGCGGTCGCGCTGCTCCTCGCGCTCCTGGATCTCGCGGGTCAGGCGGGCGATCCGCGCGACGACGTCGGGGTCGGCGTCGTCGGCCAGGCGCTCGACCGCGTCGAGCAGCGTGAGCACGCGCGAGCGGCTCACGCGGGCCCGGCCTCCCCCGGCGCGCCCCGCCACCTCGAGCGCCCCGACGGCGTGCGCCGACAGGCGGTACACCTCGGCGCCGTCGTCGTCGACCTGCCGCACCAGCCACCCGGCGTCGACCCAGGACCGGCACAGCTCGCGCGCCGACCGGTCCGGCAGGTCGTCGTACCCGGCGGCACGCAGCTGCCCGACGGCGTCGGCCATCTCGGTGTGCGCGTCCGCGACCTGCACGGTGGTGCGGTCGGGCCGGAACACGCTCGAGAGGAGCGCGACGACCAGCGGGGCGTCACGCTTGTGCAGCAGGGCGAGGGTGGGGCTGCGGAAGGCGCGCAGCGCCCCCGTGTACGCGCCTTCGATGCGGTTCACTCAGGCGTGCTCACACGACGATGTTGACGAGCCTGGGCGCGCGCACGATCACCTTGCGCACCGGCTTGCCGTCCATCGCCTTGACCACGTGGGGCTCGGCGAGCGCCGCGGCCTGCAGGTCGGCGTCGCTGATCGACGGCGGCACCTCCAGGCGCCCGCGCACCTTGCCCTGCACCTGGACCACGCACGTGACGGTGTCCTCGACCAGGTACTCGGCGTCGGCGACAGGGAACGGCTCGTGCGCCAGCGACTCCGTGTGCCCCAGCCGCGACCACAGCTCCTCGGCCAGGTGCGGCGCCACGGGCGCGGTCATGAGCACCAGCGGCTCGACGGCGGCGCGCGGCACCGACTCCAGGCCGGTGAGGTGGTTGTTCAGCGTGATGAGCTTGGCGATCGCCGTGTTGGGGCGCATGCCCTCCATCTCGGCGGTGACGTCGGCGATCGTGCGGTGCACGGCGCGCAGCGTCTCGGTGCTCGCGGCGTCGTCGCTGACGGTGACCTCGCCGGTCTCCTCCGAGACGACGTTGCGCCACAGGCGCTGCAGGAACCGCTGCGAGCCGACGACGTCGCGCGTGTTCCATGGGCGCGACAGGTCCAGCGGGCCCATCGACATCTCGTAGACGCGGAACGTGTCGGCGCCGTACGCCTCGTACATCTCGTCGGGCGTGACCACGTTCTTCAGGGACTTGCCCATCTTGCCGTACTCGCGCGTGACGGCCTGGCCGTCCCAGGTCCAGCCCGTCTGCTCGTCGCCCTCGACCTCGGCGGCCGGCACCGGGAACCCGTGGGCGTCGCGGAACGCGTACGCCTGGATGTAGCCCTGGTTGAACAGCTTGCCGAACGGCTCGACGGCCGAGACGAAGCCCAGGTCGAACAGCACCTTGTGCCAGAACCGTGCGTAGAGCAGGTGCAGCACGGCGTGCTCGACGCCGCCCACGTACAGGTCGACGCCGCCCGCGACGCCGGAGGTGGCGTTGTGGCGGGGGCCCATCCAGTACCGCTCGAGCTCCGGGTCCACCGCGGCGTCGCCGTCGGTCAGCGTGGGGTCCAGGTAGCGCAGGTAGTACCAGCACGACCCGGCCCAGTTGGGCATCGTGTTGGTGTCGCGGCGGTACTGCTTCGGCCCGTCGCCCAGGTCCAGGGTCACGTTCACCCAGTCGGCGTTGCGACCCAGCGGCGCCTCGGGCGAGGAGTCCTTGTCCTCCGGGTCGAACGTGCGCGGCGCGTAGTCGGGCACGTCGGGCAGGTCGACGGGCAGCATCTTCTCGGGGATCGCGACGGGGCGATCCTCGGAGTCCCACACGATGGGGAACGGCTCGCCCCAGTAGCGCTGGCGGCTGAACAGCCAGTCGCGCAGACGGTAGGTGACGGTGCCCGCGCCGATGCCGCGCTGCTCGAGCCATGCGATCGTCGCGGCCTTCGCCTCGGCGACGTGCAGGCCGTTGAGCACCAGGTCGCTCGCGGGGATGTCGCCGGCGTCGGGCGCCGGAGAGCTGACGGTGACGCCGTCGCCCGTCCACGCGTCGTCGAAGCCCTCGGGCAGGCCGCCCTCGGGGGCAACGGTGTAGACCACCGGCAGGTCGAACGCCTTGGCGAACGCGTAGTCGCGCTCGTCGCCGCCGGGCACGGCCATGATGGCGCCGGTGCCGTAGCCCATCAGCACGTAGTCGGCCGTGAACACGGGGATGAGCGTGCCGGTCAGCGGGTTGACGGCCAGGTGGCCGGAGAACACGCCGGTCTTCTTGCCGGCGTCGGCCTGGCGCTCGACGGCGGTCTTCGCGGCGGCGGCCTTGCGGTAGGCGGCGACGGCCTCGATGGGCGTCTTGTGCCCGCCGGCCCACACGTCCTTGGTGCCGTCGGGCCAGACGGCGGGCACCTCGTCCAGCAGCGGGTGCTCGGGCGAGACGACCATGAAGGTGGCGCCGAACAGCGTGTCGGGGCGCGTGGTGAACACCTCGACCTCGCCGCCACCGATGGCCGCGAACCGCACGTTCGCGCCGGTGGAGCGGCCGATCCAGTTGCGCTGCATCGACTTGACCTTCTCGGGCCAGTCGATGAGCTCCAGGTCGTCGGTCAGGCGGTCCGCGTAGGCGGTGATGCGCATCTTCCACTGGCGCAATGCCTTGGTGAACACCGGGAAGTTGCCCCGCTCGGAGCGGCCGTCGGCCGTGACCTCCTCGTTGGCCAGCACGGTGCCCAGGCCGGGCGCCCAGTTCACGGGCGACTCGTCCACGTAGGCCAGGCGCTGGGCGTCGACGACGTCGCGCTGCTCGACCTCGCTCAGGCCGGCCCACGCGGTGCCGGCCGGGTAGCCGGGCACGGCGCGCGTGCCGACGGCCAGCTCGTCGCGCAGCTCGGAGATCCGGCGGGCGCGGCCGCGTCCGCCATCCGCCCGGACAGCCTCGGCGTCGTACCAGGAGTCGAAGATCTGCAGGAAGATCCACTGCGTCCAGCGGACGTACTCGGGGTCGATCGTCGCGAAGGTGCGGCGCGGGTCGTGCGCCAGGCCCATGCGGCGCAGCTGGCGGCGCATGGTGGCGATGTTCGCCTCGGTGGTGACGCGCGGGTGCTGGCCGGTCTGGACGGCGTACTGCTCGGCCGGCAGGCCGAACGCGTCGTAGCCCAGGGCGTGCAGCACGTTGTCGCCCTGCATGCGGCGGAAGCGCCCCACGACGTCGGTGGCGATGTAGCCCAGCGGGTGGCCGACGTGCAGGCCCGCGCCCGAGGGGTACGGGAACATGTCCATGATGAAGAACGGGCTGCCGGTGGCGGCGGCCCCGCCGGGGCCGGTGAGCGCGCCCGTCGGGTTCGCGGCGTGGAACGTGCCGCGCTCCTCCCAGCGGTCCTGCCAGCGCTGCTCGATCTCCTGAGCCAGTGCGGGCGTGTAGCGGAATGAGGGCTCGCGGGAGCCCTCGGTGGCCGGGGTGACGTCGGTCGTGCTCACGGGTCGCCATCCTAGTGGTGACGTCGGAACCGCTCCGGTCCTTTGTCCGGACGTGGGCCCCGGCGGGCCCGGCCATCGGTGGTGGTCGGGCCCGCCGGGTCCGGAGCGGCCGTCTACTTGTAGCTGACGGCCAGGCGCGCGCCGGTGGGCTGCGCCGGCGCGCTCACGGTGAGCACCCGCGTGGCCGGGTCGTACGACCACGCGTCGGAGCCCATGAGGTGCCCGTTCACGTGGACGGCCGTCGGCGCGGTGGCGTCGAGGAACCGGACCGTCCAGGTGCGGGACGTGACCTGGCCCGGGAACGAGCCCTGGGCGGGCTCGACCGTCAGGCGTTGGGTGTTGCCGTCCTGGCGGGTGGTGACCCGGGTGGTCGTGTGCGCGGCGGCGTCGGTGGTGGTGCCGTCGTCCTCGTAGAGCGAGAACGCCCCGGAGGCGTCGGCCGCCGCCGTGACGGTCACGGCGTCGAGCGGGTTCTGCACGTCGTTCGTCACGTCGGCGCTGCGCGTGGTGACGATCCCGCCGCCCTTGACGAACACGGGCATCGTGTCGAGCCCGGTGGTGACGTCGGCCGACGTGCCGCCCTGGTACGTCGTGCCCGTGAACCAGTCGGTCCACGTCGACCCGGCCGGGAACCAGACCCGCGTCGTCGCCGTCGTGCCAGGCGTGGTGACGGGTGCGACCAGGACGTCGGGGCCGTACAGGTACTCGTTGTCCGCCTGCGCGTACGACTCCTGCTGGCCGGGGTAGGCCAGGTAGAGCGGCCGCACGATCGGCGTGCCCGTCGCCGTCGCCTGCTGCGCGAGCGCGTAGGTGTAGGGCACCAGGTTCTCGCGCAGGTTGAGGAACGCCGTCGCGGACGCGTCCGCCGCCGCCCCGTACTGCCACGGCAGCCGGTCGCTGTGGTTGGAGTGCAGCCGGTCGACCGGCTGGAACGTGCCGAGCTGCACCCACCGGGCGTACAGGTCGCCGGGCAGCTGCGTGGAGCCGGGCTCGCTGCCGGGCTGCTGCAGGCCGCCGGTGTGGCCGCCGATGTCGTGGCTGACGTTCGACATGCCCGTCGCCGCGCCCTCGCCGCCCGTGTAGCCGACCTCCATCCGGAGCGTCTGCCAGTCCGACGTCGTGTCTCCCGTGAAGTGGAGCGTGGTGCGCTTGTCGGCCCACGGCCCCGTCGGCACGGCCACGGGCGTGCTGTACCCGCCGTCCTCCAGCGACCCGAAGGCGCGGGAGAACGCGAACCCGCGCCCGGTCCGAGAAGCGGTCTCGTCGGCGTACTTCTGGTTGATCCACGCGTCGCCCGTGACGCCCTGGAGGGACGACACCGAGGCGTCGCAGCACCAGTCCATCCACCACAGGTCGTTGCCGAGCTGGTCGATCTGCCGGTGCAGGCCCAGGTACGCGGTGAGCTGGTCGGGGTCGCCGAAGTCGAAGACGTAGCAGTCCTTGCCCCCGCCGCCGCAGCTGCCCGGCTTGAGCTTGCCCTTCGCGGTGGCCTGGGCCGCGGCGAACTGCGGGTCCGACGCCAGGATGCTCGGGTGGATGTTCATCGTGGTGTGCAGGCCCTGGGAGTGCGCCCAGTCGAAGAAGCCGGCCGGGTCCGGGAACCGGCTGGGGTCGACCTCCCACCCGTTCCACCGGTTCGGTGACTTGAAGTCGGTGTCGACGGCCAGCACGTCGAGCGGGACGCCCGCGGTCCGGAACGCCGGCACGATCGTGTCCTCGAGGGCCGACTGGGTGCGGTCGTAGTACTCGGAGTACCACAGGCCGTACGCCCAGCGCGGCAGCAGCAGGGACGGGCCGGTCAGCGTGGACAGGTCCTGGAGCCCCTGCGCGTAGTCCTGCCCGTAGGCGAACACGTACCCGTCCTGGACGGTGCTGCCGGGGTGGGCCGCACGCTGGCTCACCGCCTCGGTCGTGGGGTCGTAGACCGCCGACGTCGTGTCGTCGAGCAGGCTCCAGCCGTCCTGGTACAGCACCCCGGGGTTGGTGCGGGGCGTGCCGTCGACGCCGTCGAGGCCGCGCCGGTAGCCGCCGAGCGGTGCGTGCGGCGCGAGCAGCGGGGCGTCGGCCGCGGTGACCGCGACGGTGTCGACGTTCACGTTGCAGGCCGCCGCGTCGGGGCAGCCCAGGGTCACGATGCTGTCGCCCGCCGGGAGGGTGACCGGGACGGCGACGGTGCGCCAGGTGTCCCAGCTGCTCGTCGGGTCGAGGGTCGCCGTGGTGGTGGTGTCGCCCGCCGTCGTGACGGACACCCGCCGGGCCTGGACCGGCTGGCTGCCGGCCGCCCAGTTGGCGTAGCGCACCTGCAGCGCGTAGCTGCCTGCGGCGGGCACGCCCGTCACCCGGAACGCGTCCGACGCGCCCGCGCGCTCGAGCCCCGCGACGAACGCGCCGCCCGAGGCCCCGTTGTGGTCGAACGCCTGCTTGGCCCCGCCGGCCATCGTGCCGACGGCGTCGGCCTCGCAGACCGCGCCGAACGCGCACGGCTGCGCGGTGTGCGGCGTGGGGCCGGGGTAGGCCGCGCCATGGTCGACGACGGCCAGGCTGTCGATGTTGACGTGGCCGGAGTCGGCGGGCGTCTGCTCGACCACCACGGTGTGCGCCCCCGCGGTGAGGTGCAGCGGGGCCGTGGCGGTCGCCCACGTGTCCCAGCTGCCCGTGCGCGGCAGGGTGACCTGCTGCGGCGTGCCGCCGTCGACCGCCACGCTGAGGGTGCGCGTGACGTTCTGGCCGTCGCCGCCCTGCGCGTTCGCGTAGCGCAGCACCACGTCGTCGTCGCCGGCCTGCGCCGGGTCGACTCCGAACGTGAGGGAGTCCCCCACCGAGTCGAACCCGGCGGCGAACCCGCGGCCGGTGTACCCGGTGTGGTCGGAGGCGAAGGTGGCGCCGGAGAGGGTCAGGTCCTCGGCCTCGCACAGCGCGCCGACCGCGCAGCTCGGCGGCAGCGACGACGCCCACGGCGCGGCGTCGACCGTCTGGCCGCCCGTGCGCACGGTGAGGCGCAGGTTGTCCGTGCTGAAGGGGCCCGAGCCCACCTTGTAGCGCAGCGTCGCGGCGTCGGTGGTGATCGTCAGCCACCCGTCGGCGGTCGACGTCGTGACGTGGGCGGGCGCGAACCCGTCGCGGCCCACGGCGTTGAAGGTCGCGGCGTCGAGGAACGCCGCGTCGCCGGCGTACTCGGTGCGGATGAGGGTCGGCGAGAGCACCTCGAACCGGGCGTCGCCGGACACCACGGCGTCGGACGACGCCGGGTGCCCGTCGGGTGCCGCGGCTGCCGACGGCGCCACGGCGAACGCCGAGGCGCCGACCAGGCCGGCGACGGCGAGCGCCGCGACGCGCGACCTCGGCCGGGCCGGGAGGGGATGGATCAGCGATAAGGCCACGCGGTCTCACTCCTTCGTGATGGGGCGCGCTCGCGGGGTGCGGCGGACGGCGGCACCCCGCGAGCGTCGGGTCACTGGGCCGGGTCCTGCGCGATCGCGAACACGCGCAGGTTGCCGTTGTTCGGCAGGGTCACGGAGACGACGGTCAGCCCGTCGGGCGCCGTGTAGGGCGCCGTCGCGAACACGTACGCCCCGGGGTCGCTCGACGAGGCGTTGCGGACGGGCGTCCACGCCACGACGGTGTTGCCGAACACGGGCTGGAGCGTCCCGTCGGCCTTGCTGCCCACGTTGGACGGCAGCACCCAGTCGCCGAAGGAGAGGTCGGCGGTGGCCGTGCTCCCGTCGCTCAGGGTGACGGTGGCCTCCGCCTGGTTGCCGCCGTTGACGCTCGACCCGACGAACGACAGGGTGCGGGCCGGGCGGTCCAGCGCGATGGTCTGGCCGCGCGTCTGGATGGTCTCGGGCAGCCCCTCGGGCGTGCTCGGCCAGGTGAACGCGGTGCCGTTGCCGAGCTTCACGGTGGCGCCGGGCGTGAGCCCGACGGAGGCGAGCTGCTCGCGCGAGTAGCTGTTGCCGCCGCCGTCGAAGTTCGCCGCGATGGCGTCCTGCGACGACGTGCCGAGCAGCGTGGGCGCGGCGACGACGCCGTCGGGCGCGGAGACCCGCACGTGCACCGTGGTGGTGCCCCAGGAGGTGCCGGAGTGCACCGTGAGCGGCACGTCGACCCAGCCGGGGGCGGCGTCGGCGGCGGCGACGACGGTGAGGCCGACGTTGCCGGCGCCCGTGTCGTCGAGCGTGCCGTGCACCTTGGCGACGCTGAGGCCCGCGTGGGTGCCGGTGGCGAACACCTGGTAGGGCTGCGGCGACGGCTCGGGCTTGAACCGCTGGACGTACGCGGTGAGGTCGACGGACCCGCCGGGGGCGACGGTGGCCGGCGCCGGGGTGGCGTCGATCGCGATCTCCTGGCGGCCCTGGCCGAACGAGGGCGGCACGTCGCCCGCCCCGGTGCCCCACCCGTCGGCGTGGTCGGTGCCGAGCGTGAAGTCGACCGTGCCGCCGCGCGTCAGGGTGCCCGTCGGCAGGAAGGTCTGGCTGCGCGCCTGGCCGTCGACGGCGAGGCCCTGGACGTAGCGGCTGCCCTCGTTGGCCCCGGCGGCCGTCAGGTCGAGCGTCGCGCCGGAGCCCAGGTGCACGCGCGCGGCGTCGAACGCGGGGGCGTTGACCGCGACGACGTCGGTGGCCGGCGTCACGGGGAACATGCCGAGCGCGGCCCAGACGTACCAGCTGGACTGGGCGCCGAGGTCGTCGTTGCCCGGCTCCGCGCCGTCCGGGTCGGGCCCGAACAGCGTGGTGCGGATCTGGTCGACCACCTCGGAGGTGCGCCACGGCTCTCCGAGGTAGTCGTACAGCCACGGCACGAAGAAGTCCGGCTCGTTGCCGGCCCACATGTACGGCGCGTTGGCGCCCACGTTGAGGCCGTGGGACATGAACGCGTCGAGCCGCGCGGCCGTCACGGCCTTGCCGCCCAGGCCGGTGACCAGGCCCTCGACGTCCTGCGGCACCAGCCACAGGTACTGCTCGGCGGTGCCCTCGTCGTAGCCGACCATGCCGAACCCGTCGACGTTGCCCCGGTACCCGAAGCTGCTCGGGATGCTCTGCCCGTCTCCGGTCGGGAACGCGCCCGACAGGTCGCGCGGCGAGATGGTGCGCGTGCGCGGGTTGAACAGGTTCTGCCAGTAGTGCGAGCGGTCCTGGAACTGCTGCGCGACGTCGGCGCGGCCCCGGTCGGCGGCGAGCTGCGCGATGGCGAAGTCGTCGATCGAGTACTCCTCGGTGATGGACGCCCCGGTGACCGCGTGGTCCACCTGGAACTGCTTGACCTGCGGGGCGTAGTGCCGCGCGTCGTAGACGGCCGCGCCGGGACGCTCGAGCGCCTGGTTGTTGGTGCCGCCCGTGTTCTGCCCGGCCTGCGGCCCGACGGCGCCGGCCACCATGTGGTCGAGCGCGGAGTCGACGTCGAAGTCCTTGGCGCCGTACGCCCACGTCTGCGCGATGAGCGCGACGGGGTTGTCGCCGCTCATCTGGTTGGTGCCGGCGTTCGCGAACGCCCAGCGCGGGAACGAGCCCGACTGGTCGGCGTCGTCGACCAGCGACTGCGCCATGTCGGACGCCTGGTCCGGGAACAGCGCGGCCTGCAGCGGCACCAGCGAGCGGTAGGTGTCCCAGTCGGAGAAGTACGCGTACTGGTGCCGCGCACGCCCGTCGGCCCCGGGGTGCTCCGAGACGTTGTGCACCTGCGGCTTCGCCTCGAAGCCGATGTACTGCCCGTTGACGTCGTCGAACGTGTTGGGGTGCAGCAGCGACCGGTACAGCGAGTGGTAGAAGGTGCTGGTCTCGGCTGCCGGGGCGGTGTCGCTCACCTGGACCTTCGACAGCGCGGTGTCCCAGGCGTCGTGCGCGGCCTGGCGCGTGCCGTCGAACGCCGCGGCGAACGAGCCGTAGGGCGTCGTGCCCGCCGCCGCGCCACCCGGCGTCGGCACCTCGGTGTCCATGTTGAGGATCGCGTTGTCCGTGCTCACGTACGACATCGCGATCTTGAGCCGCACCGTGGTGGTGCCCGGGGCGAACGAGACGTAGCCGCCGGCGCGGGCGTTGGCCACCTCGGCGTCGTGGCTGCCGTCACCCACGGTGACCGCGCCCGTCGACTCGTTCCACGCGCCGTACGACGTGAACGTCTGGTCGACGCGGGCCGCGAAGTAGGCCGTGTAGGAGTTGTTCTTGCCGCAGAAGTTGCCCGACGTCGTGACGCCCGTGATCACGCCGGTGCTCGGGTTGACGTTGAGCGAGCCCGAGCGCGTGCTGCTGTTCGACACGCCCGAGCGGAACGTGATCGACGGCGTCGTGCCCGCTGGGAACGTGAACGTCGCGACACCCGTGCGGGTGGCGGCGCTCAGCTCCGAGGTGATCGAGGCCCCGTCGGTGTCCTTGCTGACCAGCTTGTAGTACCCGGGGGTGCCCACCTCGCCGTCGTGCGTGTACGACTCGGTGCGCGTCCACGGGCGGGCGGACGCCGCCATCGACGTCGTCGTCGGCAGCACCGGGAAGTCGCCCAGCGCGCCGCAGCCCTGCGACGCCTGGTCCAGGCCGAAGCCCCGCAGCGTCGAGTTGCCGTAGTAGTAGCCCTGGCCCGTGTTCGGGTTGTCGGGCGAGAACTGCACCATGCCGAACGGCACGGTCGGCCCGGGGAAGTCGTTGATCGACCCGACGGTGGTGCCACCGGTCCCGGTGCCGGCGAGCGTGTTGACGGTGGACGCCGGGTCGTCGACCCAGGTCGGTGACGGGGCGGCGTTCGCACCCGGGGCGAGGGCGAGGCCGCCGGCCGCGAGCGCGCCGGCGACCACGAGCGCGCTCGTGGACCGGTGCCGGGTTCGGGTGGATCTCCACGTCATCGTGTCGTTCTCCTCGGTTGAGTGACAGCGTTGTCAGAGAGCGCCATCCACCTTGGCACGACCTTGGAGGAACGGCAAGACCTCTTGCACGAGACGTGTGACCCGGGCTAGCGTCGCGGCATCCGACAGCGTTGTCAGACCCTTGGGAGACGAGCCATGCCGCCACTTCGCAGGACGGTTCCGAAGACCTTGCCCCGCACCATCGCGCTCGCCACGGCCCTCGCCGCCGCGGGCGCGCTCGCCGTCGGCACCGCCCCCGGGGCGCTCGCCGCGGACGACGCCGGGTCCGTGACCGTCACGGGCCAGGACGCCCTCGGCTACGTCAACCCGTTCATCGGCACCCAGAACGAGGGCAACACCTACCCCGGCGCGAGCGTGCCGTTCGGCATGGTGCAGCTCTCCCCCGACACCGGGCACAACACCGGGTACGACTACACGCAGGGCGTGGTGCGCGGGTTCTCGCTGGCCCACATGTCCGGCGTCGGGTGCGGGCTGGACGGGTTCGTGCCGATCACGCCCACCACCTCCGTGCCCACCACCACCGACTACTCGAACGGCGGGTACTCGCGCTCGTTCGACCGCGACGCGTCCGGCAACAAGGTGGAGCAGGCCTCCCCCGGCTACTACAGCGCGTCCCTCGGGTCGGGCACCGGCAACCACATCAAGGCCGAGCTCACCGCCACCACGCGCACGGGCGAGCAGCGGTACACGTTCTCCTCGACCACCGGCGCCGACGCGTTCGTGCTGGTCAACGCGGGCCAGGCGCTGTCGAGCGTGTCGAGCTCCAGCGTCAGCGTCGACCCGGCCACGCGCACCGTCCGTACGGTCACCACGGTGCACGGCTTCTGCCAGGACACCAAGCCGTTCACGGTGTACTCGACCACCACGTTCGACCAGCCCTTCACCGGGTACGGCACGTGGACGGGCAACACCCGCACGTCCGGGTCGACGGCCGCGTCCTCGACCCAGCGCACGGGCGCCTGGCTCCAGTTCGCCACCGACGCCGGCGCCGCGACCGTCCAGGCCGCGACGTCGCTCAGCTACGTCGACGCCGCCGGCGCCGACGCGAACCTCGCCGCCGAGGTGGGCACGCCGACGTCGGGCACGTTCGACACGGTGCGCGCGCAGGCGCAGGCCACCTGGGCGGCGCAGCTCGGCAAGGTCGAGGTGACGCAGGGCGTCACCAACGCCCCGACGGCGGCCGCCCGCACCGAGCAGCTGCGCACCTTCTACTCGGCGCTCTACCGCACGTTCCTCGCCCCGAACGTCGGATCCGACACCGACGGCCGCTACACCGGCTGGGACGGCGCCGTGCACACGGCCGTCGAGGGCGGCAAGCCCTTCACCTACTACCAGAACTTCTCGCTGTGGGACACGTACCGCAGCCAGGAGCAGGTGCTCGGGCTGCTCGAGCCCGCCAAGGCGTCCGACATGGCGTACTCCGTGGTGCTCGAGGGCGAGCAGGGCGGCTGGGCGCCGCGCTGGAGCTACGGCCCGGTCGAGACCAACATCATGACGGGCGACCCGGTCACCCCGTACCTGGTCTCCGCGTGGAGCGAGGGCCTGCTCACGGGGTCGCGCGCCGCCGAGGCGTACGCCGTCCTCAAGCAGGACGCCGACGGCGTGCCGCCCGCGAGCTCCCCCGCGAACGGCCGCATGGGCAACCCGACGTACATCGCCGACGGGTTCGTGCCGCAGGACCCGGCCGGCGCGCACAAGGCCGGCGACTACGACATCGACCACGGCGGCTCCGCGACGCTCGAGTACGCGCTCGCCGACGGCGCCCTGTCCACGATGGCGGCCGGGCTGGGCCACACGGCGGACGCCCAGCGGTACGCCGTCCGGTCGCAGAGCTACCGCTCGATCTGGGACTCGGCGACGGGCATCTTCCGCGCGCGCACGCCCGACGGCCAGTGGGTGCCGGCCGGCACCGCGGCCGCCGACTCCGGGTTCCACGAGGGCACGGCCTGGCAGTACCAGTGGCTGGTCCAGCAGGACGTCCCGGGCCTGATCGGGCTCATGGGCGGCGACGCGGCGACCAACGCCCGCCTCGACGACTTCTTCGGCTACGACACGCTGCTCAGCGACCCCGCGGGCACCGTCGCGAACGTGTGGGCCTCGAACCCGTACAACTACTACGACTTCCACACGTACAACCCGAACAACGAGCCCGACCTCACCTCGCCGTACGTCTACCTGTGGACGGGCCAGCCGTGGAAGACGGCCGACGTCGTGCGCTCCGCGCTGACGCTCTTCACCGACGGGCCCACTGGCGTGACCGGCAACGACGACCTCGGCGAGATGTCCTCGTGGGCCGTCGCCAGCTCGATCGGCATCTTCCCGATCATGCCCGGCTCGGACGTCTGGGGCCTGACCACGCCGGCGTTCGACGCCGTGCGCCTCGCGCTCGACCCGGCCACCCACGCCGGGCACGACTCCGTCACCCTCACCGCGCCGGGCGTCGGCGCCGGCTCCCGGTACGTCACGCGCGTGCAGGTGGGCGGCAAGGCCAGCGACCGCGCCTACCTCACCGGACCCGAGCTCACCTCGGCCGGCACGGTGGCCTACAGCGTCGGCGCCGAGCACTCCGACTGGGCCACCGCAGCCGCCTCCCGGCCCGGGTCGATGGTCACGGCCGCACCGGCTGCGCGCCTCACGGCGAGCGCGAGCCCGGCCGCCGTCGTCGTCAAGGCCGGCGAGCACACCGCGAGCAAGCTCGCCGTGGTCGCCACCGGGCCGGCCACGCTGCGCGGCATCGTCCAGGTCGACGCTCCCGCCGGGATCCACGTGGACCTCGACAAGCACTGGTCCACCGCCGCCTCCGGCGGGGCGAGCCAGGTCGACCTCCCCGCGACGGTCTCCGTGGACGCCGGCACCGCGCCCGGCTCGTACACGGCGCACCTCACGGTCAAGGGGAACGTCGGCATCGACGCGCGGGTCGCCGACATCACCGTGGTGGTGCCGCAGGACTCGTGGCTCGCGGCGGTCCCGGCCGACCAGGGCGGGTTCGACAACAAGGCGATCGGCGACCGGGACCGCCCCGGCTCGGCCGCCTTCGACGCGGCCGACGAGTACTTCCTGCGGGACACGATGGCGTCGTCGGGCATGGCCCCGGGCGTCTCGTACGCCGCGCCGACCGACGCGTCGCTGCACTACGTGCTGCACGACGCCGGGGCCGGCTCGGCCAACGACGCCTTCGACAACATCGTGGGCCACGGCCAGACCACGGACGTCTCGGTGGGCCTCGCAGGCGCCACCAAGGTCGCGTTCGTGGGCGCGCTCAACAACGGCCCCGTCCCGGCCCAGACCGTCACGCTCACCTACGCGGACGACTCCACGCAGCAGCTCTCGGTCACCCTCACCGACTGGTGCTCGGGCAGCGCGGCCGCGGGCAGCGGCGACGTCCAGGCGGGCAAGGCCGGCCAGCGCTGGGCGGGCGGCGTCCAGGGCATCGGCTGCGGGCTGTGGGCCACGCCGTCGTACGCGCTGACGCCGGGCGTGGCGCTGAGGTCGATCACGTGGCCGGACAACGCGAAGTTCCACGTGTTCGCCATCGCCTCCGACGCGAAGGCTACCGCCGTCACTGCGACGTCGGCCGCCCGGGTCACCGGCACGGCCACGCCGGGTGCGACGCTCACCGCCGTCGACCCGACGTGGGCCGTCGACGGCGTCACCGCCGGCTACCAGTGGAGCGTGGACGGCCAGAACGTCGCGGGCGCCACATCGGCGACGTACGACGTGCCGGCCACGGACGCGGGGCACGTGGTCGCGGTGACGGTGACGGGTTCGAAGAGCGGCTACGTGCCGGGTTCGGCGACGTCGGCGGGGGTGAAGGTGGTGCCGGTCGGCTGACGGCGGGCTCACCTGATCGGGACGTGGGTTCGGGATCGGGACGTGCAGCGCATCGCACGTCCCGATC
>Ga0082212_10000796_pt1 | contig 27132 bp, 17 predicted proteins | sample TergutNt197P3_FD_71548 | JGI IMG/M metagenome (GOLD analysis project Ga0082212, IMG submission 71548) | Neocapritermes taracua P3 segment gut microbial communities from Petit-Saut dam, French Guiana - Nt197 P3 | ecosystem: Host-associated > Arthropoda: Insects > Digestive system > Gut ...
ATCTTCTGGACTGGGAGAAGCTCTACGATTTTGTAAGCGCCCGTCTGTTATCCAAAAAGATGAATTACATATTCATCGACGAAATACAAAACGTAAAAGATTTTCAGAGGGCGGCGGACGGCCTTTTTATAAAAAAGAACGTGGACCTGTATCTGACAGGTTCCAATTCCAAAATGCAATCGGGCCAGTGGGCGACTCTGCTTTCCGGCCGCTATGTTGAAATCCATATATTTCCATTGTCCCTAAAGGAGTATGCTTCTGCATATCCTGATTTACGCAGAGCAGACGAGTTATATTCCCATTATCTGGAATACAGTTCGTTTCCGTATGTTACAAATATGACAGGGAAAAAGCAGCAGGTTTACGATTATCTTTCCGGTATATATAACACCATAGTGCTGAAAGACATTATCGAGAATAAAAACATAAAAGGAACCGGACGTTTGGAGCGTGTCATTAAATTTATGGCGGATAACATAGGTTCACAGACATCCATAAAGAGGATAAGCGATATGCTGACTTCCGATGGAGTTAAAATTCTGCCGCTTACCGTTGAAAGCTACCTTGATGCATTCCGCGACAGCTATATCCTGTACCGCGCAGACAGATATGATGTAAAAGGAAAAAAACTGCTGAAAACGCTCAACAAATACTATCTGGTCGATATGGGGCTTCGCCGTTTCCTGCTTGGCGACAAACCGGCCGATACCGGGCATATATTGGAGAATGTTGTATTTTTAGAACTTCTGCGCCGTAAACGCAAAGTTTATATTGGCAAAGTCGGTGAAAAAGAAGTTGACTTCGTAACGGAAGGGCAGGACGGTACTGAATATTATCAGGTGTCGGAAACCGTCCGCGGAGCCGAAATGCTTGCACGGGAACTTGCCCCCCTGAAGGCAATACATGATCATCATTCAAAATTTTTACTTACCCGCGACTATAATCCGCCGGTTTCACACAATGGGATAAAACAGCTGAATGTACTGGAATGGCTGATAGTGTGATATAATAACACCATGCCAACACCCGGCTTAAGGGGCGGCGGGCGCGGTCCGGCGCAGCCGATCACAGAAGAGGAAAAGAAGAACGCTCCTAAACTCACCTGGTCTTTGGTAAAAAGGGCTTTAGGTTACCTGCTGCCGTACTGGCCAAGACTGGTGTTTGTGGTAGTCTGCATATTCGTCTCATCATGGCTTTCGCTGATGCCTTCGCTGCTTTTGGGCAGGATAGTCGACGAAGGGCTTATTGGCGGCAGGCTGGATATGCTTGTAAAGCTGATTGCCGTATCCTTTGGATGCTGGTAAAACTCTTTACGATGGAAAACTCAGAATACGGTAAATACGAGAAAGTAAACGGTGAAATGACCGGCCTGAACATAAAAGAGAGAATGGCAGGGCGCTGGTTCAGGGCAACACTTGGGATACTGACAAGTACGGGGCCTATGGTGATTTACCTTGTGGGCGGACTGCTCTTGCTGAAATACGGCAATACAAACCTTACGGTCGGAAGCATAACGGTCATGGTGGCGCTTCTGGAAAGATTGTACCGGCCCGTGAACATGCTCCTTAATATGCAGGTTGATATTGTCAGATCGATGGCGATATTCTCACGCATATTCGAATACTACGATATGCCCCTAGAAATAGAAAACAAGCCCGGCGCAGTATTGCCCGGCAGAATGGAAGGCCTTGTCGAATATAAAAACGTATACTTCCACTATAATGAGGATGCGCCGCTGCTCCGTGATATCAGCTTCACCGTTAAGCCGGGGCGCTCAGTGGCAATCGTTGGCCCGTCTGGATCAGGCAAATCCACCATAATAAATTTGCTGCCTCGTCTGTTTGACATAGTAAGCGGAGAGATACTGCTTGACGGTCACGATATCAGGAATCTTGACCTGCGCTGGCTGCGTTCCAATATAGGACTCGTTACGCAGGATACCTACCTTTTTAACGGTACGATAAGGGAAAATTTATTATACGCCGCACCCGGCGCCGCTGAAGAAAGCATCATCAAGGCGTGCAGCGAGGCCAATATTCACGATTTTATTGTATCGCTTCCCGGCGGCTATGAAACAGAAGTAGGGAACCGGGGCATAAAGCTGTCCGGCGGTGAACGCCAGCGTCTGTCGATAGCGCGGGTTATACTCAAAAATCCCGGCCTTGTTATATTGGACGAGGCAACAAGCGCTCTAGACTCAATATCGGAGAGCCTGATCCAGGACGCAATAGAGCCTCTGCTTAAAGGAAAAACCAGCCTTGTTATCGCACACAGGCTCAGCACAATTATGGCATGCGATGAAATCCTTGTGGTATCCGGCGGTTCTCTTGTGGAACGCGGCAGCCATGCAGAGCTTTTGGAACTTAACGGTGTGTATCGCGAATTCTATGAAACACAGTTCAGACGCGCTCTGGAGGATGCGGAACACCGGGTACCAAAGGAAAATGAGTAATCCATCGGAAGTTGATGTACAATGCGTCAGCAGCAAATCCTTTCTTTTAATATCCGGGCTGAATGCGGTTTTATTTGAATGTAACCGGAAGCAACAATTTGCTCTTTGCACAACAAATCATAAAACTCGCCGCCAAAACTGTAAAAATCGCATAATTTTACAACTTCATTGTTACCGGTAATATTAACAACCACATATATTTTTTCGTTTTCACATGAACGCTCAAAAATAAAAGGACGGTTATATTCCAGATAAATCTGCTTATAGTTACCGTATTTTAACGCTTTTTCCTTTTGTCTTATTTGTGCAAGCGCGCTGATGTGACCCGTCAGCCATGTACTGTAAGTCATCCGGTTTTCTATGTTTATATACGGACGCAGATTATTATCTGAACCGTTTTCCTTAATTCCCCGAAAACCCCATTCACTGCCGTAATACACGGACGGAATACCGGGCAGTGTGTAAAGCAGCGTGTATAATGTATTTAAATGTACTGGATTGGTGTTACTCGCAATACGGCTTTGATCGTGATTGTCCAAAAACGAATACAGCGGCAGTCCGTTATCAGGAACCGCATTTTGCAGACAGTATGCCAGTTCATACAAATTGTTATCGTTATGGCTGGAAAACAAGCTCTTGTATAAAACATAATTGGTAACGCTGTGCAATGCCGAAGCATTTACCCATTTGCTGTAATCGCCGTGTACAACCTCGCCCATAAGCCAAAAATCGTTCTTTCGGTTTTCTGTAACGCTGCGCAGTTCGGCCATAAAACCGAAATCCAGTACATCAGCCGCATCAAGCCGCATTCCGTCTATATCAAAAGAATCAATCCAAAACCGTGCGGCATCAAGCAGGTAATTTTGTACAGAAATATTCTGCAAATTAAATTTTGGAAGCTCATAATACCCGCTCCAGGTGTTATACATAAAAGGATCGCCCAACGGGCTTTGGCGGCCAAAATCAACACCGGAAAACCAGTCCGCGTACTCCGGGTTACCGTACTTAAGTTCCCTGAACGCAAAAAAATCCCGGCCGCAATGGTTAAAAACGCAGTCCAGTATAACGCGGATACCGTTTTCGTGAAACAACCGTACCAGGGATTGAAATTCGGCATTGGTTCCCAGACGGTTGTCAATCGTAAAATAATCCGTTACATCGTATCCGTGGGATCTCGATTTAAGTACAGGACTAAAAAGCACCGCATTAAAACCCATGCCCTTAATATGAGGAATCCATTTTTCAATCCCGGCAAGCTTATGTTCCGTTACGGCATAGTCATTCAGGAACGGTGCATCCGCCAGCGAAAGTGCATACATGTGGTAAATCATAGCTTCCTTATACCAAGAATGATTAATCGTATGTTTCATAATTTCCTCCTGTTACATTTAATATACCTACCGTTAGGTATATCTATTTTCAAAAAAATTTTTAGCTTTTTCCGCAAATCAGGCATAAATTCCGTGCATAAATTGATGCACCAGTTCCTTTACGCTTTTATTGCTCAATTCCTTTTCGGAAATCCCGCTAAAACAAAGGCTTATATACGAGTTTACTGTTCCAATAAAAGACCATGTAAGCGTTTTGTGTTTACCCCTTAGATTGCCGTGCGCTTTGGCCATGCTACGGAACATACCGCCGATAATGTCAAATTGCGTAAAATGGTACTTTTTAACTATATTAAAAACCACGGACGAACATGGCATAGACAGGTTTGCCAGGGTAATTCTGTAAAAAGACTCATTTTCCCGTGCAAAGATAAAATAAGCTGTTGTAAGATTTGTTAGTGTTTTGTAAATATCTTCATGATACGACCTGGGTTTTGGATCATATACGGCGTTTTCCGTTATTATTGTGTTTAACCGGGCATAATGTGACTGAATAACCGCCTCAAATAGTCCTTCTTTACTCCCAAAATAGTAGTAAAGAGTCGGTTTGGTAATGCCTGCGGCCTCAGTCAGTTCACTGACCGAAACCCCTTCATAACCTTTTGCCGAAAACAGCTCAAGTGCCCGTGTCTCAATTGTCTGTTTTACACTGTTTTTATCATCCACAATATAAATATATACCGATCGGTATATAATGTCAACTACCCATTGTTAATATTCAAGCCTTTTGTTCCGGGGGCTTTAAGTACCATTGCCGCAGCTGCGTTTCCGTTCCGGCAGCATTGCTGCGGCCCTTCGGCGCGGAGCCATGCTGCCAAAAAACCCGCAGCAAAAGCGTCTCCTGCGCCGGTAGATTCAGCTGATTGTACCGGTTCTGTCTGTACATGGTAAGCTTTACCGCCTGTAAAAACCGTGGCTCCCATTTCAGCCAGCTTTACTATAATACAAACAGAAGGAACCGTACTTAACTCAATAAAAAGAGATTCCCAGCCGGTGTCAAAAACCCGGGCAAATGCTTCCGCTTCCGCTTTATTAAAAAAAACAATCAAAGGAAATTTCGCTTGCCTGAGCTTTATATCCCAAAACGGAGAGTTTCCCTGTAGGATATTTTTTGCCTGTTCTGCTGCAATGTCCGGCATTCCCATATCAACAGCCAATGTCAGACGGTACTTTTCTGCCAATTCCAAAATACGGTTAACAAGCCGTTCCCGGTCCAGGAGAAATCCTTCCAAAAAAAGTACCCGCGGAATATCATCCTTACTATTGAATATGGATTCATCAAGATCTTCGGCATCCAGTTCCAATGCCGCCGAAGGTGAAGCAATAATATATCCGGATAATTCCGCATTTTCTGGTTTGTTGCTTTTAGTTGTAAGGCTTATAAATACTCCGGTGGGTGATTTCTTTTTTGCAAGGGACAGTAAAACCCCTGCATGGCCGAGTTCTTCTTTAAAAAGAGAACCGAAATGATCATTACCAGCAGCCCCGGTAAATGCAGTTTGTATTCCCAATAGAGCGGCTATTTTTGCAATATTGGCTGCACCGCCACCAGCGACAATTACCTTATTGGGCGGCAATGCTTCCAGAATCGTCGCTGCCGTTTTATGATCGACATGCTGAACAGGCAAAGTCAGGGCAAATTGTTTGCAGAAATCCGCAGAGACTTCCGCAAACACATCCACCATTGCGTTGCCGATGCAAAAGAGCTGTACAGGCAGATTATCCACTTTTTTTCTCGCAAAGGCACAGAGACACGGAGCCGTAATTAGATAACTTAAACATAAACTCTGTGCCTCTGTGTCTCCGTGCGGGGTTCTAAAAAATTATTCTGACCTTTTTCTCACTTGGGTAAAGCAATAATTTCTTTCAGTTCGGGATTTTTTTCCAGCTCACCTTTCAGGCTTTCCGCCCGGCCTTTATTCACATAATCCTTACTTTGGAATGAATAGGTAAAATTGGTGTGGACATCGTATTTACCTGCCATAAGTGCATAAGCGTCTTCTGTCATTACGAGTTCTTCATCGGTTGGGATTACGTAAACAGGAATTTTCGATTCGCTTTTGCTGATGAGCGTTTCGGTGTTCCTTGTATGGGACATTTCGCTTTTCTTCGGATCGTAAACAATCCCGATTCCCTCAAGGCCGTTTAGTATCTTCTCCCGCATCCAGACTGCAAACTCCCCTACCCCTGCGGTAAAGACCAGAGCATCCACCCGGCCCAGTACCGCCTGATACGCTCCGATATACTTCTTAACCCGGTGGGCTTCTATGTCCTGGGCAAGAAGGGCTCTCTTGTCTCCGTCGAGTTTTGCTTTTTGAATATCCCGGCGGTCGGTGTATTTGCCGGTAATTCCAAAAAGACCGCTTTTTTTGTTCAGCGCACTTTCATATTCGGCAGTATTCATGCCTGTTTTATTCATTACATAGGAAGCCATTGCCGGATCAACATCCCCGGAACGTGTTCCCATAACAAGCCCTTCAAGCGGAGTAAGCCCCATGGAGGTATCGAAAGAACAGCCGTCCTTAACTGCATTTATTGACGCACCGTTCCCCAAATGGCAGATAATCAGGTTGGTTTTAAAGGGATCTTTTCCCAGCAGCACCGCTGCACGTTTGGCTGTATAAAGAAAGCTGGTACCGTGAAACCCATAGCGTCGCACCGAATATTTTTCGTACCATTCATAAGGCACCGCATAAAGGAACGATTCGGGCGGCATGGTCTGATGCCAGGCGGTGTCCATGATTGCGCAATGAGGGACATTGGGCAGCACCTTTTTTGCAGCCTCAACACCCATAATAATTGCAGGAGAATGAAGCGGACTCATGTCCTTCAGTTCCTTAAAAACATCCATAACGGCATCATCTACAATAACGCTCTTGGTAAACTTATCCCCCCCGTGAACCGTGCGGTGTCCTACGGCGCCTATTACGGACATATCGGAAATGCACCCCGTTTCTTTGTCGGTCAGGGTTTTCATGATAAGATTTACCGCATCAAGGTGGGTGGGGCAATCGTGATTTACCGTTATCTCTTCTTTGCCCTTGAGTTTGTGATTAATAAAAGAGCCGCTCAGGGTAACTTTTTCTACGATCCCAACAGCCAGCACATCTTTGGCATCCCAATCGTAAACCTGATATTTTGCGGAAGAAGATCCGCAGTTAAGTGTTAAAATAACCATAAAACTTCCTTTTTCCAAATTTTAAAAATTATAACATAAATACAACGGTTGGACTACGGGTACTAGACTGTCTTGATAATCTTCTCCGCGGAGCGTGTGACTTCATCAAAATCGCCGTTTAAGAGATGTACCGCCATTGCATCAAGCAGTTCCTGGGCCGGAGGAGACCATGCTTTTTGTCTTAGTTCGGTAATAGTATCTTTAACGGATTTTCTGTTATATACTTTGCACGCATCAATAATTACATGCAGTTTTTCGCGTAAATATGCACGGACATCGTCCGAAGCTTCATTTATTGCTTCGCCGTTTTTATTTTCATTTTCCAGCAGCGTAAGTTTCTCTATGATTTTCCGAAGCCCGTTTAAAAATTCCGGAGTTTCGGTTTCGATTACCGCGGTGTTTTTTTCTTTTGCCGCCTGTTCCAGTTTAAAGGCAACAGCGGAAAGATCCGGTTCGCCGATATTAGCCAGCGCGCTTTTCATCCCATGTACGCTGATCATATACAGCCGTATATCATCGTCTTCGCAGGAAGAGAGCTTTTCATGTATCGTTTCCAGTGTTGCAATGGCTTTTTGGGCGTCACGTATAAAAAACTTTGCCAACCGGGCCATTAATTTATCAGGGGCAGAAGACCAGGAATGGACAGGCGCAGCAGCCGGCTGTGTTTCTTTTACTGTACGTCTATCGGCTCTTTGCTGCGGCACGGTCTCTGTAACTTCGGGCGGCTGCCTGTTTTTTATATACTTTTTCAGCACCGCATCCAATTGGCGCACATCAATCGGTTTGGAAATAAAATTGTCGAAACCGTTTGCAAGAAAAATATCTGACTGCCCTACTACGGCGTTTGCCGTCAGCGCGACAATTGGATTCGAATAACCAAGATTGCGTATGTTCTTTGCTGTTTCAATGCCGTCCATGCCCGGCATCATATGATCCATAAACACCAGGTCATATACATTGCCGTTCTTAATTCTGTCAATAGCGTCTAAACCGCTCATAACAGTTTCAATTTTCAGCCCATAGGGCGCCATAAGGCCTTTGGCAACATAGAGATTCGATTCAACATCGTCCACCACCAGAACACTTCCATAAGGCATAGGTTCAAATATCACCTGCGCTCTTTTCATCTGCTTCGTCCCGCTTGACTGGAATTTTTCCAGACTTTCCGCCAATTCCCTGCCCAACACTTCAGTACCGGAACGCTTCTGCGGCAAACGTATGGTAAACACCGATCCTTCATTCACTTTGCTTTCCACGGAAATTTTCCCGTTCATCATCTGAACCAAATTCCGTGTAATGCTCATTCCCAGCCCTGTTCCCTCTGTTGAACGGTTGGTTTCCGTGTTAAACCGGGAATATTCATCGAACAGTCTGCTTACCTGTTCCCCTGTCATACCCTGCCCGGTGTCACTTACTGCAAAAACAAGCGTTACCTTGTTTTCTTTTTCGCCGCTTTCTTCTTCGGCGGACATTTCGGAGAAAGCCGTCAGTTTAACCGTTCCTTCTTTTGTGTATTTAATCGCGTTAGAGAGCAAATTGTTTAAAATCTGCCTGATACGAAGCTCGTCGCCGTACAGAATTGACGGAATATCCTTATCCACGGACAGCTTAAACTCGATCGGCCTGCTGCCAATCCGCATCATATTAAGAGTTACGGTATCGTTGATCAAACTTGAAATTATATATTCAGCGTCCACTAATTCAAGTTTGCCGGCTTCGATTTTAGACAAATCAAGTATATCGTTGATAATACTAAGCAGCAGATCGCCTGAATTGTAAATTTTATCCAGCGCTTCTCTTGTCTTTGGAGTAAGTGTGTCATCCTGTAACTGAATTTCGGCAATGCCCAAAATTGCGTTCATCGGTGTACGCATTTCGTGGCTCATGGTTGCCAGAAAATCGCTTTTTGCTTTGGAAGCAGACAGGGCTTCTTCTTCCATTGCTTTGATTTTTGTAATATCCTGCACAACTTCGATAAAACCCGCAACTTCACCGTCCATGTTCTTTAGTATCTCAACATCCACCTGATAAAACGCTTCGTTGTGTGTAAAAAACGCCCGTTTTAAGCCCTGTTTTGCGCGGACTATGCCGCATTCGGGAGTATTACAAATACCTGCATTCCAGTTACTGCAGGGTTTACCCAGCATATCTTCCAGTTTCGTACCCAGAAAATCCTCAACAGCTTTATTAACAAATGTCCAGCGCATATTCGCATCCGTTACCGAAACGGGAAACGGCGTGGCATCAAGAATTGACTTATACCAATGAGCCTGAAACGCAACATTCTCATGCGCCTCACGAATCTGTACTGTCTGTACATTGCGAAGCAGGGCGCTGACCATCATCAGGCTTCCCGAACGCAGGATGTCGATCTCTCCTTCCGTAAATGTGCGTTCGGTACGGCAATCGTCAATGCTGAATAAACCCCAAAACTGATTCTGCACAAACAACGGAATTGCAACTATGGATTTTATGTCAAAGGCTTCCAGGAATTTTTGAGCTTCAGACGATTGACCGGAAAGGGGTCCGTTTAAGTGTTCTCCGTTTAAGAATTTTTCCTTCAATTCAGGTATGATGCTGTAGGGAAATTTAAATTCGGAGAAATTGGGAACAGCCTGCCTGTCAGCCTCGCTGAGCCATTCATGTTTAAGGACAAAATAAAGTTCATCATTCAGCATCTCGTTCTGCCAAATCCGTACACGATCAACATCCAGGGAATACCCTATAATCGACATACCATCCTGTACCGAAGCCAGAAAATCTTCTCCGTCCGCCGATTCCAGCAATACGGCGGCAGTGCTGTTCACCGCATGCAGCAGCTGCTCCTGACGTTTACGCTCAAATGTTACGTTAAGCAATTCCGAATTGAATGTGCTCAGGCGTTCCCACATTCCCTGTATCGTCTTTGCCAGCTCGCCGATTTCATCGTCGCGGTTTTTACCGACAAGATCGACACCGGCCGAATTTGACTTTGATATGTCCTGAGTCAGACGATGGAGGGGAACAAAAAAATTCCTCCGCATCACGATATCCATAGCCGCCATATACAGAATCAATGCTGTCAGTAAAACGATAAACAGCGGCAGGAGGCCGTCAATACCCGATAACGACCTGTTTTTATAAAAGACAACTACCGACCAATCGGTACTGGTTATCGGCTTTATTGCCGCATATTCGTAAGGTCCTCCCTGGGATAACCTGATTATTTCAGGATGCGAATGAGAGCCAAAAAGACCGGAAGTGCGGATTTTATACGAAGCAAGCGCCGCAGAGAATACGGGATCGGCGCTTTCTTCACGGATATTCCAGGAGTTTTTTTCGGAATATTCATTAATATAAACATTAAAGGAAGAACTAACCGACTGGATATCGCCACGGTTATTTATAATATATCCCTTAACTTCATCTTCTCCGAATCCTTCAAATATTTCGGAGAACATATTGGGAATTTCCAGCCCTGAAGCAAATACGCCGTGAAGTATACCATCCGCCATAACTTTGTGATTGAGCCACAAGTGCAAAACACCGGTTCTTTTTTCAATATCAACATTTAAGGTATAGTCATTTACAGAATCAATACATTCAAAATACCATGAGTCGACAGGGTTTACCGGATTTAGTTTATCAAATGGATCAAAATCCCCCGTGGATACTTTTTCCTTGATGGAATATTCGTTTAATGAACCCTGGATGCCGAAATACAAATGAACACCATGAAAAAGGTGGGCATAATCCGCCATTTCCGTAAAAGCCTGGATTTTCTTTTCTTCATTTCCTTCATCGGCAAACCAGCCGGTTATCGCTTTTGAGAGAGCCGTCCTTCGTACCAAAGCAAGATCCTGACTGATATAGTGAGAGAATTTATCTGCCGCTTCAACCGAAAAAGCTCTGACAAGATTCACAGCGGTATTGTTACTAATGCCCTTTATCGTCATGGCTACTATGCCTGTTATCAGGACAAGGAGCAGAATAAGAAGACCAATGCTTATTCCACGGGCACGCGCGGCAATTCTGCTTTTTTGTTTCAAGGCGGGACGGCCCATCACTTGTCTCCTGTAATCTTCTCCGCAGTACGTAAAACTTCGTCAAAATCACCGTTTAAGAGATGTTCGGCCATTGTACCCAGCAGATCGCCGGTTGCTTTTGTCCATGTTTTCTGCCTTAATTCAGCAATTGTATTTTTTGCGGTTTTTTTATCATAGGCCTCGCATGCCTTTTTTATTACAAGCATTTTTTCACGCAAATATGTCTGCGTTTCCTCAGAATTCTCATCCATTACTTCGCCGCCCGAATCTCCATTTTCCGGAGAGCTGAGTTTTTCAGCTATTTTCCGCAGCTCGTCTAAAAACCCCGGGGTTTCACCTGACATTACAGCGGTGTTTTTCTCCCGTCCGGCATCTTCCAGTTTGGCGGCAACAGCAGAAAGAGCAGTTTCACCGATATTTGTCAGCGCACTTTTCATCGCATGCACATTGATCGTATACAGCCGTATGTCTTCGTCTCCGTAAGGATCGCTCTTTTTATTCATTTCTTCCATTGTTGCAATAACTTTGCGGGCATCCCTGACAAAAATTTCGGCCAATTGCGGATCTACAGTCGATTGTACAGCCGGCTGCGCTGCCCCGCCGGCAGATTGCTCCCCGGACTTTTTCTGCAGCGCCGCTTCCAATACCTCGGGCGGCTGTTTGTCGCGAACAAACTTTTTTAATGTCGAATCCAGCTGGCGCACATCAATCGGTTTGGAAATAAAACCGTCGAAACCGTTCGCAAGAAATACCTCCGACTGCCCTACCACCGCATTCGCCGTCAGTGCAACAATAGGCTGGGTATAGCCAAGATCACGTATGTGCTTTGTCGCTTCAATACCGTCCATTTTCGGCATCATATGATCCATAAAAACAATGTCAAACACGCTGCCTTTCTTAATTTTGCTGATTGCCTCAAAACCGCTCATTACCGTATCTATACTTAACCCGTAAGGCGCCATAAGTCCTTTAGCCACATATAAATTCGATTCTACATCATCCACTACCAGAACACTTCCATAAGGCATTGGTTCGAATACTATCTGCGCTCTTTTTAACTGCTTGGTACCGCTTGCCTGAAATTTCTCAAGGCTCTCCGCCAGGGCCCTGCCTAACACGCTGTGGTTAATGCGGCCCTGCGGAATACGTACGGTAAACACCGTTCCCCTGTTTGCTTCGCTTTCTACAGTTATTTTACCGTTCATCAGACGGATCAAATTCTGCGTGATGCTCATACCCAGACCGGCGCCTTCTTTGGTACGGTTCGCTTCCATGTTAAAGCGGGAATATTCGTCGAACAGTTTACTTATCTGCTCCTTTGTCATTCCCTGTCCCGTATCGCTTATCCTGAAAACAACCGCCACACTGTCCGTTTGCCCGCCGGGGGCCGGATCGTTGTTCAATCCGGCCGAGGTATCTTCGATCCCGTCTTCTTCGACAGAAACCAGCAGCTTAACCACTCCTTCATCTGTATATTTGATTGCGTTGGAGAGCAGGTTGTTTAAAATCTGTTTAATGCGAAGCTCGTCGCCATAAAGGGTCGATGGTGTGTTTTCATCCACGGAGAGCTGGAACTCTATCGGCTTACTGCCAATCCGCATCATGTTAAGAGTAACAGTGTCGTTAATCAGGCTGGCGGCTTCGTATTTGGATGGTGTCAGCTCCAGTTTGCCCGCTTCTATTTTTGACAGGTCAAGAATGTCATTGATAATATTGAGCAGCAAATCCCCGGAATTATAAATTTTGTCCAGAGCTTCCCTTATCTTCGGCGGAAGCTTGTCGTCCTGCAGCTGAATTTCGGCAATACCCAGGATAGCGTTCATAGGTGTACGTATCTCGTGGCTCATGTTAGCCAGAAAAGAAGACTTTGCAATTGATGCCGTTTTGGCCGTCTCTAAGGCTTCTTCCAGCAGTTCTTCCTGATGTTTTTTTTGCGATACGTCTCTGATGGCCTGAAAATGCACAATAGAACCGTCTACCCAGCGGATAATGGAATCGGTTCCGCCGAGCCACACGTTTGAAACATCATCCCACACGTATTCAAAGTCCCGGGACGGAAATGAATCCTTATCCGGTATAATTTTGAACAGTTGACAGAAAGCGCAGGGTTCACTCAGGCCTCTGGTTGCATTATAACATTTTTTTCCGATGCATTTTTCCCTGTCTAGGCCGAATTTATCCGCCAGACGTTTGTTCAGATAAAGAAAATTATAGTCAAGATCTGAAACGCATATCATGGAGTCCAGATTGTCCATAATAGTCATTAATTTATTATGTTCCGAAATTCCCTTGACCATGTCGCTTATATGGTGTGCAAGGGTTCCCAACTCATCCTTACGTTCACATTGAATAGAGTAAGCCAGGTTTCCTTTCGCAATTTCAATTACTGCCTTCTCCAGTGCCGAAATGGGTTTAGTAATAGTTTGTACCATAAAGAATAACGCAAGGACGGTAATAATAATAAACCCGGCTGTTATGACAAGGATCATGTTAATTATATGATTTATATGATCTGTTGTTTCCAGGGTTTTTATTCTGGTTGTAAAAGTGACTAAATCACGGAGATCCTGCAGTTTATCGCCCAAATCGTTTCCGGTGGGAATAGCTTCTTCATAGGTATGAATCACTTCATGCCTGTCTCTATTCTCAGCGGTAGTCATTATGCCGGCGGTAATTTCCAGATATTTGGCGAACAGATCATTTATTCCGTTCACAATAGTCATGCGCTGCAGCTTCTCCGATTCTGTAAGCTCCGGATCTGACTGTGTTGTTTCGGAAAAACTGGTCATGCTTCTTTTAAAAGACTCTGCACTGCTTTTGTAATCTCCCAGTATTCTGGAAACCATATAAACAGCGTTGTCGGTTTCCAGCGCATATCCCCTGGCAAGAGTCGCATAACGCATTTTGTTAAAATTGACAACGGCATCTGCAATAAAGGTTTGACGCGCCTGGTAGGAATTAATCAACTCGTTTGTGGTATTAACCATAGTGATTGCCTCTACAACGGTAAATACGGCAAATGAGATCATAATGACCACAAGTATCCCGAATACAATCAAAAGCTTGCTTCGTATTTTCAGGTTATTAAACCATTTCATATTCTTACCTCATCATTGATGAATTAGGTTGTCAGATGCTTATTTATTCTCTCCAGCAAAACCGGTCCGGAAAACGGCTTGGTTATAAAATCCGAAACTCCGAGTTCCTTGCCGCCGGCTTCATTGGAGGCATCGGCCGTAGCCGTCATAAAAATAACAGGGATTTTTGAATATGCATCGCTGGTTTTCAGGCGTTTTAACGCTTCAAATCCGTCCATTTCCGGCATTTCAATGTCCAGCAAAATCAAGTCCGGAACAACCTTTTCCAGAATTGAAAACATTTTTTCTGCGGACGACAATGTTATCACCCGAAATTCATCTTCCAGCGCATCTTCTGCCATTGAAAGGTTTGTACCGTTATCATCAACCACGAAGATAGTTTTCTGCATATCCTTACCTCGAACTGCCTCATTCCCCGCAGGTGCGGTATCCAAGTATAGCACGATTTGCAGAACTCATCAACCAATATTCTGCCATATTATGTACCATTGCCTGCTGTTGTACGATGTGGTATACTGAAAATAATGGAAAGACGGAAATCCCAAAGAATATCCACCATCAATAAAGCCATAATAGGTACTCTTATTTCTGTCTTTATCATCTTAAACCTGCTGATGGCGCTTTCTGCGAATACGGTATTTAAAAGCAGGCTGGAGATAGCAAAGGAAAGGGATGCGGATCAGGCTGAGCAAATTGCACGATGGGTCAGGCACAGCTTCAACAATGTGGTAAACCTGCTCAGTTTTACCGCACATTCACTGGCGGATTTGACATATAATTCAGGCGAAGCGGATACGGCGACAGGTTCAATTCTTCTTGCGATGATGAATTTTGATTCGAACATATACGACGCATGGGTTATTCTGGAAAAAGGCATATACCATCAGGACTCGTACTATACCAGGGAATACGTAAGACACGGAGAAAGTATTGCCGAGGTTTCCTGGACAGATGACTCCCTGGAAGATGAAACACAGGAACCGTGGTATTTGACGCCATTAACGACAGGGGAAGTTTTTTTCGATTATTTGGGACTCTATGATTACGGCGAAGAATACGGAGAAACGTATACCGCAACGATCAGCCTTCCGATTTTGTCGAACGGAAAAATTATCGGTGTTTGCGGGATAGACATAACATATCAGGACATCTTCGATCCGATTGAATACTTACATGGTGAAAATGAACATTTTATTCTGTTATTGGGCCGGGACATGACAATTCTGCATGCGTCTGAACAGGATGTTATCGAAAAAAACCTTGAGGATTTTTTTCCGGAAGAAAATATTGATCGTATGCGCAGCACGCGGAAAAACAAAGCGATGTTTGCAGATGAACTTATGTCGCCGTTTTCCGGAAAAAAATCACTTGTTTCATTTCAGCATATAAATGTGGATATCAGGGGAACTATCTATCCATTGTATGTATATATGGAAACGGCGCTGGATATACTGTACGCACCGGCCCACAGAATTATGGCAATGCTGGCAGCAGGCGGTTTAGTTTGTATGATTTTAATTAGCTTTGCCATTATATACAATCTTAACATTGTTATTAAGCCTATCCGCAAACTGACAGGTTATGCGCAGCAGATAGCCGCCGGTAATTTTGATGTGAATTTTATTGAACTTACCTTAAAAGATACCATGAATGATAAAAATGAGATTGCCGTTTTGCAGAACGCATTTATGAAAATGGTAAATACGCTGAATGATAATATTATAAAAGAAGAAAAACGCGTAGAAAAACGCACTCACGAATTAACGCTTATGACCAGGGAGGCGGAAGAAGCCAAGGAGCGTGCGGAAAAGGCAAACGAGGCAAAATCCCAGTTTTTGGCCAATATGTCGCACGAAATCCGGACACCAATGAACGCAATTATCGGCATGTCGGAACTGCTGCTGCCGACGGATTTAAGCGAACGTCAGCTTCAATGCGTAGAAGATATTCATACATCCGCCATGGCGCTCCTGGAAATTATTAATAGTATTTTAGACCTTTCAAAAATACAGGCCAACAAGCTGAGTCTTGTCCCCGTGCATTACAATTTCGGAGCGTTGATTAATAACATTGATTCAATGGCCCAGTTTTTAACCAATACAAAAAACATAGCCTTTAAACTGGATATACAGGGAGAAATGCCCAAGTGCCTGTTCGGAGATGATGTCCGGCTCAGACAGATACTTCTGAATATTCTGGGCAACTCAATCAAGTTTACTGAAAAGGGTTATGTGCGGCTGACTATTGTAATTGGTGATTCAACCGTCAAGTTGTCTATCAGTGATACAGGTATGGGTATACAGGCAAAAGATCTTCCGACTCTTTTTGAAGCTTTTACGCAGGCCGATGCGCAAAAAAACCGCGAAAAAAAAGGAACCGGTCTTGGCCTTACCATTACCAAGTCTTTGGTAGAAATGATGAACGGACAAATAACGGTAGAAAGCGTGTACAGCCAGGGTACAACATTCCATATAGAAATCCCCAAGGTTTTGGGCGATGAAGCAATGATTGTCCGTACCGACATTACCGAAGGTATTATATATGCACCGGAAGCAAGGATATTGGTTGTTGACGACAATAACATCAATCTGAATGTTGCGCGCGGGCTTTTGGAACTTTGTAAAATACCGGCTGAAACTGCCTCGTCAGGCAAAAAGGCTATAGAATTGGTAGAACAGAATCACTATGACATTGTCTTTATGGATCATATGATGCCCGGCATGGACGGCGTAGAAGCCACCAAAATCATTCGTAAAACAGGTATAAATGTGCCGATTATAGCGCTTACGGCCAGCGCCGTTGAGGGGTCCAGGGAACTATTTCTGGCCGCCGGCATGAACGATGTTTTAACAAAGCCTATTAATAAATCATTGCTCTTTAAGGTTCTGGAAAATTATATTCCGGCGGAAAAAATCGGGAAAATGTCTGAAGAAGCGGCCGTTGAGGAAAAACCCGAAACCGCCCAGGACAGGGAATTCTGGAATAATATTGAACAGATCGAAGGGCTCTCCATCCAAATAGGACTGGAAAGAATTTCAGGCCAAAGGGAAGTATTCAAAAAATCTCTGAAATTAACGATTGACGAAATTGAAAAATGTGATAAAAATCTGAATGAATTTCTTGCCTGCGGTGATATGAACAATTTCCGCATAGAAGTACATGGTATAAAAGGCTCGCTGGCCAACATAGGCGTAATGGAACTTTCCGCCCGGGCGTATGAGCTTGAAAAGGCATCCGGTAAAGAGGATGCCGCTTATTGCGCTTCTGCCCTGCCGGACTTTTTGGAGACACTTCGCGGGTTAAAATCACGCCTTGAAGAAGCATTTGCGAAAGAAAACCAGAATCGCGGCCCGATAACAATACCGCCGGAGCTGCCGCCAATTCTTGAAAATTTGACAGCGGCGATAGAAAAAAATGATTTTTCGGCTATGGATGAAGCTGTAGAAAGCCTTGATGCGCTGAACCCGGACGGTGCACTCAAAGAAGAAATAGACAAGATAAAAGAAGCCGTAATGATGATGAACAACGAAGGCGCTCTGGAGGTTATACAAAAGTTGCAAAAATAATTTTTATATGATATTCTTAGCGTAATCAACTGCCAATGGCAGTTAATTAATAGAGCAGGAGGATGCAACATGGACAAAAAAAAGGTTCTTGCCATTGATGATAGTATGCAGCAGATAAACACATTTCAGGGGATTTTGGCATCTCAGTTTATTTTCAGGGCTGCCAAATCCGCTTCTGAGGCTTTAAGCTTTTTGAATTCAAACCAGGTGGATGTTGTCCTTCTTGATATTGAAATGCCGAACATATCCGGGTTTGAATTTCTTAAGGATATCAGGAGAATTCCCAGCTATATTGATGTTCCGATAATTATTGTCAGCAGTAAAAGCGGTGAGGAATTTGATAACCAGGTTAAAGATTCCGGTGTCGCAGATGTTCTGTCAAAACCGGTTGTACCGGAAAAGCTGATTGCGACAATAGAAAAGCATTTGTCAAAGTAAAGCAACCGGCGAACTGCTAAAATATCAGTTTTTTTCTGACAATATGCTTTGCCACTTTTTCGCGTAAATTATCTCCCTGAAACGGTTTTACCATAAAATCACACGCTCCGAGCGCATGAGCGGCTGATACGTGTTCCAATGTTCCCATAGACGTTAAAAAAATGATCGGGGTTTCCTTGTGTTCATCGAAACTTCTTACAATGGGAATAAGCTCAAATCCGTTTATTTCCGGCATTTCATAATCAAGCAAAAATAAATCCGGCGTTATCTGATCCAAAAAACCTTTAAGCATCGCCGGCTTTTGCATTCCATATACCTTGTAATCGCTCAGCACAGAAGATACGGTTGTTAGTATAACAGGGGAATCGTCAACAGCAAGAATCCGCAGCTTGCGGGTGGATTCCTGCTTGTCCAATTCTATCAAAACATCTTTTAAAAATTGTGTTCTGCCGTCATTATCGGGAGAGTCAACTCCATCTGCAGCGCCGCTTATGGTTTCCGTCTTTCCTGTTTTTTTTGCCGCTGTTATCCGCGTTTTGAGCCTGTTAAAATCTTCCAAAGTATTTTTTGCACAATCAGCGGCAAAATCAATGCGGCCGTCCGTATGCATTTTAACAATTTCGTCAATGGCAGATGTTATTTTATTACAGCCCATATTCATCAGCAGTTTTTTGGGTTTTTCCAGATTTTCAAAATCATTTTCATCGGCTTTTTGAATCGCTATTTTATTTAACACTTCAGCTGTCTTTGGTGCATCATTTTCAAATTTTATCAACAGGTTAAAATAATCTTCAACCCGCATTGACAGGTTGTTCCTTACAGTCTTAACAATGTCCAGGCCGCCAAACCTTAGAAGTATCGGCAGGTCAAAGTATATGCTGTTTTCATTTCCCATAATTATTACCTTAAATTTACTATATAACTGCTTTTAGAACAATCTTATCTTGCAATCTTTTTCGAATTATAATAAAATCATAATAGAATCGAAAGACTTATGTAAGGCTTTCGAAAGTAAAGCGAAACGAAACAATGATTGAAGACCTTAATGAACGTGAAAAACTGATCCTCAATAAGTTAAGCTGTGAAGGCTCGGTTACTGTTACCGCCGTGGCCAGGGAACTGGGATTTTCCGAGGTCACGATACGGGGGGATTTAAAGGCTCTGGAAGACCGGGGCTGGCTTAACCGTAAGCGGGGAGGCGCCGCTCCGGCCATGCACCGGGACATACTGGAACGGCAGCAGTGCCGGCAGGAAGAAAAAAACGCTATAGCAAGACGTGCGGCAGAGCTGGTATACGACGGGGATGTGATTATGATCGAGGCGGGAACCACTATCGCCCTGGTTGCAAAATATCTTCAAGGCAGACGTGATATTCACATAGTAACCAATTCTTCCCTGGTTTTTTCCTATGCCCGCCTAAACCCTATGCTTCAAATAACAATGACAGGAGGCGAATTCCGCCGGACAACCGAGTCTCTGGTAGGCCCAATAGCTTTGGATACAATAAACCGCCTTAATGTACGGATTGCATTTGTAGGAACCGATGGATTCAGTCCCGAACGGGGGATAACCACACATCTGGCCGAAGGGGCGGAAATCGTCAAAGCAATGAAGGCTCATGCGGAAACTACCGTATTGCTGGCGGATTCCGGCAAATTCGGCAAGACCGGCTTTATAAGCATACTCCCCCTTGCCGAAATGGATATGATCATCACTGATTCGGGATTACCGGATATCGCTATGGAAAATTTAACAATGGCAGGAATACCTGTAGAGCGTGTATAAGGAGCATTTATGGCCCATGTTTTAATCATGCCCCGGCAGGGCAATACCGTTGAGTCCTGTATTATTCAGGAATGGAAGGTTAAAGAAGGAGATGCGGTAAAATCCGGCACTGCCGTTTGCATAGTCGAAACCGACAAGGCAACCTTTGATGTACCCGCCGGTGCGGATGGAGTTGTTCTGAAAATACTCAGCGATGCCGGCGAAGATGTCCCGGTACTCCAGCCCATCGCCATTATCGGAGCGGCAGGCGAAGACTGGCAGGCTGCACTGGGAACAGGTTCGAAGAATGACTCACGCCAAGACGCAGAGGCGCAGAATATCTCTCCAAATAACTCACACGGAGACACTGAGGCACTGGGGGAAAGAAACAATGCCAATATCATTAATAATTTAACTACTGATCTCCGTGCCTCCGTGCCTCCGTGTGATAAAACTGAAAATAATGCTATTTCTCCCCGTGCGAAGAATCTTGCGGCCAAAGAAGGAATTCCGGCTGCAGTTCCGGGTACCGGTCCTGGCGGCAGGATAATAGAACGTGATATAAAAGCTGCTTTGGCAAACCGCACGCCGATGACAGCTGCGGCAAAAGCGGCTGCAATTGGAGCAGCGTTACCTGATACCGGAACCGGCCTGGGCGGGCGCATAACCGCGGCTGATTTAAGCGCCTGCGAAGCCGGCGGTATATCAGGCAAAACTGCAGACAGTGCAGCTGCCATTCCGGGCGAAGGAGCGGTTACCGAAACTCCGATTAAAGGTATACGAAAAATCATCGCCGACAGAATGCTTGGATCACTTTCCGAAAGCGCCCAGTTTACGCTGAATGCCGGCGCTTGCGCCGTACAGCTCCAGGAATTGCGAAAATGGTTTAAAACCAAAGGAGAAAGCAAAAACAAAGATGAAAATGAACTGGCAGCAATTACAATCAACGATATAATTCTCTATACAGTATCCAGAACGCTTCCTTTGTATCAATACATGAATGCACATAAAACCGGCGATCTGTACAGAACTTTCGAAAGAGTTCATTTGGGAATGGCTGTAGATACACCCAGAGGACTCATGGTGCCGGTAATCAGGAATGCCAGCCTGCTGTCGCTTAAGCAAATATCCGCAGAAGCAAAGCGGCTTGCGGCAGCCTGTCAAAACGGTACAGCCAAGCCCGATGAATTAGGCGGATCTACATTTACCGTAAGTAATCTGGGGAGCTTCGGCATTACCGGTTTTACTCCGGTACTTAACCTGCCGGAAGTGGCGATACTCGGGGTTTGCGGCATTGAACTAAAACCGGTAGAAAACCCTGACGATGATGAATGCGCATTTGCCTTTGCGCCTTATATCGGTTTTAGCTTAACGATTAATCATCAGGTTGTGGACGGAGCTCCAGCCGCCCGTTTTCTAAAAGCGCTGTGTCAGGCAGTGGAAAATATTTATTTACAATTAGCAGCCGGCTAGTCTGAAATTTAATTTATAACACGGAGAGAGCGTATGTATGATGTGATTATTATCGGCGGAGGGCCGGGCGGTTACCTGGCAGCCGAAAGGCTGGGACATACCGGAAAAAAAGTGCTGCTTATCGAAGAAAAGCACCTTGGCGGAACCTGCCTTAATGTCGGCTGTATGCCCACCAAGACTCTGCTCAATTCGGCAAAACTGTATGTCCACGCCAAAGAAGGAGAAAAATACGGCGTTAAAGCGGAAAAAGTATCATATAACTGGGAAGCAATTCAGAACTGGAAGAATGAAGTAGTAACAAAACTAAAAGGCGGTATTGCCGCTCAGATGAAAAATTTCGGAGTAACCGTAATCGAAGGCCGCGGCGAAATAACATCTGTCGGAAAGAACGCTTCCGGTGAAAAATCCATCAATGTTGCAATTACATCAACTTCCGGTACGACCGCAGAAGAAGGCCGCTCCGTCTTAATCTGCGCCGGTTCAGTTCCCGCTGTTCCTCCAATACCGGGAAGCACAGATAATTCAAAAGTATTGGATTCCACAGATCTGCTTTCCGCAGCGACAGTTCCGAAAAAACTTGCCGTTATCGGCGGCGGTGTTATCGGCGTTGAATTTGCCGGTCTTTTTTCTTCGCTGGGAACCGAAGTAACGGTGATCGAAATGATGGATGAAATTGTTCCCTTTATGGACAAGGAACAGGCTCCCCTGCTCCGCCGTGCAATGAAAACCTCCGGCGGGGGAGGAACTGTCGATTTTAGACTTGGCTGCAAAGTCGAAAGCATACAGGGATCTGCGGTACACTACAGTACAAAAGACTCGGCAAAAGAATGCTGCACGGCAGATCTTGTATTAATGGCTGCAGGCCGCCGTCCGGTGCTGGATGGATGGGGAGCAAAAGCAGCCGGGGTCGATGTAACGCCCAAAGGCGTAACGACCAACAACAAAATGCGAACCAACATTCCCGGTATCTGGGCTGCAGGGGATGTAACAGGAAAAAGTCTCCTTGCTCATTCGGCATACCGTATGGCGGAAGTTGCTGCGGCCGATATTGTTGCATACCTTGACGGTACAGCAAACAGCACAGAAAACCTGTGGCGGAGCAATGCAGTTCCCTGGGCAGTTTACGGAATTCCCGAAGCTGCAGGTGTGGGAATTACAGAACAGGAAGCAGCGGTGCAGGGAATTGCTGTTAAAAAAGCAAGCCTTCCCATGCGTGTTTCAGGCCGCTTTTCCGCAGAAAACACCTTTGCAGGCCAGGGCGCGGTAAAAGTAATTGCATCGGCAGAGAATCATATTATTCTTGGTGTTCATGCAGTGGGAGCCTATGCCTCGGAATTTATTTGGGGCGGTGCGGCGCTTATTGAACAGGAATTACGCATAGAAGACCTAAAACAGCTTATCTTCCCGCATCCTACAGTGTGTGAATTAATCCGGGATACTGCATTTTTAATTTAACAAAAAGGAGCATGAAATGCCAAAATCACAGCTAATCGACCCGGAAGAAATCCGGAAAAGCGAAATCGTTTCCATACCCGGTATTCCGGTGAATCAATACAAGAGCGATATAAAAAAAGAAACGGAACTATACGGAAAAGAGCGGCTAATCCGGATCTGGTACGACATGGTAACGATTCGTGAATTTGAATCAATGCTCAATACCTTTAAAACTCAGGGGGTCTGGCAGGGAATTGAATACAACCACAAAGGGCCTGCACATCTTTCCATGGGCCAGGAATCAGCGGCGGTAGGCCAGTGCGTTAATCTTACTACCGACGACTTTATCTTCGGAAGCCACCGGAGCCACGGAGAGATACTTGCAAAATGTTATTCTTCCGTTTGGCAGCTGACCCGGGACAAAGCCGGAGAAGAAAAACTAACAGAGATAATGAAAAGTTTTCTGGACGGAGAAACTCTGAAAATTGCAGAAACCATTTCCTATAACGGAATTATCGACCTTGCAGAAAATTTTATACTATACGGTACTCTGGCGGAAATTTTTGCACGGAGAGCGGGTTTTAACAGAGGGCTGGGCGGCTCCATGCACGCCTTCTTTACTCCGTTTGGTTCGATGCCCAACAATGCCATAGTCGGCGGATCTGCGGACATTGCCACCGGATCGGCTCTTTACAAAAGGATCAATAAAAAACCCGGTATAGTCGCGGCAAATATAGGCGATGGTTCCATGGGCTGCGGACCGGTATGGGAAGCCATGACTCTTGCAGCGATGGATCAGTACAGGAAACTGTGGCCCAAAGATGCAGGAGGAGCGCCTCCAATACTCTTTAATGTCTTTGACAATTTCTACGGCATGGGCGGACAGACCCGCGGCGAAACGGAAGGTTACGACATTGTTGCACGGATTGGAGCCGGGGTAAATCCCGAAAACATGCACGCAGAACGGGTTGACGGTCTTAATCCGCTGGCAGTTGCCGAAGCTATTGCCCGGAAAAAACAAATTTTACTGGAAGGCAGAGGGCCGGTACTGCTGGATGTAGTCACCTATCGCTATTCGGGCCATTCACCTTCTGACGCTTCCAGTTACAGAACGCCGGAAGAACTGAAACTCTGGCAGGATGCGGATGCAATAGACAGTTATGCCGCATACCTGATTGACAACAAACTGACAACAAGAACCGAACTTGACGAACTGCGTGCAAAAGCAAATGCAAAACTCCTTGAAGTTGTAAATCTTTCGACAAACGATAACGTATCGCAGCGGCTTAATGGTGATTTTATTGAAGCGGTAATGTTCTCCAATACCAGGGCTGACAAACTTGATTCACAAAAACCATCACTGTTGCAAAGCGCTGCGGAAAATTCCCATGTTAAGGCGCTTGCCAATAAAGCCCGCTGCGGAATTGACGAAAACGGCAAACTTGTTTCAAAAAACAAAGTATTTCAATTCAGGGACGCCCTTTTTGAAGCAATGGTTCATCGTTACACGGAAGATCCGTCTATGGCCGCCTGGGGCGAAGAAAACCGCGATTGGGGCGGGGCCTTTGCCGTATACCGCGGACTTACCGAGCTGGTTCCCTATCCGCGGCTTTTTAACAGCGCCATTTCCGAAGGAGCAATAGTAGGAGCGGGAGTCGGCTATGCCTTATCCGGCGGGCGGGCGGTTGTTGAACTTATGTACTGTGATTTTATGGGACGCGCAGGAGATGAAATATTTAACCAGGCTTCCAAATGGCAGTCAATGTCTGCAGGGCTCCTTAAGATGCCGCTTGTTATCCGTGTTTCGGTCGGAAATAAATACGGAGCGCAGCACAGCCAGGACTGGTCTGCAATACCTGCCAATATCCCCGGCCTTAAGGTTTACTTCCCCGCCACCCCCTACGATGCCAAAGCAATGTTAAACATGGCGCTGCGCGGAACAGATCCGGTAATATTCCTTGAGAGCCAGCTTCTCTACGACATGGGAGAACGTTTTGAAAAAGGCGGCGTTCCGGAAGGGTACTACGAAATTCCCGAAGGCGAGCCGGCAATACGCCGCAGCGGTAAAGACATTACCATTGCTTCTCTGGGAGCAACACTGTACAAAGCTGCCGAAACCGCAGAAAAACTAAAAGCGGATTACGGCCTTGAAGCGGAAGTAATCGATCTCCGTTTTGTTAATCCCCTTAATTACGAAAAGATCGTTGATTCGGTAAAAAAGACAGGCCGCATTGTTCTTGTCAGCGATGCAGCCGAACGGGGTTCTTTTCTACATACCGTGGCAAGCAATATCGGCACCTTTGCCTTTGATTATCTTGATGCTCCGGCAACCGTCGTAGGAAGCCGCAACTGGATAACTCCTGCTGCGGAAATGGAAGAACTGTACTTCCCGCAGACAAGCTGGATTCTAGACGCAATCCACGAAAGGGTTCTGCCGCTGCCCGGTTATAAACCGGAAACAGTGCAGACAACTCTTGATTTAATGCGGAGAAACAGGCTGGGGGTATAGTTATAATCCTATATTATTTATGCATATTTTTAATTTCATACACTCGTTTTACCAATGACTGTATCACCGATAGTAAGTTCATAATTATTAATTTCAGCACTGCCGCTTGAATTGTATGCCACATTTGAAAGCGCAACCTCAAATAAATTTCCAAGATTTACACCAAAATTTTCAAATGCATTTAAATGATCGGTAATTGAAATAATCCCTCCTTTACGCTTTTTTTTACGGATACTAATATACAACTTGAAAGTCTGAGTTCCCTTAATAGAATACGACTCATTCTTTGCAGTTTCATATATGTTGTATTTGCTTCCGTCAATGAATGCTGATCCTGTATAGATGTATTCAGGCGGAAGTGATCCAGTCCAGTAATCCACAATGTAGAATGGAACAAGCGGATTAACCAGCCATCCGCTTACGCATAAAAATGAATATTTACCTTTTGAATGATATTTTGCATTATACTTAATTCTGATATTACCAATCTGAGAATGTGTTCTGGTTTCATCAAACTTTTTGCCTGTACGAAAGATAACAAAATCAGTGTTTTTCCACTTGCATTTATAATTACCGCCGCCTGTCAGATGCATTTCGGCATCTCCGCCTCTCTTGCAAAGTTCAAAATCAAAATTTTCAAAAACACCTATTGTGTTCACAGTGTAAATATGCTCAATACCCAATATTTTATTAACATCAATTTTGTCAAATTCACCCTGCTCTATCATTTCTATAACGACAGATGCTATTTTCGGCTCAAATTGCCTGCCGGAACACTTTCTGAATTCTTCCAGGATGGCATTATTCGCAAGTGCTTTGCGATACGAACGATCAGAAGACATTGCGTCATAAGTATCCGCTGCTGCGACAATCAGCGCTTCAAGCGATAAATTATTTCCGGAAATTTTTTGATAACCGTTACCATCCCATTGTTCATGATGCTCTAATGCGCCTAAAGACATATTTTCAATCGTTGTTATATCCTTTAGTATATCTCTGCCTATGGACGTATGTGTTTTCATTACATTATATTCATCGTCGGTTAATTTACCCTGTTTGTTTATAATATCTCTTGGTATACCTATCTTGCCTACATCATGAAGCAATCCGATATAATACAGGTTTATCAAAAAATCTTTATTCTTTCCAATCTTTTCAGCAATTCCGATCGAGTACTTCGCAACCCTTAATGAATGACCGCTGGTGTATGGATCTTTTGCGTCTATCGCATTTACAATAGCGGTTATTATTTGTGATATATTTGAGTGATATTCGAGCTGCTTTTTACTATAATTCTGTCTTTTGCTTCTTAGTAATATTACTGCATTTACCGAAATTAATATTAAATTAGCAATAAATAACAATAATACCATATACTTCAGCGGCAAAATTACCTTCTGGCGGCTCTCAGGTTTTCGCGCATTTCAGCCAAATCTTTTTCCGACAGGCTGCTTTTATATTCCTTGCGCCAGTCATCAGTAAAAGCAATAGTTTTTTCGTTCTTTTTAAACTGCTCTAATCCATCATTCCTCGTCATTAAATCCAAAATGACATAAGCGTTTGTAAATGGTATAGGATTAGGCGCCCAATTAAGTTTAATGTAATAGACATTATTCGCTCTGACTTCAAGTCTTACACTACTCCAGTTGAATCTATTCGCCATAAAATAATGTGTGCCCGGTCTTGCCCTATATGCAACATTCCTATATAATCCCCCGCTTATTTTCCCAACCGGATTTTCTCCGTCCCAAATAGCTATATCGCCCCCTCCGCTCATAACCGAAGGTTGAAGAAAATAGACAACCGC
>Ga0082212_10002432_pt1 | contig 27129 bp, 20 predicted proteins | sample TergutNt197P3_FD_71548 | JGI IMG/M metagenome (GOLD analysis project Ga0082212, IMG submission 71548) | Neocapritermes taracua P3 segment gut microbial communities from Petit-Saut dam, French Guiana - Nt197 P3 | ecosystem: Host-associated > Arthropoda: Insects > Digestive system > Gut ...
CCAAGAACCTGGAACCGGGGCTTACGATCCCCGTGGTGATCACCGTCTATGGAGACAAATCGTTCACCTTTATCCTCAAGACCCCGCCGGCGGCCGTCCTGATCAAAAAGGCCATCGGCCTGGAAAAAGGGTCGCCCGAGTCACACAAGACCAAAGTCGGCAAAATCAAGAGGGCGCAGGTCGAGGAGATCGCCAAACAGAAGATGGCGGACCTTTCCGCCAATGACCTTGAGGCCGCGGTGAAGATCATCGCCGGAACGGCGCGGTCGATGGGCGTGGAGGTGGAGCAATGAAGCGCGGAAAGAAATACCGGGATACGGTAAAGAAATACGATCCGGCCGCCACCTACGGCCTTGACGAGGGGCTGGCGCTGGTTAAGTCGATGGCGTTTGCCAAATTCGACGAAACCGTGGATCTGTCGGTTAAACTGAATTTAAAGAAGAGCCAGTCCGTGCGCGACACCGTGGTGCTTCCCAACCAGTTCCGGGGCGAGAAAAAGATTCTCGTGTTCTGCAAGCCCGAAAAGGAAAAAGAAGCCCAGGATGCCGGCGCGACGTTTGTCGGGGCGGATGACCTGATCGAAAAGGTAAAGGGCGGCTGGACCGATTTTGACGTGGCGGTGGCGACCCCCGACATGATGAAGGACGTCGGCAAGCTCGGCATGGTGCTGGGGCGCAAGGGGCTGATGCCCAACCCCAAAACCGGCACGGTAACGTTCGACCTGAAGGGCACCCTGGCGGAACTGAAAAAAGGCCGCACCGAGTTCCGCGCCGACAAGACCGGCGTGGTTCACCTGGCCGTGGGCAAGGTTTCCATGGAGCCTAAGCTGCTCAACGAAAACGTCAAGGCAGTTGTCGCCGAGATTAAGCGGAAACGTCCGGTGGATGCCAAGGGCGAGTTCATCAGGACGGTATCGGTGGCATCGACCATGGGGCCCGGCGTGTGGGTTTCCATTACCGAAGAATAGGAGAATATTATGGCTATCGTAGCGAAAAAGATACAGGAAAGCAAAACCAAAGCCATCGGGCAACTGAAAGAATCCTTCGGCGTTTCGGAAGATTTTATTTTCACCGATTACCGAGGGCTTACTGTGGAACAGATCACCAACCTTCGCAAGAACCTCCGCGCCAAAGAGGTCGAGTACAAGGTAATAAAAAACAACTATGCCCGGCTTGCCTTTGAGCAGCTTTCGCTTCCCGATGTGTCGTCCTGCCTTGTCGGGCCGACGGCGGTGGCGATTGCCCCCAAGGATTCAAGCGAGGTGGCAAAGATACTCTTTGATTTTGCCAGGGAAACCCCCGCGCTGAAGGTAAAGGGGGCGCTTGTCGCGGGGACGCTGTACGACAAGGTACAGACCGAGGCGTACTCCAAACTGCCCGGCAGGCTGGAGCTTATTTCCATGCTGATGTCGGTGATGAACGGCCCGGCGCGGAACCTTGCCGCCGCCCTCAACGATGTCCCGTCGCGGCTGGTGCGGACGATCAAGGCCATTGCCGACCAAAAAGGCGGCGGCGCCTCAGACAGCGGCAACGCCGCGTAACGCAAATAAGGCCGTCAGGCTTCGGCGAGCTGAGGTTGGCGAACTTCGGCCCGCAATGCCATCCTGTCGGCTTTGAATAGCCTGACCATCTGTTTGAAACAGGCGGCCAGGCAAGCGCGCTTCGTACGAGGCGCCGAAACACACGTTAAGGAGAAGATAATATGGCAGCCACAAAAGAAGAAATTCTGGAAGCGATTGCTTCAATGACCGTTCTGGAGGTTTCCGAGCTGGTCAAAATGATGGAGGAGAAATTCGGCGTTTCGGCGGCGGCTCCTGTAGCGATAGCGGCCGGCCCTGCGGCAGGCGCGGCGCCCGCGGCGGCGGTGGAAGAGAAAACCGAGTTCAACGTCATACTCAAGGCGTTCGACGATTCCAAAAAGATCGCGGTTATCAAGGAAGTGCGGGCCGTTACCAACCTTGGCCTTAAAGAAGCCAAAGACCTGGTCGAAGGCGCGCCCAAGCCCCTCAAGGAAAATGTTTCCAAGGAAGAAGCCGCCAAGATCAAAGACGCCATCACCGCAGCCGGCGGCACCGTCGAAATCGAGTAAGGAGTTCAGCACTGTATACTCACTTTCCAAATAGTTCACACAAAGGCACAGAGGCACAGGTTTCGGGCGTGGTTTGTATGTTCCGCGTCTTTCTTTGTGCCTCCGTGCCTCCGTGTGCTGATATTTGGGATAATTAAAAAAGAAAGATTCTGAATGTAAGGGGTAATTGATGACGAAGGACAGATCGGACGGGAAGCGGATATATATCGGGAAAGACATTCAGGATGTCATGGAATTGCCGGATCTTATTGATATTCAGGTAAATTCCTACGAACGATTTTTGCAGAGGGATAAGTTAAAAAACAGGGAAAAGATCGCCCCGCAGGGGCTGGAAGAAGTTTTCAGGCTGACGTTTCCGATTGACAGCCCCAACGGGGACATGAGGCTGACCTACGACTACTACACCCTGGATGAGGACAGTCTTAAATTTTCCGAACTGGACTGCAAGCAGAAGGGCATAACCTACGCGATACCCCTCAAGGCGAGGGTCAATTTAATCTTCACCCAGACGGGCGAGATTCGTCAAAAAGACATCTACATGGGCGACATCCCGATCATGACCGAGCGGGGTACCTTTATCATAAACGGCGCAGAGCGGGTGGTGGTTTCGCAGATACACCGATCCCCCGGCGTCATCTTTTCGCACGACGAAAAAGGCGTGTTCGCTTCCCGCATCATCCCCTACCGGGGAAGCTGGCTGGAATTCGAAATCGACCAGAAAAAAGAACTTATCTATGCCAAGGTAGACCGGAAAAAACGGATCCTCGGCACGCTGTTCCTCCGCGCCCTGGGGTATGAAACCCGCGAGGAGATAATCAAGGCGTTCTACTCCACCGAGACCTTCAAGGTAAAAGACGACCGCGAAACCAGGGAAAAAATCTCCGGGCGGGTGCTCGCCGCCGCCGTGTGGATAAATGACGAAAATGCCGCCCCGAAAAATACGAAGCACAGCGACGCCCACGAAGGGATGAAGAAGCTGTACAAGGCCGGGGAAAAGCTTCACCCCCACGACGTTGACGCGATACTCGCAAACGGGATCAAATCCGTCGAACTGATCAAATTCAAAGACCTTGCAGATCCGTCGGATGACAAGTCGGCGAATACTTCCCTGGATTCCAACATGCTGCTCAAATGCTTTGAGCGGGAAGAGTTCAAGTACACCAAGGAAGGCTCCGGCAGGGACGAGCCGACGAGGGAAGAGGCCCTAATGGCGGTGTTTGCCGTGCTGATGCAGGGCGAAACGATGTCCGTCGATGCCGCAGAAAAAGAACTTTTGGGGATGTTCTTTACCAACCGCCGCTACGATTTGGGCAGGGTGGGGCGGTACAAGCTCAACAAGAAATTCGACTTTAACCCTCCGCTTGAGGATCTGACCCTGACCCGGCAGGACATTGTCGCCACGATGAAATTTCTTATCAAGGTCTTTACCGGCGATGAAAATTACGACGACATAGACCATCTTGGCAACAGGCGGGTGCGTTCCGTCGGCGAGCTGATGGCAAACATCATGAAGGGCGCGTTCAGCCGCATGGAGCGAATCGCCAAGGAACGGATGTGCCAGAAAGAGACCGACACGATCAAGCCGCAGGAATTGGTTTCCATCAAGCCGATCGTCGCCGCCGTCAAGGAATTTTTCGGTTCGAGCCAGCTTTCCCAGTTCATGGACCAGGTAAACCCCCTCGCCGAGCTGACCCACAAGCGGCGGCTCAACGCACTTGGCCCCGGCGGCCTTTCCCGCGACCGGGCCGGCTTCGAGGTCCGCGACGTGCACTACACCCACTACGGCCGGATGTGCCCGATAGAAACGCCGGAAGGCCCCAACATCGGCCTGATCGTCTCCCTTGCCAACTATACCCGCGTCAACGAATACGGCTTTCTGGAAACCCCCTACCGCAAGGTACACAAGGGCATCGCCACCAAGGACATTGAGTACCTCGATGCCATGGTTGAGGATCGCTACACCATCGCCCAGGCTTCGGCGCGGCTGAAAAGCAACAATTCCTTCGAGGACGATCAGATCTCCTGCCGCAAGCAGGGCGATTACACCACGCGGGGGCCGGAGGAGATCCAGTACATGGACGTTTCTCCCAAGCAGATCATCTCGGTTTCCGCGTCCCTCATCCCGTTCCTGGAGCACGACGACGCCAACCGCGCCCTGATGGGTTCCAACATGCAGCGCCAGGCGGTGCCGCTGGTGTTCCCCGAAGCGCCGAGGGTCGGCACGGGCATGGAAGGGAAATGCGCCTACGACTCCGGCGTGCTGGTCAAGGCATGCAGGGCGGGGACGGTGGTTCGCGTCACTTCGCAGGAAATTACCGTAAAGCCCGAAAAGCCCAATGCGGCAAGGCTGTCTTCGCAGGTAACGTCGGACAAGGACGGCAACGACCTGTACAAGCTGGTAAAGTTCCAGCGCACCAACCAGGACACCTGCTACAACCAACGGCCAATCGTCAAAGTGGGCGAAAAACTGCTGGCTGGGCAGGTTATCGCCGACGGACCGGCTACCCAGGAAGGGGAGCTTGCCCTGGGCAGGAACATCCTCGTGGGCTTCATGCCCTGGAACGGCTACAACTACGAGGATTCAATCCTCATCTCACAGCGTGTAGTAAAGGAAGATATGTTCACCTCGATCCACATAAAGGAGTTTTCCACCGAGGTGCGCGAGACCAAGCTGGGGCCGGAAAAAATAACCAACGAAATTCCCAATACCTCCGAGAAGAGCCTGGACAACCTGGACAGGGAGGGCATCATCTGCATCGGGGCGAAGGTCCGCTCCGGCGACATCCTGGTGGGAAAGGTAACGCCCAAGAGCGAGACGGAAACCACGCCGGAATTCAAGCTGCTCAATTCGATATTCGGCGAAAAGGCCAAGGAAGTGCGGGACTCTTCCCTCAAGGTGCCGCACGGCGTCGAGGGAACCGTTATCGACATACAGCGGCTCAAGCGCACCGAGGGCGACGACCTGAGCCCCGGCGTTGACGAGGTGGTAAAGGTGCTGGTCGCCACCAAGCGCAAGCTGCGCGAGGGCGACAAGATGGCCGGGCGGCACGGCAACAAGGGCGTCGTGGCGCGCATCCTCCCCGAGGAGGACATGCCCTACATGGAAGACGGCACCCCGCTCGACCTCTGCCTTACCCCGCTGGGCGTTCCGTCCCGCATGAACATCGGCCAGCTTCTGGAAACCGAACTGGGCTGGGCGGGCTCCACCCTGAACGAGTGGTACTCCGCGCCGATATTCCAGTCCCCCTCGTCCGGCCAGATAGAGGAAAAAATGAAAGAAGCGGGCCTGCCCGTAACGAGCAAAAAAATGCTCCGCGACGGCAAGACCGGCGATTATTTCGTCAACCCGATCTTCTGCGGGATAATTTACTTCCTCAAGCTGCACCACCTGGTAGACGACAAGATGCACGCCCGCGCCACAGGCCCCTATTCGCTGGTAACCCAGCAGCCCCTGGGCGGCAAGGCCCAGTTCGGCGGCCAGCGGCTGGGCGAGATGGAAGTATGGGCGCTGGAAGCGTACGGCGCGGCGCATACCCTGCAGGAACTTTTAACGATCAAGTCCGACGACATGACCGGCCGTTCAAAGATTTACGAGGCCACGGTTAAGGGCGAAGCGTCTACGACTGCGGGCATCCCCGAATCGTTTAACGTGCTGGTGCAGGAACTGCGGGGGCTGGCCCTTGACCTGTCGATTTTTGACAACAAGAACAAACAGATACCCCTTACCGAGAAGGACGAGGAGCTGATTACCAAATCGGCAAGTAACTTTGATTCCCATAAAGCATAGAGAGGTAAGCGATGCGGGACATACAGGATTTTGATTCGATAATGATTCGTCTGGCTTCTCCGGAGATGATCAGGAACTGGTCATACGGAGAAGTGAAGAAACCGGAAACGATAAATTACCGGACCCTCCGCCCCGAAAAAGACGGCCTGTTCTGCGAGCGGATCTTCGGGACGACCAAGGAATGGGAATGCTACTGCGGCAAATTCAAGTCGATCCGCTACAAGGGGGTGATCTGCGACCGTTGCGGCGTCGAGGTAACCCACTTCAAGGTGCGCCGCGAGCGCATGGGGCACATCGAGCTTGCCGCTCCGGTTTCGCACATATGGTACTACCGCTCCGTTCCCAGCCGCATGGGGCTGCTCCTCGACATGCCCCTGGCGCATCTGCGCTCGGTGCTGTATTACGAAAAATACGTCGTTACCGATCCTTCCGACACCGAACTGAAGCGGGGGCAGATGCTGACCGAGGACGAGTACGCCGAAGAACAGGATCGCTACGGCGGCGGCTTTACTGCGGACATGGGCGCCAAGGCGATCCGCACCCTGCTGGAAAACCTCAACCTGGACAAGATGGCCGCCGAGCTGCGGGAAAAAATGAACGAAAAGAAGGAAAAATGCGACCGCCGGCTCCTGAAGCGAATCGAAATCGTCGAATTCTTCCGCAATTCCAAAAATAGGCCCGAATGGATGGTCCTCGACGTGATCCCCGTAATACCGCCGGAACTGCGCCCCATGGTGCAGCTCGACGGCGGGCGCTTCGCCACTAGCGACCTTAATGACCTCTATCGGCGGGTAATCAACCGGAACAACCGCCTCAAACGGCTGCAGGGGCTTAACGCGCCGGACATCATCATCCGCAACGAAAAGCGGATGCTGCAGGAAGCGGTCGACGCGCTCTTTGACAATTCCAAGAAAAAGAAAGTGGTTAAGGGCTCCTCCAACAGGCCCCTCAAGTCGATTAGCGATCTGCTCAAGGGCAAGCAGGGGCGCTTCCGCCAGAACCTCCTGGGCAAGCGTGTCGACTATTCGGGACGCTCAGTTATCACCGTCGGGCCGGATTTAAAGATGTGGCAGTGCGGGCTTCCCACCAAAATGGCGATGGAATTGTTCAAGCCGTTCATCATGAAAAAACTTGTTGACAAGGATATTGTCTACAATATTAAAAAGGCAAAGATGCTTGTCGAAGAGGAAAGCGCGGAAGTATACGCCATCCTCGACGAGGTGGTAAAGGAACACCCGGTGCTGCTGAACCGCGCGCCCACCCTGCACCGCCTGGGCATTCAGGCCTTCGAGCCGGTGCTGGTGGAGGGCAAGGCGATAAAGCTGCATCCCCTGGTCTGCCATGCCTTTAACGCCGACTTTGACGGCGACCAGATGGCCGTCCACGTCCCCCTTACCCATGCGGCGCAGATGGAATGCTGGACGCTGATGCTCTCCGTTCGGAACCTGTTGAACCCCGCCAACGGCAAGACGATCGTGTTCCCCTCGCAGGACATGGTGCTGGGGATAAACTACCTTTCCCGCATCAAGCCCAACGCCAAACGCCCCGGTTCTACAAAGCCGGAAACAAGGGACAGGGTACCCCGGTATTCATCCGCCGAAGAAGTGCTCATGGCGGTGGACAACAAAATCCTCGACTGGGAGGCGCTTGTCCGCGTAAAGCCGGTTAAGTTCCCCGTTTGGGACAAGCTCGGCCACGAGATGGAGATCGGCAGGGACGACACCATCGAGACCAGCGCCGGACGGCTGGTGTTCAACGAAGAGATGCCGCCGGAAATTCCCTTTATCAACTATGAGATGAAGGACAAGGAGCTTCGCGCCCTTATCGAACATGTCTTTAACGAAAAAGGCTCGTGGATAACGGTAAAGCTTTTGGACGCGATCAAGTCGACCGGCTACCGTTATGCGACAGTTTTCGGCGCGACCATCGGCATCGACGACATAGTGGTGCCCAGGGAAAAAGCCGAGATGATCGAAAAGTCCAACAGGGAAGTTGAAAAGATACAGGGACAGTGGCGCGACGGGCACATGACCCAGGAGGAACGCTACCAGAGGATCGTGGGGCTGTGGGACAAGACCAACGAAGACCTTACCAACAAGGTTATGACATCGCTGGAAGAAGACCGCGACGGCTTTAACTCGATCTACATGATGGCAAACTCCGGGGCGCGCGGAAGCCGCAACCAGATTCGCCAGCTTGCCGGGATGCGGGGCCTTATGGCAAAGCCCTCCGGCGAAATTATCGAACTGCCGATACGGTCGAACTTCAAGGAAGGGCTTTCCGTTATCGAGTTCTTTATTTCAACCAACGGCGCGCGCAAGGGCCTCGCCGACACGGCGCTGAAAACTTCCGAAGCCGGCTATCTGACGCGCCGTCTTGTGGACATAGCCCAGGACGTAGTGGTTAACGAAGACGACTGCGGCACGATCAACGGCATCTCGTACTCGGCGATCAAGGAAGGCGAGGACATTGTCGAGAAGCTGAAAGACCGGATCGTCGGCAGATACACCCTGGAGCGGGTGAAGCACCCAATCACCGGCGACATTATCATCAATGTTAACGAAGAAATCACCGCCGACGTCGCCGAAAAGATCGATGCCGCCGGAGTTAAGTCCGTGCAGATACGGACTGTCCTTACCTGTGAAGCGAAACACGGCGTTTGCCGAAAGTGTTACGGACGTAACCTCGCGACCAACAGGGTCGTGGATATTGGCGAGGCGGTTGGCACCATCGCCGCCCAGTCGATCGGGCAGCCGGGAACCCAGCTAACCATGCGCACCTTCCACACCGGCGGCACCGCCACCAAGATGAGCGAAGAAAACCGCATCTCCCTGAAGTACCCGGTTTACATCCACGACGTAGTCGGCTCCTATGTGGAACTGGAAGAGGAAAGAACCAAGAACAAAGAAGGCGAGTGGGAAGTAACCAAGCCGAACCGCTGGCTCTTTACCCGCAAGGGCTATGCCATGGTCAGCAAGGTTATGCAGGAATTTAAAATCGAAGAAGGCGACAAACTCCTGGTGGGCGACGGAAAGCAGATCAACCAGGGCGATGCCATCATCAGGCGCGGCGGAGACGACATACACTCGCCGGATATCGCCTATGCGATGATCCTTAAAAATCCGGAAGGGCATCCCGTGTCCCTGTGCCTTATCGAACAGGAGCAGAAAATTGAAATCCGCAACGGCTCGGAATTCACCGCAGTAAAGGGAACCGTGGTAGAAAAGGAAAAGCCCCTGTCCACCTTTGACCCGCTGTCTGATCCGATTATCGCCGAAAAGAACGGGGTAATCAGGTACGAGGACATTACTTCCGGAACAACGCTGAGGGAAGAAATAGACGAAGAACTGGGAAACATCGAAAAGCACATCACCGACTACCAGCTTGAAAACAAGCAGCCCCGCATCCACATCATGGACGAAAACGAAAACGAGGTTGCCTCGTACCACCTTCCCGGAGGCGCGATACTCCAGGTTGAAGACGGCGAAAAGATAAAGGCGGGCAGGACCATCGCCAAAATACTCACCGTATCGTCCCGTTCGATAGACATTACCTCCGACCTTCCCCGCGTAAGCGAGCTGTTTGAGGCGAGAAAGCCCCGGAGCCCTGCGGAACTGGCAAAGGCGTCCGGAAAGGTTATTTTTCACGGAACCGTCAAGGGCAAGCGGAAGATCACTGTCGAGGACGTGTTCGGCCGCCCGCACGACCACTTTATTCCCATGACCAAGCGCCTTTTGGTGCGTGACGGCGACACGGTGGAAGCGGGCGAGGCCCTCTGCGCCGGAGCGAAAAACCCCCACGACGTTCTGAACATCCTCGGCGAAAGCACCCTGCAGCGCTACCTGATGGACGAGATACAGCAGGTGTACCGCGACTCGGGCGTTACGATTAACGACAAGCACATCGGCGTTATCATCCGCCAGATGATGCGCAAGGTGGAGATACGCCACGTCGGCGACACCCGGTTTATCTACGGGCAGCTTGAGGACAAGTACCGCTTCCACGAGGAGAATGCCAGGGTCATCGCCGAAGGCGGCCAGCCGGCAATCGCCCGGCCGATTTTCCAGGGCATTACCAAAGCGTCGCTCAACGTCGACTCGTTCCTTTCGGCGGCAAGCTTCCAGGAAACCACCCGCGTGCTGACCAACGCCGCCATCGCCGGAAAAACCGACTACCTGCGCGGCCTGAAGGAAAACATCATCATCGGCCATCCGATCCCTGCCGGCACAGGCATGAGGCGCTACCGCGACATCAAGCTGTACGACAGCGACAGCCAGGACCTGGAAAAGCAGATGCAGGAAATTCTTGAACAGCGCAGGATAGAAGAGGCTGCAATCAAGGCAGAAGCGGCTGCCGCGACCGTGGAAATCGGCGTAGAAGAAATCGAAGAAGACTAAAAAGCGCCCCCCGCCCAATGTGGCGGGGGACCTTCATTTTTCCCATAAAAAAGAACTACTGTATTGAAGAGATTGCGCGTTATTGGCGCTGTTTGTGGTCTACTTTAATATACGCCTAAAATAGTCATAAAATATATAAAAAAATTTTTAAAATTTTGCTTGACAACTGATCAGAAATGTGTGTATTATCACAAATCCCGAAATTTTTCCGGGAAATATTTTATTTGAATACAAGGAGTGTTGTGTATGAAAATCCACCAGCCCGGCGAACTCATTGAGGACGCGAACGTAGCATTGCAGATGCTCAAGGAAGGAAATGAACGCTATCTGAAAGGTGCGCTTATTGACAAAGGTTCCTATGCAGCCGACCGGGAGGTTCTTAGCGGCGGCCAGAAACCCTTTGCCGTCATCGTGACCTGTTCGGATTCGCGCGTAGCCCCCGAGATTTACTTTGATCAGAAGCTTGGGGACATCTTTATAATCCGCAACGCCGGCAATGTCGCCGACCCCACAGCACTTGGCTCTATCGAATATGCCGTTGAGCACCTCAAGAGCAAGCTGGTTGTCGTCGTCGGACACAGCAAATGCGGCGCCGTAACTGCGGCACACGCGGGCGGAGAGCTCCCCCCGAACATCCAGCACGTTATCAACTTCATCAAGCCCGCGGTTGCCAAGGGCGGCGATGTGGACAAGGCCATCCATGACAACGTAGGCGTAATGGTTGATACGATCAAAGCCGACGATATCATAAAGCACTGCGGGGCGACCGTTGTAGGCGGCTACTACGACGTGCATACCGGCGAGGTAAAGTGGCTGTAGCATCTGGGTTTTTCAGAATATGTTTCTTGAACAAAGTTAACGTTTAAAACGCCGCGCCTGGACAGGGACGAACTTCCTGTTCAGGCGCGGTTGATAATAAAGGAGATTGCACAATGGCTGAAGAAAAAGCGGCGGCGCAGGAAAATGCAGTAAAAGAGGCGCCCAAGGAACCGGCTGCCAGAGCGCATGCAAAAAGAAAAGCTATAGACAGAATGACTCTCGCGTTTATCGGGCTTGCCATTATTTTAATAGGTATCGGGCTTTACTTCAGCGGATTTTCGTTTGAAAAGCTCATCGAAGGGTATCTCTACGTGCTGACCCATCCCGCTATTGCGGACTTTGACGCTTTGGCCCCTTCGCATGTTGATCACTTTGGCACGGCCTTTTTTAACTCCGGCCTTCTGCTGCTCTGCGTGACGCTGATATACCGGCTCACCAATACCCGCATTTCGGGCGTGCATACTGCCGCCGCCATGATGGTGGTAGGATTCTCCTTCTACGGAAAAACTATCTTAAACGTTTGGTGGCCCATCATCGGCGTGTTTTTATATACCATTGGCAAAAAAAGAAAACTATCCAGCGCTACGGCGCTTGCCTTTTTCTCAACGGCGCTGGCGCCGGTGTTCAGCGTTACCGTTTTCGGTACTGCGGCGATTCCATCCGGTACGCCCCAGGCATATGCTGCCGGCATGGCGCTGGGCATATTGGCCGGCCTCCTCGTCGGCGTTATAGCCGACCACCTCCCCAACATCCACCGGGGCTATGTTCTGTTTAACGCGGGGTTTGCCGCCGGTTTTGCCGGCATATTGATAAATGCCCTGCGCATATCCTTGAATATTGGGCATGGCGCTGGTGAACGAAGCAGTATGTACGACTTAGCTAACGAGACTGAATACGTTTTTTATCTTACCGGCAAAAACTTACCCCTGGGGATAACCATGGTTATCATGTTCGGGTACTTTATACTGCTTGGTCTGATATGGGGCGGAGGCAAAAATTTCGTAAAAATGATTGGCTTCTCCAGCAAGGGGGGCAATTATATTCAGAAATTCGGCTATGCCGCCAGCCTGATAAACATGGGCTTTATGGGGCTGATAAGCGTCGCCTATGTTATCATCGTGCGGGGGCACCTGAACGGCCTGCTGTTTGCCTGTATCTTTACCGCATGCGGCTTTGGCGCTAACGGAAACACCGCCCGCATGTACCTGCCCACCATGGCGGGGGTATTTATCGCGGCGTTCCTCACCGGGGGCATCGGAGGGGTCATTGCCGGCAAAGATTTCTTTGCAGAAGCTTTTACCAAATTTTCCGGCCGGGGTATGCTGCTGGCCGCGATATTCAGTTGCGGTTTGGCGCCAATCGTAGGCGTGCACGGCACGCTGGCGGGCCTCATCGTCGGGTTTGCCCATGCCATCCTGGTGCCAAACACCGGGGCTTACCACGGATGGATGTCGCTGTACAACAATGGGTTAAGCCTGAGCCTTATCGCCGTATTCCTCCATCCGCTCTATATGAAGATGGGTATCCATGCGGATGATCACGCGGCAAACATTTGGTGGCACCATAAATAGCCGCCGGTTTAATAAGGAGCGCTACGTTGAAGAGAGTTTTATTGTTACTGCTTGCCTTGTGCATGATCTTTACAATATTATTTATTGCCGTTGCCGACGTTAACCACGGGCACGGCCCGGGTGCGCACGGCGACCATCATGACGATCATGGCGATGATCACGGCGATGGGCATGGTCATGACGACCATGGGGGAGGCCACCACGACGACCATGGATATGACGCCCATGGGCATGACGATCACGGGCATGACGACCACCATGGCGACGAACATCATGATGATCACTATGATGCCCATGCCTACGACGATCATCATGACGAACACCATGACGATCATCATGATGATCATGCCGAGGTTGCCCACGGGGCGCCCCATGATGACCACCACTGATTCCGGCAGGGCCGGATATTTAGGCATAATGCAAAGGAGGGTTTACCGTTGCCTGTAGTGATACTTGGATTTTGGCTGATTTTAAACGGCCGTTTCACGGTTGAAGTAATCGTGATTGGGCTTATTATTTCTATTTTGGTAAGCCTGATATCCTATCGTTTTCTGGGACTGGGTTTTGCTTCCGAGAAAAGGGCTTTCGGGAAAATTTTTCAAATCATCGCTTATTTAATCTCGCTGGTCGGCGCGGTAATTAAGGCAAACTTTGCGATGATTGCGCTGGTTTTATCTCCCGAAATCGAGATTAAGCCGCAGATTATTTACTTCAAATCTCCGGTACGCGGCGACTTTGCCAAGGTTGCGCTGGCTAACTCCATTACGCTTACCCCCGGCACAATCACCGTCCACCTGGAGGAAGGAAAATTCGGAATTCATACCATAGACGCGCCAATGGCGGAAGGCATTGAAAGTTCCAAATTTGTCCGGAAACTCAAGAACATTGAAGGGGGGCATTGACCATGTTTGAATATGCCCAGGCTGTCCGTTATTTGCTGATGGCGGGAATGTTGTTCCTTGCGGGAACGCTTTTCTTCTGCCTCTTTTTTGTTATCAGCAGAGGCCATAAAATTACCGACAGGATTGTTGCAACCAACATGATTGGCGTTAAGGGAATACTGCTGATTGTTATTGTTGCCGTCTTCGTTGGCGAGGCATATCTGATTGACGTAGCCTTTGTATACGCCCTGCTGAGCTTCCTTGCGACGATAGTATTCACCCGCTTCCTTGCCCAGTTCAAGATTAACAAAACGAAATCAGACGGGCAGCTTGACGCGGGCAAAAATGAAAGATACGAGGTAACATAATTCTATGGAAATTATCAGATTTTTGGTTGCGGCCGTATTTATTTTATTCGGTTTGTTCGTATTGGGTGTAGCGACGGTAGGGCTGTACCGCCTGAAATATGTATTGAACCGGATCCATGCGTCTGCCAAATGCGATACGCTCGGTTCGCTGCTTGTTTTGGTCGGCGTTTGCATCCTGCTGGGTTTCACTTTTACAACGCTGAAACTTGCGCTCCTTATCGTATTCATCTGGCTTACAAATCCCGTCGCCGTTCACATGATTGGGCGCGCCGAGATTTTAACCAATTCCCGTCTTGAGGATGAAGTGGAGGTGGTGGAACGATGACGTTTTTTCAAGGCATGCTGCTGGTCTTTTTGATATTGTGCGCTATTGCTGTTTCCTTCACCAAAAAAATTATTTCCGCGATTGTTATCTTTATGTCGTACAGCGTTATCATGTCCATCGTCTGGCTGCTGCTGGAATCCCCGGACCTTGCGCTGACCGAAGCTGCGGTCGGCGCCGGAATTACCAGCGTTCTCTTTTTCCTGACAGTCCGGCGCATTAAAAAGATGGAGGAGGCGCAGCATGGCAACTGACTCTGGCGGAATGAAAAAGTTCCTGGACTGGGTGAATGCCGAGACGGGGTTGCCGCCTGTTTCGGAACGGGAAATTGATTACGGCGACGGCGATGATCATCACGGTGATCACGGGGGGCATGATGATCACGGCGGTCATGGCGATCACGGCGGGCACGATGCCCATGGCGGTCACGATGCCCACGGTGGTCATGATGATCACGGTCACGATGCCCACGGGCACGATGCCCACGGCCACGATGATCACAGCGGTCACGATGCCCACGGCGGCCATGACGCGCACGGCGGGCATGATGATCACGGGGCGCATGATGCCCACGGGCACGATGATCACGGGCATGACGCCCACGGCGGCCATGACGCGCACGGCGGGCACGATGCCCACGGCCACGATCACCACAAGGCCCACGATCCCAGGGATGACGAGCAGGTTTCCGACTATGCCGAAGACGGCGTGATAGACGAAGAATTTGATTATTCGGCTATGTTCGAAGGAGCCGAAAGTCAGCGTAAGGGCGGAATGCTTGCCCATGCCTCGGCCCTGAAGCAGGGCATCATGCTGACAAGAAAAATAAAAAGGCAGCTCCAGTCGACCCACCTGTTGTTCCGCATATTTTCGGTGGCACTAACGGTCTTGATTATTACCGTTTTGCTTCTGACTTTGGCGGACATGCCAACGTTTGGCAGCCCCGATAACCCCACGGTTAACGAGGTATATTGGCGGTATGTAAAAGACGGCTTGGAAGATACCGGGGCTGTCAATGCCGTTGCGGCGATGATCCTGGATTACCGGGCTTTTGATACGCTTGGCGAGGCAGTCGTTTTGTTTACCGCTGTAATTGCCGTTATCATGCTTATCCGTATGTTGGCAGATTCCAAAGACGGGAAGCCCGCAAAAACCGGAAGTACCGCAAAGCATCCGGTTATTTTACGGGTAATTGTAAAAATGACAACGCCTTTTGTTTTGCTGTACGGGATTTACATCATCCTAAACGGGCACCTGTCGCCCGGAGGCGGTTTTTCGGGCGGGGCAATTCTCGGTGCGGGAATAGCGCTTTTCGCCTTTGCCTTTGGCCCTGAAAGGGTTCGTAAATTTTTTACGTTTAAAACCTATTCTGTCTGCACGTGCGTAGCTCTGCTGTTCTACATACTTGTAAAAGGATATTCCTTTTTCATGGGCGCAAGCGGGCTGTCCACCGGTATTCCCCTGGGCATACCGGGCAATATCTTAAGTGCGGGGCTAATCCTTCCTTTGAATATCTGTGTCGGGATAGTCGTAGCATGTACGGTATATGGCATTTATGCACTTTTTTCTGAAGGTGAGGTGTAAACATGGAAGTTGCGGCCATTATCTTATTCGGTATTGGATTAACCACCCTTTTACTGCAGAAAAACCTCATTAAAAAGGTGATAGGCGTTAATATCATGGATACGGCTATTTTCCTCTTCCTTACGGCAAAGGGATATATAGCCGGGGGAAAAGCCCCGATTGTCATGGACGGCGTAACGGATACGGCGCTCTATATCAACCCCATCCCGTCGGGGCTTGTACTGACAGGAATAGTTGTAGCGGTGAGCGTTACGGCGTTTATGCTGGCCCTCTGCGTGAAACTGTACGAATACTACGGAACCCTGGACATGGAAAAGATCACCCTGATGGCTGAAAGGAGGAATGGTTAATGCAGCTGTTCAACCACTTCCCGTTCATCACAATAATGTTGCCCCTTGCGGTATCGGTGCTGATGTTGCTCATAAAGGGCGAAAAAATCAGCCGTACCATTTCCCTGTTTGTGCAAATGATACTTGCCCTGCTGTCTCTCTCGCTTCTCCTTACCCTTTTGCAGTCGCCTGAGTCTACATTTACCTACAACATGGGTCATTTCCCCGCGCCCTGGGGCAACCAGCTAAGGGCGGGCCCGCTGGAAGCGCTGATGGCATGCGCTTTCTCGATAGTCATGTTCTTTTCCCTTCTTGGGGGAATGAACGACACCGCAAATGACATAAAGCCCGGGAAGATCCACTATTACTACCTTATGATCAACCTCTGTACGACTTCCCTTATGGCCCTTGTATTTACCAACGACATTTTTACCGGATATGTCTTTATAGAGATCAATACCCTTGCCGCCTGCGCCATTGTCGTAGCCAAGGAGAGCGGAGAAACTGTCAAGGCGACGATCAAGTATATGATACTGAGCATCCTGGGTTCGGGGCTTTTCCTCCTTTCTACTGCGATGCTGTACGGCATAACGGGCCACCTCCTTATGGAACATGCCCATACGGCCATCGTTGGACTGGAGGCTGCCGGACAATACATACGGCCCCTGACCGTGACGCTGATATTGTTCTGTATCTCGATCGCCGTTAAGAGCGCGCTGTTTCCTTTCCATACCTGGCTTCCCGATGCCCATGGATACGCCACAACTTCGTCGTCGGCGGTGCTGTCCGGCCTTATCCTGAAAGGCTATATCGTATTGCTGCTCAAGCTGGTTACGCGGGTTTACGGCACCGAAGTGGTAAGCAGGGTTTTGCCGGCCCTTATCGCCCTGGGTTTGTTGAGCATGCTTGCCGGTTCAATAATCGCCTTTATGCAGAACGACATCAAGCGGATGATCGCCTATTCTTCCGTTGCCCACATCGGCTACATATTCATGGGCATCGGCTTTAATACGCCGGCAGCGTTCGCCGCCTCAAGCTACCACATCATCGCCCATGCTTTTACCAAGAGCATGCTGTTCATCGCAGCCGGCGCGCTGATTAACACGGCGGGAAGCAAAAACATTTTTGAAATGCGGGGGGCGGCGCTGAAAAACAAGCTCGCCGGCGCCGCTTTTATTGTGGGAGCGTGTTCCTTAATTGGAATACCGTTTTTTGCCGGCTTTCCGTCGAAATTCTTTCTGGCGGATGCCGTAATGCATGGAACCGGCGGCAGGTTTATTGCCGTTACTGTTTTGGCGCTGAGCACGTTCCTGAACGCGCTCTACTATGTTCCAACCTTGTTCAAACTCTATTCATACGGAGGAACAGCGGGGCTGGAAACCGGCACTATGCCGGCGGGGAAAAACAAATTATCTGTTTCTTTCACGCTGGTTTGCTTGATAGCGGCAAACATTGCCCTGGGCATTTTCTTTGGCCCGCTGTTGAGCGCACTTGAAGGGGGATTTGCCTGGCTGGGATAATAGACGTTTTGTCTCGCAAGGAAAATTTGAATAGATTAACGTTATTAACGTTATTAAAACAGGACATTTCTTTAAGGAGGAAATCTTAATGCTGCCTGTCGTGATTATTGTGATTTTGCTTTTTTCGGCTGTCTCACTCAGTGTTGTGAAGAAAAGCGGTTTTGCGAAAGCAATGACGCTGCTCTCTCTGGGCATTGGCTTTGTTCTTTCCATGATGTGTGCCATAGCAACGGGCAACGGGGAGACAATCAAGCTGGTGCTTGGTTCGCCGCCCTGGAACCTTTCGGTTTCCGTCGGCATGCTGGAAGCGTTTATGGGCTGTATCTTTACCGGCATTGGCTTTTTGATCATGTGGGCATCCTGCACCATGATCGAGCACGATGTGGAGAAGAGGTACGTTCCGCTGTACTACGCCCTTATCTGCACGCTAATCGCCATGCTCTGCGGCGTTGTCTTCTTTGACAACCTCTTCAATGTCTTTATCTTCATTGAACTGAGCTCTTTTGCCGCTGCGTGTATCGTTATCATCAAGAATCAGCCGGAGAACGTCCGGGCAGGTTTAAAATACCTTGCCCTGTCGATACTCGGTTCCGGTTTTGTGCTAATGGCGATAGTAATTCTGTACTCCCTGACAAAAGATATTGATAAAGCCCTTACAATATCGGCAATCGGAAACGCCTTTACACATCACCATGCTTTTGATCATCACGAAACCGCAGTGTTTTTCGCCCTGCTGTTCCTGACCATTGGTATTGGCTTTAAAAGCGCGCTGTTCCCCATGCACATCTGGCTTCCAGACGCACACGGTACCGCGCCGTCTCCTTCTTCAGCGGTGCTGTCGAGCCTCGTGCTTAAGGCCTATGTTGTTTTCTACATCAAGATGGTATTCGGCGCTGTCAGCCAGAGCACTTTCTCCCACGATAATAACATCCTGATGCTGATGTCGGCGGTCCTTGTCTTTGGCGTAGTCGCCATGCTTGCCGGTTCTGTTATGGCCATTTTGCAAACAGACATCAAGCGGATGATCGCCTATTCATCTGTCGCCCAGATTGGATACATTTTCATGGGTATTGGGCTTGGCGGACTTGGCACCAAAGAAGGCTTGTATGCGGCGATCTTCCACATATTTGCCCACGCCATTACGAAGGCCGGCCTCTTCCTTGTAGCCGGGTCGATTATCGAACAAACCCATAATCGGCGGCTGGACAAGATGCAGGGCCTTGGGTATCAGATGCCGGTTACCATGACGTTCTTCCTGATAGGCGCCCTTTCCATGGTTGGTATCCCCATGTTCATCGGCTTTAACAGCAAATGGAATTTTGCCATGAGCATTATGGGTTCCGGCAAATTCTGGGTAATGGTTGCCCTGGTTATTTCTTCGCTGCTGAACGCACTGTACTACCTGCCGGTGGTAATCCGCTCCTTCTTCGGACCGGAAGCGCGGGCAAAAGCGGAAGGACCGAAAGTGGAACGCCCCATAAGCGCCCTGCTGCCGATTGGCCTTTTGTCCTGCGGCGTAATTCTTTTTGCGATATTCGCCAACAGCACTCTTGTACCTTTCCTCAATGATGCAATCAAAGGTTTTGATATTGAAAAGGTTGTTTTTGCTGTTAAGGCGGCTGCCGAAAGCGTGCATCATTAACGGTCTTTTTAATAGAAGGGGGAACGGCGCATGAATTTCTTTACAATAGTCCCGGTTCTGTTTCCTGTCTTGGCAGGAGGGCTCTTACCCTTTTTGGGTCTGGGCGAGAATCGGGGCAAGCGCCAGGTTTATGTTGCCACCGTGGTAGGGCTGAACGTTTTGTTCGTCATTATCGCGATATGCATGTCAAGCTTGGAACTTAAACTGTTTCACATAACATCTTCTGTTTATATGTTATTGAGGGTAGATAATCTGTCGCGCTTTTTCCTTGTTCTTGCATCGCTGTTATGGCTTGCCGCGACGTTTTACACCTTTGAATATATCAAACACGAAGGTAAGGATATCCGTTTCTTTACCTTCTTCCTCATGACTCTGGGAATCATCATGGGTATCTGCATGGCAGGTAATTTCTTTACCCTGTATCTTTTCTATGAGTTGATGACCCTTATTACATACCCGCTGGTAATTCACAGTGAAACGCCGGAGGCGATGAAGGCCGGAAGCAAATACTTAATGTATTCTTTCTTCGGCGCGGCATTCGCGCTGGTTGGCTTTATCTTTGTCGCCTATTTCGGCAAAACCATTGACTTTACCCCTGGCGGCGTTCTGGAACCGGTTAAAATGCTCGGTTACGAACCGCTGCTGCTGGTAGTTTACATGATGGCCTTTATCGGCTTTGGCTGTAAGGCGGGCATGTGGCCGCTGCATGCATGGCTGCCCACCGCACACCCGGTAGCGCCCGCGCCTGCAAGCGCGCTGCTCTCCGGCGTTATTACCAAGGCGGGCGTTCTGGCGATTATCAGGGTAACGTTCTTTATTTTTGGGGTAGACTTTGTCTATGGAAGCTGGGTACAAACGGCTTTAATGACTATGACGCTGCTGACGGTCTTTATGGGATCGATGCTGGCGTTCAAGGAAAAATTGCTTAAGCGAAGGCTGGCGTACTCTACGGTTAGCCAGGTTTCGTATGTGCTTTTTGGTTTTACCATAATGAGCGCGACGGGGTTTTTGGGATCGATGCTGCACATAATCTTCCATGCGATCATCAAGAACGTACTGTTCCTTTCCGCCGGCGCAATCATTTATAAGACCCACAAGACCTACGTGTATGAGCTTAAAGGTATCGGCAAGGCAATGCCCATAACGATGTGGTGTTTTACCATAGCGTCTGTGGCGCTCGTAGGCGTTCCGCCTACGGCCGGCGTTGTAAGCAAGTGGTCTCTGGCGATGGGGGGCATTACGTCCAACCATCCGTTCCTGGGGGCCTTTGGCGCGGGTATCCTCCTTATCAGCGCCCTTCTTACCGGCGGTTATCTGATTACCATTTTTGCCAACGCGTTCTTCCCTGGTGCGGGTTTTGACTATAAAAACCTGAAAAGCTCCGAGCCCAATAAATACATGACCGTGCCGCTGGTAATACTTTCGGCTTGCTGTGTCCTGTTCGGAATGTTCCCCGGTCCGCTGGTGGATTTTATCACTAAAATAGCGGCGCCGCTGTTTTAAAGGAGGCTGAGCTAATATGAATTTGGAAACGATCGGACACCACGGCCTCTTTTTTCTGACAGTCTGGCCCATAGCCGCCGCTTTTATCAGTTTTCTGATTGGCAGGCGCAGCAAGAGCGGGCGCGACTATTTTGCGATCTCCGCCGTGGTCATTGAGTTTCTCGTTATGTTTGGAATCGTCTTCGCGGCAAGAAACGATCATCCGCCGTCATTTGAATTTATCGGTTTCATGGGCTACAAGATCCATCTAACGCTGGACGGTTTCCGCGCCATCTATGGCCTTATAACCGCCTTTATGTGGATGATGACGACGATTTTTTCACGGGAATATTTTGCCCACTACCGCAACCGGAACCGGTATTACTTCTTCCTGCTGATGACCCTTAGCGGAACGATAGGCACATTCCTTTCGGCGGACCTTGTTACAACGTTCCTGTTCTTCGAAATAATGTCGTTTACTTCCTATGTAATGGTTCTGCATGATGAAAGGCGGCTTGCACTCGAAGCGTCCAGGACCTACATGGCCGTGGCGGTTATCGGCGGCCTGTCTATGATCTTCGGCATATTCCTTGTGAACGCCGAATTGGGCACTACGGAAATAGGCGCGTTCTATGAAGCCATGAAGCATTTTGAAGGCAACAAGGCAAGGCTGTACATGGCTGCCGCTTTTATGCTGGTTGGCTTTGGCGGAAAGGCCGGTATGTATCCTCTGCATATCTGGCTTCCCAACGCCCACCCCGTTGCGCCCGCGCCGGCAAGCGCCCTGCTCTCCGGTGTTCTGACCAAGACCGGTATCTTCGGCATTCTGATAGTAAGCGCCCTGCTGTTTAACGGGGACTTTAACTGGGGACTCATCATGCTCAGCATCGGGGTTCTCGGCATGTTCACCGGCGCGCTGTTGGCGCTGTTCTCGATCGACTTAAAACGAACGCTTGCCTGTTCTTCGGTATCGCAGATTGGGTTCATATTGGTGGGCGTCGGAATGATGGGCATCCTGAACAACGGGGAAACCTATAAGTACACCTCCATGGCTACAATGGGAACCATGCTCCACATGATTAACCACTCGCTGATAAAGCTGGTGTTGTTCCTAATGGCGGGCGTGGTATATGTCAACCTGCACCAGCTGGACCTTAACCAGGTTCGCGGATTTGGCCGGGGCAAGCCCCTGTTTACCTTCTGCTTCCTTATGGGGGTTATGGCGATCATAGGTATTCCGTTCTGGAACGGCTATGTAAGCAAAACCCTGCTGCATGAATCTATCGTAGAACGGATTTGGTATTACTACGATTATATACCAATGGCGCATTTCTTCCGGATTGTGGAAAGCATCTTTACCCTTACCGGCGGCCTGACCACTGCGTATATGATAAAGATTTTCACCTGTGTCTGCATCGAAAAGAACCAGTTCCACCAGGAAAAGCTAAGCGCCCTGAACAAAAAGTATATTTCAAAGGCAAGCGCCGGAGTATTGCTGGTAGCTGCGATTATTCTTCCGATTTTGGGCTTTTCTCCGTATAAGTTTATGATCCCCATCGCTCAGTTCGGGGAAGTATTTATGAAGGGAAAAGGTTTGGCTCATCCTGTGGAATTCTTCGTGTGGGCAAACGTTAAAGGCGCCGTAGCATCGCTCTCTATCGGGGTAATAATTTATTTCCTTATAGTACGCGGCAGCCTAATGGCAAAGGACGCACAGAAACGTTCAATTTATGTAAACCTTTGGCCTTCGTTTATTGACATCGAGAAAAAGGTATACCGTCCCCTGCTGCTGCGGCTTCTGCCCTTTGTCGGCGCGCTCGTGGCGAGGATCTACGCAAGCCTTACTACAGTGGTCTCTTCGCTTGGGTACAAGGCATTTATGGCTTTCCGCAACTTCTGGATTGCAAAAATGTCCAACTTTAAACCTGAGTTTGCGAATGTAAAAGTTAACTATGCGGCTTCGGTAGAAGAAATCCCCGACTTCCGCGTCGGCCTGGATTACATGAAAGGCGCCTGCGACAAAATGCTGGAAACAGCGCCCACAGCAGGTTATGGCCTTGGGCTTGTGCAGCAGGGCCACGAGAAATTGTGGGAGAAAGCGCCCGAGGATTACGGCCTTGCGGCCGCGTGGAAGACTTACGACAAGGTTGTGGAGAAAACAACAGTTCCCGACTTTGGCCTGAGTTTCTCGCAGAAGGCTTCCGAGAATATTTTCGGGAAAATCTCCGGTTTCTTTAACAAGGGTGTGGACGATCGCTTTGAAATGCCCAAGAAACCTCTGATCAACTCTCTGGCGTATTGCCTTCTCCTGTTCCTTATCGGTGCAATTGTAGTTGTTGCTGTTGTTTTATAAATAACGATTGTTCAGGCAGGGCTGTCCGGATACCAACGGACAGCCTTTTTTATCCCTTGCCATACCCTTAATTTCCCCGTATTATTGGCTTAATACACAATTACGGAGGGTCCGAAATGGCGCAAACGCCGCTCATCGAAGATGACGATGAAGACATAGAAGAAGAAAAGACGGAAAACTGGCAGGAACTGCTCGCCGGGAAGATGCTCAAGACGCGGACGATACTGCTGTCCGGCACGATACAGAAAGAGCTTGCCGAAAGGACCATACGCCAGCTTATCCTTATGGAGGCGCTGGGCGACGATCCGGTGCGGATTTTTATTGATTCGCCGGGAGGAGACGCCGACGCGGGATATGCGATTTTCGACATGATTCGCTTTATCCGGCCGCCGGTCTGGACAATCGGCATGGGGCTGGTGGCCAGCGCCGCGGCGATCATCCAGCTTGCCGCGCCCAGGGAACGGCGGGTGGGGCTGCCCAACAGCCACTACCTTATCCACCAGCCCCTTTCGGGCATACGCGGCGTCGCCACCGACATCGAGATTCACGCGCGGGAACTGGACAAGCTGCGGGAAAAGATCAACCGCCTCATTGCCGAGGAAACCGGCAATCCACCCGAGCAGGTCGAAAATGATACCGACCGCGACTACTGGATGAGCGCGCAGGAGGCGGTAAAGTACCGCCTGATAAACAAGGTGATTACCAACCGGGACGAAATGTGAGGACAGGGGCTTTGCCGGAAAAACGCCTTTCGCTGGTTTTTTTGTGCATGTTAGCGGCAGTTGTACTTATCTGCAGTTCGTGTTCATCAAAGCTGGGATGGGGCGTTTTGCTCTGGTCGACTGAAGAACCGGCGATTTCATCGGGAACGGTGCTGCCGGTGTACATCAGGTCGAACATCGACAAGGTGTGGGTAGTGGGCGTTCCCGGCGCAAAGGGTTACAAAATCGAGGTTCCCCTTTCGCGGCTGGAAATGATGGGGAGCCGAAAGAAGGCAAACCGGCGCGCCGAGTCGTTTGCACCATACGCCCTTGCCTATGCCGAAAATTTGCAGGACGGCCTGCCGATCCGCGATGCCCCTGAAAATAACGCCCGCCGGGTGTACCGGCTAAGGACGGGAGAAATTATGAAGATCCTCTCCCGCGCAGATGGCCAGCCGGCAATTGGCGCATCGGGCGATCCTCTGCCCGGCGACTGGTTAAAAGTCCTTACCGAGGACGGCAGCATCGGCTACTGCTTTTCCTACCGGCTAAAAGTCTTTGACTATCAGGGCGGGCCGCTTGTCGCGTCTGCGCCCGTTATCAGTGAAAATGTTGTTGATGATCCCAACCTGGACATGCTGCTGTCAAAAACCTGGTCGCCCGAAACGTATGGGGCGATGATAAACTACCGGCGGCTCAACCTTGAAGATCTGTCCCGCAACTGGCGTTTTGATCCAGGACAGGAAACGGGCATTGCCCGCGTGTACGCGCCGGGTGTTGACCGCAGCTTTTCATATACCGGCATACGAGCCGAAGGCGCCCGTTCCTGGCGTTTTGAAGGCTCCGGCCTTTCGATGCAGATGCGCTCCGAGTCGACCATCGCCGTGCAGTATCCCGAAAGTTCCGGCGGCAACAGGACGCTGCTTTTTGTCGCGCTGCCAAATAGCGTTGAAGACCTGATCTTTCAGGAAAGCGCCCGCCGCGACAGGCTGTACAGCGCCATCTACAGCCAGGGGCCGGTTTTTACCAGCAACAACTACGGCACCATCATTTTCTCGGAAGAAGGCTCGTTCGCCTGGAATGGATTCGACCTGCTGGTTCCGCAATATATCGGGGCGGGCGTGCAGGGGAACGGCACGGTAGCGATGGACCTTTTCCTCTCCAGCGATCTTGAAGATCGCTACAGCGGCGCGTTTACCCTGCGTTTTATTTCCGGCGGACGGGAAGAGGCGCTGCTTCGCTGCATGTACTTTCTGGACAACCAGGGCTTTAGGATAGAGATCGTCCCCGAATCGAGCATTGAGGATATTGTCGTAACGCGTCGCGCCGCCTCGCCGATGGTTCTCTACTTCTTCATGGACTCAGGTCTGTGGTAGATAATGAGCTTTGTTCAATTCTCAAAAATTTCCCTGGCCTTCGGCGATCGTGACATACTCAAAGACATAAGCCTGCACCTGAGCGCCCGCTCCCGCGCATGCCTTGCCGGGGCGAACGGCTCGGGGAAGTCAACGCTGATGAAGGTGATAGCCGGGGAACTTGCCGCCGATTCAGGCGATCGCGCCGTGCAGCGCGGCACCCGCATCTCCTACCTGCCCCAGTCGGGAATTGTTCACCATGGGAAGAAACTGCGGGACGAAGCGGAACTGGCCTTTGCCCCGATGCATGCCCTGCTTGCCGAGGCGGAAAAAATTGGCGCGCTTCTGGAAAATGCGAAAAACGATGACGGCCAGGTGGCGGCCCTTTTGGAAGAACATCACCGGCTGCAGGAACTGGTAGAAAATTCCGGCTATTACCGCCGCGAAGCGGAAATCTCCTCCGTGCTGACGGGCCTTGGCTTTTCCGCCGGGGACCTGGAACGGGATACCGGCGAATTTTCCGGCGGCTGGCAGATGCGCATCGCCCTGGCAAAAACGCTTCTGGAACAGCCGGACATTCTGCTCCTTGACGAACCAACCAACTACCTGGACATCGAAGCCCGCGACTGGCTGGAAAACTGGCTCGCCAAGTTTCCCGGCGGCTGCCTGCTGGTCTCCCACGACCGCTACTTCCTCGATGTCACCGTCAACGAAGTGTACGAGATCTTTCAGGGAAACCTGAAACGCTATGCGGGGAACTACTCAGCCTACGAACAAACACGGCAGGCGGAACTTGCCGGTCTTATCAAACGTTACGCCCAGCAGCAGGAAGAAATCGCCAAGACCGAGGCGTTGATCCGCCGCTTTCGTTACAAGGCAACCAAGGCGGCCTTTGCGCAGGAGCTGATCAAGCGGCTGGACAAAATGGAACGCATCGAAATCCCCGAAAACCTGAAAAGAATCGCCATCACTTTTCCGCCGCCGCCCCGTTCGCCCAGGGTCGCCCTGGCCCTTGAGGGCATCGGCAAGAGTTACGGCAACCGCCGGGTCCTGTCCGGCCTGGACCTGACCGTGGATTCCGGCGAGCGGCTGGTGGTCGCCGGTCCCAACGGCGCGGGCAAGACGACCCTGCTCCGCATACTTGCCGGTTCAGGCGGCGATTTTGAGGGTACGGTACAATACGGCACAGGTATCAGCGCCGGGTATTTTTCGCAGGAAGCCGCCGAGGCAATGCAGGGCAGCGAGCAGGTGCTTGAGTTCATCGAAGCGGAAGCGCCCACGGCGCTGATCCCCCGGGTGCGGGACATGCTGGGGGCATTTCTCTTTCGAGGTGACGATGTGTATAAGAGCGTCTCGGTACTTTCCGGCGGCGAGAAAAGCCGCCTTGCCCTGCTGCGTATGCTTCTTAAGCCCCTTAATCTGCTGATTCTGGACGAGCCGACCAACCACCTTGACCTTCACTCAAAGGATATCCTGCTGGACACTTTGAGACAATTCAGGGGAACAATCATTTTTGTTTCTCACGATCGCTCTTTTATGGAAGCTCTCTCCACCAAAACCCTGGAACTGTCCGCCGGTGCCGGACCCGACTGTCCTGCCCGTACCCGGTTGTTTTACGGTAATTACGGCTATTATCTGGAAAAAATTACCGCCGCCAAAAGCGGCGGCGAATCCGTTTACAATGATGTTAGCGGTATTAATCATACTGTTACTGTTAGTGATGGTGTTAATGACAGCGCCATTGGTACTACCGGCAGCAATGCGGCTGAACAACGGGCGCAAAACAAGCAACGGCAGGCCATTATCCGGCGGCTTCGGCGGGAAGAAGCGGAGTTACTGAACGCCATTGACGAACTGGAAGGCGAAAAAGGCCGCCGGGAAGCGGAGTTATCCCGCCCTGAAGTATACGCAAACGGAGAAAAGGCAAAAG